>Ga0315284_10016043_pt1 | contig 10633 bp, 14 predicted proteins | sample YL17G09_16_MG_FD_203696 | JGI IMG/M metagenome (GOLD analysis project Ga0315284, IMG submission 203696) | Sediment microbial communities from Yellowstone Lake, YNP, Wyoming, USA - YL17G09_16 | ecosystem: Environmental > Aquatic > Freshwater > Lake > Sediment | place: USA: Wyoming | collected...
GAGCTCCCTGTCCACCTTCGCGAGAACCCCGCTCAGGATGCACCGCTTCGCCCCGCAGGGAGGCAGGCCGAACAGGCACTCGCTCGGCTCGCATTTCCCCTCGATTGCCTCGTACACGTCGAGCAGCGTGATCCGGCAACCACCCCTGCCCGGGATGAAGCCGCCGCCCGGCCCGCGGAGCGCCTTCACGAGCCTGCCCCGCGCGAGGCGCTGAAACACCTTCGAGAGGTGCGCCTCGGAGACCTTGAGCAGTACCGCTGCCGCGCGCGTGGAGAGCGGCCTGCGAGGATTCACCGCCATCAGCGCCATCGCGTGCAGCGCCAGCGCCGCCGCCTCAGACATCTTGATCAGTCTCGCCATCGCCGATCCCCTATAATGCTAATGTGGTACCAGTATACCAGTATGTGCCTTTCTGTCAATAGCTATTTTTCTCATGGCTCACCTCACCGGATCCATAGAGAGGGACGCGAATAGTAAAATGATCTCGCATCGGCGGGCTGTTACAGATCACATGCCATGTACCACCTGCTCTTCCCAGGCGCACCGGAAAAGATAATAGCTGGGTGCACTTTCTCGATCACAATGGTAAAATAAGGGGTGTAACTGAGAGGGCGTTGACATGATGATGAAGGTCCGTACCGAATACATGACAGACGAGAATGGCAAGCGCAAGGCTATCGTGCTGCCCCTATCCGAATGGCAGCGGATCATAGAGGCCATTGAGGAATTGGAGGACATACGCGCTTATGATCGCGCCAAGGCACGCGGATCAAAGCCGATAGCCTTTGAAGGTGCAGTTCGGGAGATCCGGAGCAGAAAGTATCGTTGATGTACCTGATCCTTATCGAGCGAGCGGCGCAAAAGGAACTATCGCGGATAGAGCTAGCGTATCAGAACAGGATTATTGAAGCGATACGCTCCCTCTCTAAAAACCCGCGTCCCTCCGGTGTGAAAAAGCTTACCGGCCGTCCCGCATGGCGCATCCGTATCGGGCCCTATCGGGTAATCTATGAAATACACGACGACCGACTGGTCATCCTGGTAATAACTATCTCCCACCGCAGGGAAGCTTATCGCTAATCCGATCGTGCTTCCAGAGTGAGCAAATCTTAGTCATCCTGCTGTATACCCCGCGCAGCGGAGAGGCCGGCGAGATAACCCGAGGAGAAGGCAAACTGGAGGTTGTAGCCGCCGCAGTTGCCGTTCACGTCCAGCACCTCGCCCGCGAAGTAGAGGCCCTTCACGAGTTTTGACTCCATCGTCCTGCCGTCAAGCTCGTCCGTTCTCACTCCGCCGGATGTCACCTGCGCGTCCTTAAAGGTGAGCGGCGCCTTTATCGCTATCTCCAGGCCGGTCAGCGCCTTCACGAGACGCGTCCTCTGCTGGCGCGTGACCGAATCCGTGGCGGCGTCGGTATCCAGGCCCGCAGCATTTCGAATGAGCACCTGGGCGAGCTTCTTTGGCAGTATCCCCATCAGGCTGTTCCCGAGTGAGCGCTTCGGATTCTTCCGCCACAGCATCACTATCTTCTCTTCCGCCTGCGCCGGCGTGAGGCCGGGAAAAAAGTTAACGGCGAGGTGGGTCTGTTTCCCGTGGAGGTCTCTCACGATGAAGCTGCTCAGGTAGAGCGCTGCGGGGCCGGAGACTCCGTAGTGCGTGAAGAGAATCTCGTCCCGCGCAGAGGCGACCCGTTTCCCGCCCTGGAATGCCGCAGCGTCAACAGTCGCCTTCACCCCCTGGAGATCGCAGAGCGCTTTCTTTTCGATCTCGAGCGCCACGAGCGCAGGGAGGGGTGGGATGACCGCGTGACCGAACTTTTCCGCGAATGCGTAGCCGTCGCCCCGTGCGCCGAGCTGCGGATAGGTCAGACCGCCCGTGGCGATGACGAGCTTCTTCCCGGTGAACGTTCTATTGCCCGCGCACTGCACGACGAGCTCTCGGCTCCCGCCCTGCGAGACCCGTTCAGCCCGCGTGTTCAGCGCCACGCCGAGCCCGTCCTTCTCAATCTCCTCTTTGAGGATGTCGAGAATCGTGGATGCCTGGTCGGTCACGGGAAACAGGCAGCCCTTTTCCTCCTCTTTGAACTCCACCCCCAGATTCTCGAAATAGCCGAGGAGGTCGCGGTTCGTGAAACGGGCAAAGAGGCCGTGGAGGAAGGGGCGGTTCCCCCCGTGGTAGTGCTCGGGCGAAATCTCCCGGTTCGTGAGGTTGCAGCGCCCGTTGCCGGTCTTGAGCAGCTTCCGCCCCAGCATGAAGTTGTGCTCGAGCACGAGGATGCGGAGCGCCCTCTTCGCGCTCCGGGCGGCCGTGATCGCCGCGAAGACGCCCGCCGGTCCGCCGCCGATGATGAGGATGTCCGCTCTTTCGTTCACAGGGATAACTATAGTAAGGATGGGCCACACTGTCAAATGGGGGATAATAAAAGCATTAACAATAACCATTGATTCACACAGATGAACACCGATAGAAACAGATAGTATGAAATCCGTGTGTATCCGCGTAAATCCACGGCTGAAAATCTATCTTCTCGCAAAAGCATAAAATCGGGGCCGCCCCCATGAAGGAGCTGAGGGGGCTACTTCGTTTTCAGCGACGGATAAAACTTCCTGGCAGAGGGGCAGAGGCGGCTGATCACACACTCCGGGCAAAGGGGTTTTCTCGCCTGGCACACAGCCCTCCCGTGGTTGACCAGGAGGTAGTTGAAGTCGAGCCAGTCCTTCCCCGGCACCGTCGCCATGAGATCCCGTTCTATTTTATGAGGATCGGTCTCCCCGCTCAACCCGATCCTCCCGGAGAGCCTTTTCACATGGGTGTCCACGGCAATGCCCTCCGCTTTTCCAAAGCCGCTCGAGAGCACGATGTTCGCGGTTTTGCGCGCCACACCGGGGAGGGTGATGAGCTCCTCCATGGTATCAGGCACACGCCCTCCGAAATCCTCGACAATTATTTGGGATGCGGCGATTATGTTCCTGGCCTTGTTTCTGAAAAACCCCGTGGACCGGATCTCCCCCTCGAGCGCCGACTGCTTCGCCTTCGCAAAATCAGCGGCGCTCCTGTATTTCTTGAAAAGGGCGGGGGTGATTGTGTTCACCCGCTCATCGGTGCACTGCGCGGAAAGGATTGTCGCAATCAATATATGGAAGGGTGTGTGAAACCGCAGCGCGGTGCGGCTCTCGGGGTAGGCCCCGCGCAACAGGCTTATAATTTCCACTATTCTCTCGCTGGCATATTTCATGGCGACCGCCATGCTCGCACATGCGCCGTTACGGGGACGGCGGCCGTATCGGCACGTCACAATACGCGCAGCCCCCTCTCAGCGCACGTCGGGGGGGCGCTCAACTCGCCGGGGAAAATTGATCCTTTCCCGCGCCGCACACGGGGCATACCCATCCCTCGGGGAGCTTCTCGAACGCCGTCCCCGGGGCGACGCCGTTATCAGGGTCCCCCTCAGCCGGATCGTACACATAGCCACACACGTCGCAGATGTATTTTTTCATGTCTCCTCCTGTGGGTCGTGGGTGCGCTGCATCTCCGCCCCCTTAAATAACCTCAATGGCGATCACGCATTCCGGCGCAGTATGTACGTCTTCACGGTGAATGCGGGACAGTATGACTCCTTTGCGCGCCTCAGCCCTTCAATGCCGAGGTCCTGTTCCCGGTTGATATACTCATACGCGGGCGATAAATATCGGGCCGTCTCCCAGTTGATCACCTGTGCCGATCCCTTGATCTCACCGTCGTATTTCTCGAAATGCACGGCTGCGGTATTCCGGTTCTGCCTGTCGAATATTGAAAACGCGATCATGGCCCCGCGGTTCCTGATGATGAGACCCTCGAGTTCGAGCTCGTCGAACTTTTCCATGGCGCGCTTCAACGCCGAGCTCTCGTGCGTGAAGCCAAGTTTTTCGCAGTTCTTGACCTCGCACCACTTCTCGGCGAGGACAAAGCACTCCTGAGCATGGCGTGCGCTCATTTTCTCACACGCATAGTCCGGGTTATTGCGTAAAAACTGAGAGAGCAGGTTCTTCTTCTTATGCAGTTTCCTTCCCTTCAATTCGACGAGCGCGCGGGAGGAGTAGACGTAATCGGCATTATCCCTGTCCACCTCGGCCGTGAAATAATCGGCGATACGCTCGTTCCGCTCCACACACTCCGCGTCCACGAGCACGAAACGCCCGCTCGTGCCCCGCGTGACGAGCCGGTCTGAGATTTCGACCATTTCATCAACACCGCACGCGGGGCCGACCGGCATGAACAGGACGTCATCCCTCCTGCTGTAAATCAAAAGCATTCCTCTGTAGAGATTCCATCTGAGATCGTATATCTCACCCCACGAGTAGAGGTTTGCGAAATTATAATCGCACGACGCTTTGTGAGCCGCAGCAAGAAGAGGCGCCACGAGCGCTCTGTCGGAGATTCCCACCTCATTGAATAAACCCACATCTAAATCACTCATCGCCGACCCATATCATTGGCGTGTAATTTTTAAGCACCTTGAAACCCAGCTCCTCGTACAGTCGCTCCGAGCCCGGCTCGGCAATGAGCCCGATCCAGTCGATCCGGCGCCTCCTCAAACAGTCGAGTATCGTGAGGATGATTTTTTTGCCTATCCCCTTCCCCCTGAATTCATTCAGCACGGTGACATCCTGTATGTATGCATCGCCCATGCCATCGGAAAGGCTTCTCCCCATTCCCACCATCCGCTTTTTGCAAAAAGCACCTGCGAAACAAAACGAATTGCGCACCAGCGAGTGTATGTGCGACGCACCGGCCGGATACTCGGGCTTCCACCACCCCGCTTCTCTGTAGAGCTTCACTACTTCCCTGTGGTTCACCCTCCTGACAATCCTCACCGCTACCTCATCCATACGGGAACACCTCCGGCGCATACGGTGAATAAGGATCCTCCTCAAATTCCCAGAGCGCTTTTTATTCTTTCCTTCTCGAAGCCCACGATAACTTCGCCCTCTATATCCAGCACCGGAACCCCCATCTGGCCCGATTTGCGCATCATCTCCTGGGCCTTTGCTCGATCGGAGGATACATCGTTATCCTCGAACGCGACGTTGTGCTCCTTCAAAAACTGCTTCGCCCTTATGCAATACGGGCAGGCCGGGGTGCTGTAGACTACCACTTTCTTACCCATCTCATCCTCCCTTGGCTGGCCCTGAGCTGACGCTCTCACGTGACGCATGGAGCGCCACGCTCAGATCTTCTCCTCAGTGTGCTCCGTGCTTCTCCGTGCACTCTGTGGTAGACAATGGAATGATAGCTTCGCGGAGGCGAGCCGCCGCCCCAGTTCGTGCGCCTCCCTCACACAATCGGGGTGCGCGCGCACAGTCCCCTTCCCGTCCACGCCGGGACAGAAAAGTTCCTCCCCATAGTGCGCGTTGATCGTGACGCACCAGTTCTTCACAATCGAGCTTGCGTTATCAAAAAAATCCCGCCTGCTCGACGCCTGAACAGAGATGAAGGCGCACGTTTTCCGCGTGCTGAATATCTCCCTCTTCAATCTGCGCCGTGCGATCCATGCGCACTGGAAGCGGTCTATCATCATCTTTGTCTGTGCGCTCAGGCTGCCGAAAAAGATCGGCGAAGCCAGAATGAGCGCGTCCGCCTCTCTGATTCCGGCGTAGACGACCTGCATGTCGTCCTGTACGACACAGCTGCCGTCGTCGTTGATTTTTGCACACTCCTGGCACGGGCCATACCTGAGCGCATTCAGGACAATCTTCTCCGTCCTGGCGCCGCAACTCGCTGCTCCCCTGAGCGCCTCATCGAGCAGGATATCGGTATTCCCGCCTGCCCGTGGACTTCCATTGATGCCGAGTATGAACATACAAACCCCGCTGCCCCTCCCCTTATCTCCGTATATGTCCCGGCGTAAGATCAATAACTTCGCTCACCACCATGGCAATCAGGTACTTGGGCGTGGGGAGGAGCGCCTCCGGATGCCGCGGATGACCTTTCTCTCCCCGTAAGTTCTTTATAATCCGGTGAGTGATGCGGCTGCTGATCCTCCGCTCCCACGTCCTCAATATGTGGGGCTTGACCTCCTCCAGTTTCATCATCCGCCCCTTCCCCTTCAGGCAATACCCCTTGAACCTGTGCTCGTCCACCACCGTGACGCTCAGCCGGGGATTCTTCTGGAGATTGTCCGAGGTTCTCCCCCGGTACAGATCGAGGAGGTACATTTCGCCATCTCTGCTCACCTTTACCACGCCCTTGCATGAGCTGTGAGGGACCCCGTCACCGCCGACGGTTGTCACAATCACGTAGTGCTGCTTATTGAAAAAGCGGATTATCTCGTCAGACAGCCGTGTCATTGACTCTCGTTCCCTTTCCCGGGACAGAAATCCAGTCGCGCGCGGGCTCGAGATCGCCCTCCATCAAAACCTGCCGGCGATGAGAGCGCCCAGAATCGCACCGACCACCGTGCTCACATACGGATTGCCGGTGAGCAGGCACGCCCCGGACGAGCACCTGCCACAATAGCCCACCAGGAAGCCCAGCCCGCCTCCGATAATAATCCCCAATAAAACTCTCATGGACGCACCTCCCCTTTATTCATCCCTATTATGATATATGTGTGCAATGCATTTGAAAAGCATCCTTTTGCGTAATAGGCCAGTTATGGGGGGAATGAAAAGGTTATCCACGGATTTCACGGATTTTCACGGATTTTATTGAACGGAATTTCAGCAGCTTTTGAATCCGTGTTAATCTGTGTCAATCCGTGGATGAAAGAACACTATGTGCATGGATCCGCTGCCCCCACGTAACTGAGGCATTACCCTTTTGCGGTACGGGCACCGGTGAGGCTCTCATCCGAGGGGAGCAATCGACCATTCGACATACCGGGGGATCCAGGCGCGCGTCATTTAATAATCCGGCGTCTCATGAGATAGATGCTGCCATAGAAGAGGGCGACCGCGGGGATGACGAGGATGGCGATGCTGATATACGGATGCGGCGGGATGTGACCCAGAATGAGCGCGCGGCAGAGGGTGACCCCATGGGTGAGCGGTGAGCAGTATGCCAGGGCCCTCAGCCACCAGGGGAAGCTGTCGAGCGGGAAGAATATGCCGGAGAAAAAGAACATGGGTGTGATGATCAGTTCGAAGAAATAGCTGAAGAAGTCAAAGCTCCGGCTCAGCGATGTCACGAGCATCGCGAGGCTCGCGAAGTGGAATCCGACAATAACAATGAGCAGCGGGACCAGCAGCGACCACCAGGAGTGCACCAGGCCGAATGCCGCCACCACCGCGAACATGAGACAGCCGCTGAAGAATGCCTTGCTCGCGCCCCAGATGATATCCCCTCCCACCGCGTCTTCGAGATTCACCGGCGTGACAATGATGGCGTCGTACGTCTTCAGGTGAAACATCTTCAGGAAGCTCGCATAGGTGCACTCGTATGTCGCGGCGAACATCCCTGCGGAAACAATGACACCCGGGGCGAGGAACTGGACGTAGGAGCCACCCTGCATGTCGCCGAGGAATTTTCCCAGGCCCAGGCCCATCGCGAGCAGGTAGAGAACCGGGTCGCCCAAGTTGCCCATGAGGTTCACGTAGATATACTTCATGAAGGCGTCGAAATCCCTCCGCCACACCTTCCAGAATCGCAACGATACCTTAATCAACGAGGTCCCTCCCCGTCAGTTTCAGGAACACGTCCTCGAGGGTCGCCGGGCGTCTAAGAATATGCCGGTATCCCCTGTCAGTCAGGTGCGTGAGCAGGGGGCGGCAGTCGTCGCAGTAGAGATAGAGCTTCTGATCCGTCCGCTCCACGGTCGCGCGGAAATACGCCAGGTCCCGCGTCGCCTTTTCCTGCTCCCCGCCCGAGAGCACCAGCTCGAGCACCTCCTCTCCGATGAAGCGGCGGACCAACTCCCGCGGCGGACCCAGCACCAGTATCTTCCCCCGGTCCATCACCGCCACGCGGTCACACAGCTCGGCGGCCTCCTCCATGTAGTGCGTGGTCAGAAGGAGGGTGACGTTCGCTTTCTTCAGCATCCGGAGCTTGTCCCAGATAAGGTGGCGCGCCTGCGGGTCGAGACCCACGGTCGGCTCGTCGAGGATGAGAAGCCGCGGGTCATTGATCAGCCCTCTGGCAACCAGCAATCTTCTCCGCATTCCCGATGACAGATCCTCTATCGTCGAGTGCAGTTTCTCCGTGAGCTGGACAAAATCGAGGAGTTCGCGGGCGCACGTTGTTGCCCGCTCATGCGGGATGCCGAAATAGCGGGCATAAATCGTGAGGTTGCCGAGGACGTCAAAGTCGGTATCGAGGTTGTTGTCCTGAGGGACGACGCCCAGGTCCTTCTTGACGAGCTCCGGGTGGACATTCGGGTCCCGTCCGAACACGCTGAGCTCCCCGTCCGTCCTCGGTGTCACGCAATAAATCATCTTCATCGTGGTGGTCTTGCCGGCGCCGTTGGGCCCGATGATGCCGAAGCATTCGCTCACGTGAACGTCGAAGTCGATGCCCGCCACGGCGAGGGTGTCTTTGTATTGCTTGACAAGGTTTCTCGCTGATACTGCTGACATCATGGCTGTCCTTCCTGCACGCCACTCTACGTCTCCACGGGGGTGAGGAGATCGTGGCGGGGAATTCAAGACGACGCTATGTTCTCTCGTAATGGGCCAGTTATGGTGGGGTGTTCAGTGCACTTGTCATCCCCGTCCCGCTAAGCGGGAGGGATCCAGCATAAAACCTGGACTCCTGCTTTCGCAGGAGTGACACACTTAATAATATACCTCACCATAACTGACCCATTATGTTCTCTCTTTAAGCAATGCGGCTATTCTCGCCGCGCGCGCGGGCGGGGTCATTTTCCGGGCCGGTACCGGCTGCTCGAAGACGTGCCTCCCGTGCCTGTACAGTGTGCCGAGGGCGATGGGGGCGGAAGCGTTGTAGTCCCACTCCCGTATTATTTGATGTGCAGCTTCATAATCAGATGGGTCGTGATTTTCAAGCTGGTAGGCCCTCTTATTGTACTCCATGTAAAGGTTGAAGAAGGTCACGCACACCTGAAGGACATCGACGAGGGCGAATCCCCGGTGCGCGATGGCTTCTCTGATGGTCTGCTTGAGGAGGTCCATCCTGTTCGAGTACCCCCGTGCGATGAAGCTCGCGCCGCTCGCGAGCATGAGTTCGAGAGGGTTCAGCGGCGGCTCTTTCGTTCCCCGCGGGGTGGATTTTCCCTTGAACCCCAGAGGGGATGTCGGGGTGTACTGTCCGGTGGTGAGCCCGTACACCCGGTTGTTGTGGATGACCATGGTGATATCCACATTCCGCTTTGCGGCGAACACGAGGTGCTCCAGCCCCTCGCCGTAGGAATCGCCGTCTCCCGCGAACCCGATGACGGTGAGGTTCGGGTTGGCGAGCTTTATCCCCTCCGCGACCGGGGCCACGCGTCCATGGATCGCGTAGAAACTGTTCACGTTGAAGTAGTCTGCAATTTTCGCGTGGCAGCCGATGCCTGAGACGAGGACAACATTCTCGATGCCGCCCTTCTCCTCGCCGATTACCTGGAGCACTGCCTTGACGGCGCCCAGGATGGCGAAATTGCCGCACCCCTTGCACCAGGTATTGGCGGCGTAGGTGCCCAGTTCTCGCGCGCTCATCGCATCACCCCGGTCAATTTCCCCTCGAGCTCATCGAGTGAGAACGGTCTCCCATCATACTTCAAGAGCATATCTCCGACAGCCACCCCCTGAAGCCTGAGGAGTCTCGCGAGCTGCCCGGTGGCATTGTTCTCGACGCAGATTATCCTTTTCACCCCCGCGAGCGCTTCATGTAGCCGGGAGACGGGAAACGGGGCAAGCACCGGCGCGTGAATGACCTTCAGGCCGAGGCGTTCGCCCGCTTCCACGCACACGCCCTTGTTCGACCCCCCGCAGACGAGTGCGGCGGAGGCGCCGCTGTCCCCGTAGATGCCGGCTGCGCCGTATCGCTGGATTTCCTCCCCGAGATGCTTTCCCTTTCGCAGCCGTTTCTCCTGCATCATATTCGCGAGGTGAGGATCTTCTGTGGTGATCCCGTTCTCGTCATGCTCGTAGCTGTCCACCTTTACCACCGCGCGCGCGTCGGGCGGGAAGGCGAGCGGGGAGACGCCCGTATCGGTATTCAGGTATCTCCCGTACCGTCCCCTGCCATCCCAGAGCGCGGCCCCATCCTCTGCAACCTCTCCCGCGGATGCGATGTCAAAACTGTAGGTGCCCTCGCAGATTGTCTTATCCATCAGGATTACCGAGGGTATCTGAAATTTCCATGAAATATTCAGAGCGATGGCCGACCAGAGATACGCCTCCTCGGCGTCCCCGGGCGCGACAACAAAACGGGGAAACTCTCCCTGCCCGGCATTCATCACGAAATGCAATTCCGTCTGACCGGTATAGGTGGGCAGGCCCGTGCTGGGACCCGGCCGCTGGCCGACGACCACGGCGATGGGAATCTCGGCCATCCCGGAGAGGCTGAAACCCTCGGTCATGAGGCAGAACCCGCCGCCCGACGTGCCCACGGCTGCCTTCCTGCCGGCGTAGGCGTACCCGAGGGCCATGAGCATGACGGCGATTTCGCTTTCAGGATGGGTAACACTGATTGCGAAGTCATCGGCCGCCTGCGCGAG
>Ga0315284_10016044_pt1 | contig 10633 bp, 6 predicted proteins | sample YL17G09_16_MG_FD_203696 | JGI IMG/M metagenome (GOLD analysis project Ga0315284, IMG submission 203696) | Sediment microbial communities from Yellowstone Lake, YNP, Wyoming, USA - YL17G09_16 | ecosystem: Environmental > Aquatic > Freshwater > Lake > Sediment | place: USA: Wyoming | collected...
CAAGATGAAGTCTGTTCAGTTTGTAATATTCCAGACTGCATTCCTATTATTAGGAATTGGATTGATAGTTTATCTGGTTAATTATGCAAAACTTGGAATACTTGGATCTTTGATCGGTAATCTTGCGGTAAGTGCTTTAACATTCTTTGTCTTTTATATTTATTTCAGAAAAGAGATTAATTTCAAATTCCTGAAAATAGAATTCAAAAAGATGTTATTGATCGGTTTGCCCCTGATACCTTCGGATATCAGCGTCTTTGTTTTTACGGCTATTGACAGATATTTTTTGAATTATTATTCAACCACACGGGAACTGGGTTTATATAATCTTGCTTATAATTTTGGAAATATCATTACTGTATTGCTTGCTACACCTGTTTCACTTATATGGCCTACAATGTACCTGTCAGCTAAAGACCATGATAATGCAAAAGAGTTCTATAGCAGGGCATTGACCTACACATTATGTATTTCCCTTTTTTTATTCCTGGTATTTGGCTTACTGGCGAGAGAAGTCCTGCATATAATGTCCAACAAGGAATACTGGGATTCATATATGGTAATTCCAATAATAGTAATGACTTATTCTTTATGGTCCCTGCGTAAGATAATCAATGTTGCAGTGACTCTTACAAGGAAAGTCCAGGGTTTGGCAATAATTAATTTTATTGGAGCTGCCATAAACATAGGGTTAAACTTTCTCCTGATCCCAAAGTACGGTATGATGGGCGCAGGGTTTGCGACACTCATCACTTATATAATAGTAATAGTCTCTATGTTTTTTTATAACCAGAGACTGATGAAATTGTATTATGAATGGCAGAGAATAATAAAAATACTAATTGCCACAACTGCTATATTTGCGCTGGGATATTTTATTGTAATAAATAATTTAGTGTTTGCAATATTATTTAAAGTTTTAATTATCCTGTCATATCCCTTCCTGCTGTATTTTTTAAGATTTTTTAAAGAAGGTGAAATTTTAAGGTTGAAAGAACTTTATAAATCTTTTATATTAAAAATCAGAAAAAGAAAAAACAGAGCCTGAGAATTTGTATAATCATGGTACTAAAAAAGTCAAGACCGATTCCATAAAAAAGATGAATATAAGAAAAGTTATAAAATCCATGCCTTCTCCCTTCAGAAAGACATTAAGGTATGTTTATGGGATGGTAAGCCCAAGGTTCAGATATGGGAAAGTTTTCTGGGAAACTTACAGATTCCTGGATGAGTCTCAATATTGGAGTAAGGATGAATTGGAAGAGTATCAATTTATCCAATTAAAAAATCTGATTTTACATGCTTATGAAAATGTACCATTTTATTCGAAACTATGGAAAAGGCATAATATTAATCCTGCCGATATAAAAGATTTTGATGATTTTAAAAATAAGATACCATTTATAACAAAGGATGACATCAGGAGCAATATCGAAGATCTGGTTGCTACAAATTTTCCAGCTGCAAAAAAGGAAATTGTAACAACCAGTGGATCCACCGGAGAGCCTCTTAGCCTATATCTCGAGAGTGGATATTCCAAACCCAGGGAATTTGCATTTATAGCTACACAATGGAGAAGGATAGGTTATAAAGTAGATGATTATATTATTGCCTTAAGAGGTGAAGCCATGGAAGAAGGTAAAATTTTCTATAAAGATCCCTCGGAAAAATATTCGTTTTTGTCATCCTTTTATATCAATAAAGACAACTTAAAAAAATATTATAATTTTTTATTAAGAAGCAAACCTTATTTTTTACATGTCTTTCCTTCATCATTGGAACTTTTAAGCAAATATTTTTTAGAACAAGATTATGATTTAACTAATCTCCCTCTAAAAGGAATTTTTTGTGCTTCCGAAAAATTATATGATTTTCAACGTAAATTATTTTCAGATCTTTTCAGGGTCCCTGTTTACAGTCATTATGGCCATACAGAAATTTGTGTACTTGCAGGTGAATGCGAGATTTCAAGAGATCTGCATGTATTTCCCGAATATGGTTATACTGAAATTATAGATTCCGGTAATAATGATATAAGTGAAGAAAATTCGGTTGGGGAGATTGTAGCTACAGGTTTTAATAACAATTTGATGCCGCTTATAAGATACAGGACCGGAGATTTTGCATCTATTAAGAAAAATCTATGCCGATGCAACAGATATTATAAACTGTTAAAAGAAGCTATAGGAAGAAGTGTCGATTTTGCCCTGGACGCAAATAAGGAAATGATACCGATAGTGCCGCTTGTGTTTCCCATCCATGATAAATATCTAAGGGATGTGATACGCTTTCAATTAATACAGGAAAAAATTGGGGAAATTGAAATATTACTGCATGTCCGGGATTCGAGTGATAAGGAAATAATATGTAAAAACCTACTTGCAGACCTAAAGTCAAGGGTAGGAAACCGTTTAAAATTTGCCATTCGATTTGTTGCTGAAATTCCTTTAACCAAAAATGGCAAATATTTATATTTTATAAAAAAAGTTTGAGAATCTGATTTAAATGAAAATAGAAAAAATCGTATATGCAAGAACTCAATTCTGGTTCAATTTAAAAGCAGGAGGTTCTGTAAGCCATACAATCGGAGTATTGCAGGGCTTCAAAAAAAATAATTGCGGTATTCTTATTCTGTCAAATGAAGAATTTACAGGAATCAGCATTTATAATAGAAAAGTGATAAAGCCAAAATTTTTCAATAAAAAATTCAATACATTGGGAGAATTGCTCTTTAATTTTACTGCTAGAAAAAGATTTGAAAAAGCAATACTTGGATATAAGCCTGATATTATTTACCACAGATACAGTGGGAAGACTTTTTTTGTTGCCGGCATTGCAAAAAAATTCAAAATACCTTTGGTCCTTGAATTCAATGCTTTTCACACCTGGGTACTGAAGTACTGGACTATGGATAAAAATTTACCGGTTACTTTTTTTAATAAATATATTTTAAGCAGGATAATCAAGAAGATAGAAGATTACAACATAAAGAATTCTACATTTATTACTGTAGTATCCGAACAATTGAAAAGAGATTTGATGCAATATGGAGTTTCTGAAGGTAAAATCTTTTTCACTCCGAATGGTGTTGACATAGAAAAGTTTGACCCGGCTTTGATCCAAAAAGATAAAACAGATGAAATCAGAAGGCTTTTAAATCTAAAAGAAAATAAAAAAATTGTTGGCTTTATCGGAACTTTCGGACCCTGGCATGGCATTTATCAGCTTGTAGATACAATTAAAAGTATCGCTGGCTTTGAACAGTTTAAATCAATTTATTTTTTGTTGATTGGTGACGGTGACTTAAAAAAATATGCAGAAAGTGAATTAAGCAAGTATGGCAACGTAATTTTTACTGGTAATATTTCTTATGGTGAAATTCAAAATTATTTGTCATTATGTGATGTGTTGGTCTCACCTCATTGTTATCAAATTGACAGAAGAGAATTTTTCGGTTCCCCGACCAAACTTTTTGAATATATGGCTATGGGTAAAGGAATTGTCGCAAGCAGAGTCGGCCAGATAGGTGAAATATTGGAAAATAACAAAACGGGTATTCTAATAGAACCTGAAAATGTTAGCCAGCTTGTTCAGGGGATCCTTAAACTTTTGAATGATGACAAATTGAGGATAGAGTATGGAGTAAATGCAAGGAAAGAGGTCTTGAAAAAATATACATGGGAAAAAAATATAAAAAAACTATTGTTAAGGCTGCAAGCATGCCCTTTAAAGTGATAGTTCAAAAAATCTTATATAAGTCTTTTCATGGAATCATTGATTTTTACAATTTCAAAAGAGCCAGTAGAAAAGGTTTTGCGCTGTATGATAAGGATTTTCAAACCTCATTTTCTTTTAAAAATCTTCAGAAAGATTCAAGAAGCTGTTTTATGAAATCATTTGGGGATAAAAATGATGTGGAATTTATTTTAAAAACACTGACCATTAAGCAAAAAAATGATTTAATATTAAGTGCAGATGCTATTGTAAGACATGAATTTGACCTGTTAGGTTCAGGAAAAACAAAGGTATCCTTTTTTTCAGATATTGCTGGAGTCGAAGGATTTAAATATGAAAACAGGTCTATTGGGTCAGATGAATTTTTAAAAATAAAAAACTTTATAATTTCAAAAGTGAAATTTCTAGTCAAAGAGAGCGAAAGTTCAGACGGCACCTGGAGTTTGCCTATAAGCTCTTACGATTATCAGCCCGTAAACTGGCATATTGACTTCAAGTCAGGATATGAATGGGATAAAAAATTATGGTATAAGAATATTAAGATTGGCGATGTTCCAGGTGCTGATGTCAAGGTGCCATGGGAATTATCCAGGTTTCAACATTTAATCAATCTGGGAATAGCATACAGATTAACTGGTGATGAAAAATATTCCATTGAATATGTTTACCAGATTGTTGATTGGGTTGAAAACAACAAACCAGAGTTTGGTATTAACTGGAAATGCACAATGGATGTTGGAATAAGGGTAGCAAATCTTACCATCAGTTTTTTGTTTTTTAAAGGCTCAGGTTTAATGACAGATGGTTTTCTGACATACTTCATTAAAAATATTTATATTCATTGCAAGCATATAATGAGAAACCTGGAATTTGGGTCTATCACTTCCAATCATTACCTTTCAGATATCTCAGGATTGCTAATTGCATCAGAATTTCTGTCTTTTTCAGAGGCAGGCATGAAATGGATGAAATTTGCAATAACTGAATTAAAAAAAGAGATGGAAAAACAGGTATACGAAGACGGCGGAGATTTTGAATCTTCCACATGTTATCATAGGTTGGTTTTGGAACTGTTTTTTTATTCGACCTTATTTGCCGTAAAGGGTTCAGAAAAAAATGACAAAAATTATTCAGAGGCGGCAGTAGATATTTTTGGTGCGGGTTATATGGATAGATTATATAAGATGTTTATATTTCTTCTTTACATTGCAAAACCTAATGGAGAAATTCCCCAAATTGGAGATAATGATAATGGAAGATTTCTTATTTTTGGGCTTCGGAATTCACTTGATGTAAGTTATCTTATAACACTTGCCGCTATTTTTTTTGGAAAACCTGAATTTAATATAAAGGAATGGGACTTCAGTCCTGAAGTTTTATGGTTATTTGGGAAAAAAGGATATGAAAAATATCATAAATTGTCTGAAAAATCCATTGCAGGTCTGGAAAGCAAATCATTCCCGGACTCTGGGATTTTCGTATTCAGAAAAAATAAAAATTATTTGGTTTCTTCATGCTGTCCCAATGGGCAGAATGGCAATGGAGGCCATGCGCATAACGATAAGCTAGGTTTTGAACTTCAAATTGCTGATGAGGATATATTTATGGACCCTGGCACCTATTTATATACACCTTCACCACAATGGAGAAATACTTTCCGTTCAACTTCGTATCATAGTACCGCAAGAATAGATAGTAAAGAACAGAACAGAATTCCCGGAGATAAGTTGTTTTCAATTTCAAATGATGCAAAGATTACAATCCATAATTGGGCAAATTACAGTGATTATGATTTTTTAGAAGCAGGGCACTCAGGATATGCAAGAAATGGAAACGATCTTGAGCATAAAAGAATTATAATTTTTTCTAAAAAAGAATATTTCTGGATTATCAAAGATATCCTGGCAGGCAAAGGAGAACATTTAGTAGAATTTGGCTTTCATCTTTCCCCTGGGGTAAGTAATTTTATTGATGAAAATAATTCTTTAATAAATCTTAAAACCAGAAAGGGTTTGCATCTGAATATCCTGGACCTTAATACTCAAAAACTTGAGATTTCCGAGGATGAGCACTGGTATTCACCAGGTTATGGCTTAAGATATAAATGTTCCATGGTAAGATTTTCAATAAAATTAGAACTACCTGCGGAATTTATTTTTGTGATTAAGGCTGGTATTTTTAATTACCAGGTCAAATGGATAAATGAATTGATTGCTAGTCTTAAAAATAAAGCGGGAGCACAAGAGGGAAATTGATGAGGTTGTTTTTTTGTTCATTCGAAAGCATATTTGACCATATATTTGAATCGCAGATCTTATTGTTTATTACTGAAATAAATAAAAAATTAATTTATGAAAAAAAGGAAATTTTCCTAGTCAACTTCGGATCCATTACGGATATTTTTAAGAAAGACTATTGGAAAAAAAGAAAATTGATATCTGGATCCTTAAAAAACAAAGTTTTTTTTGCATTCAAATTTCCTTATATGTACAGATTTCCATCGCTCTTGAGGCTTGCCACGCTTATTAATTCATTAAACTGTCTTTTTATATTTTTATTTTTTTTAAGATTAAAAAAATCGCAAACTTCAGTTTTTCATTGCAGGACAGAAATGGGAAGTAATATAATATTAAGAATGAGATCTGTTTTTTTTAAAAATATAAAAATCATTTGTGATTGCAGAGGCTTGGGATCAAAAGAAATATTATATAAGATTGATAGTGCTAAAAATAAAATCCTGTCTGAAAAGATCGGGAATATAGAAAAATTTGTACATTTAAATGCAGATTATCTTTTTTGTGTTTCAAAAGCTTTTAAAATGTATATACAGGGCAGCATCAATTCCAGCACAGAAAACATTGAAGTCATACCATGTTGTGTGGATACAAATAAATTCAATTATGACCCCAAAGCAAGGATTGAGATTCGGAGAGAATTAGGTGTTTCGGATAATTTTGTATTTTTATATTCAGGTTCCTTTAATAAATGGCAGCTTATTCCTCAAATGATCAGGCTTTTTAAAATTCTCAAACAATTCATGGTTAACAGTTTTTTTGTTGTTTACACAATGGATTTGCAATATGCAAAAATGATTTTTTCTGTAGAAAATATAGATAAAAACAACGTAATCCTGAAAAGTATACCACCTTCACTTATCAATAAATATCTGCTGGCGGGAGATATTGGATTTTTAATCCGTGAGGATAACCTTGTAAATAATATAGCTTTTCCTGTGAAATTTGCTGAGTATGTAAGCTGTGGAGTACCGGTTTTGAGCAGTATTAAATCAGATGTGATAGATTTAATTGAGAAATATGACCTGGGCTTCAAATTAAAAAATTATGATGATGAGTCTGAAATAAGGTCAATTGCAGAGAGGATAAAGTGCAACCAGCTTCAATTACAAAGTGAAGAGTATAAAAGCCGCATAAGTAGGACAATTAGGGAAAAATTGAGCTGGGATAATTATACTGATAAAATAATTTCTATTTATAAAAATTTACATCCGTGATGAGGGTAAACTGAAAATACTAATTGTAAGTGATTATGCTTTTATTAAGGGCGGGGCTGAGAAAGTATCCATAGTCAGTGCCATTGGCCTTGCAAAACGTGGCCACGAAGTTGTATTTTTTTCAGCTGTAGGTCCGGTTGATAAATCACTTCAATATTCAAAAATAAAAGAAATAATTTGCCTTGGCCAATATGATATTCTTGATAATCCAAACAAATTGGAAGCAATGATCTCGGGAATAAATAACTGGGCAGCAAATAAGAAGTTAAAAGAACTATTTGCACGATGGAAGCCAGATATAGCTCATATTCACGGAGTATCGAAAGCATTATCCTGGAGTGTCATCAATATAATCCATGCTTATAAAATACCTATAGTATATACCCTGCATGATTATGGCCTGGTATGCCCCAATCTTGGCATATACAATTTTAAAAAGGAAGAAGTTTGCAGATATTATCAGCCTGGATATGGATTAAAATGTTTTTTAACAAATTGTGATAAAAGAAATTATTTTCAGAAACTATGGAGATGGTTCAGAAATAAATATACAATAAATTTTTATAAGATAGACAGTAAAGTAAGCGGCTATATCATTGTAAGTGAATTTTTAAAAGAGGTCATTCAAAAAAATTATAAAACTTCCAGGCCTCTTGAAGTAATATACAATCCTATTGACAGATTTGATGAAATCTCCAATTTTGTTGAAATTGATTTTTCAAAAAATATAAAAAAGCCAAAATTTTTGTTTATAGGCCGATTATCTGCCGAAAAGGGAATTGATTTGTTGCTCAAAGCAATCAAAGATGTCGATGCAAATCTTGCTATCATCGGTGATGGTGAGCTCATGAATATTTGTAAGGAAAGCGCAGGCAATCTTGGTGATGATAAAGTTCAGGTTCTGGGTTACCAGGGTAAAGAAAGAATAAAATATGAGATGAAGAGTAGCCTTGCTCTGATATTGCCTTCAAAATGCATGGAACCCGCCCCACTTGTTTTGCAGGAAGCTGCTTATAATAGTTTACCTTCAGTAGTGGCCAACCATGGCGGAATGATTGAATTTGTAGAGGATGGCATAAATGGTTTATATTTTAATGCAGGGAACCCAGAATCATTAAAAAGTGCTATGGAGATATTAATTAAAGACCCGGTATATTGTAAAAAGTTGGGGGAAAAGGCCGGGCAGATAATTATGGAAAAGAAATTTGATATTAAAAGCCATCTGGATAACTTAGAAAAATTTTATGATAAAATACTGCATAAAAGTTCTTATTAATTCAAAGTTGGACCATATAAATAAAAATATTTTTAAGATATAATCATCAATAAAATTCTGTGGAAAATATGATGTGGAATGAGACAAAATAACAAATATGAAAATAGCAATAGTTCATGATTTTTTAAACCAATATGGTGGTGCAGAAAGAGTTTTGGGATATTTTATTAAAATATTTAGTGATGCACCAATTTATACGTCAATATATTTTCCAAAAGATACTTTTGATTTTTTTCAGGATAAAAATATACACACCACTTTTATGCAGAAAATACCTGGTATAAATAAAAGATTTAAAAGCTTCTTTTTTTTATATCCCTATGTTTTTAAGAGATTAAATTTAAAAAATTATGAAATAATATTATGCAGCTCTTCATCTTTTGCAAATTTTGCTAAAAAACCTGAAGGTTCAGTGCAAATTAGTTATTGTTATACTCCACCCAGGTTTCTATGGGATTCTGAAAAATATATTAAAGGTGAAAAATTAAACCAAATAAAAAGTAGCTTAATAGGTCCAGTTTTGAAGTATTTTCGTAAAATTGATATTGAGAATTCAAAAAAAGTAGATTATTTTATAGCAATTTCAAGAATTGTGAAAGAAAGGATAAAAAAGGTTTATAATAGGGAATCAGTTGTAATATATCCACCAATAGAATTTGAAAAGTATATATTTAATTCTTCAAAGGAAAATTTTTATCTTTTAGTTTCCAGGTTAAAAGGCTATAAAAGACTTGATGTTGCAATAAATGCATTTAATGATTTGGGTAAGAAATTATTTGTAGTTGGAACTGGTGAAGACCTGGAATATTTAAAAGGTATTTCTGCAAAAAACATTACCTTTTTAGGAAGATTGACTGAAAAAGATCTTTTAGATTTATACAGCAGGGCAAAAGCTTTAATATTTACAGGTGAAGAGGATTTTGGAATGATACCCCTGGAAGCACAGGCTTCGGGAACTCCTGTAATTGCTTATGGTTCGGGCGGTGCGCTTGAAACAATAATTGAAGGAGTAACCGGATATTTTTTCTACAGGCAAACTCTGGAGTCCCTGAAGGAAAAAATCCTGGAGTTCGAAAATAATCCTGTTGATTCACAAAAATGCAGGGAGAATGCAGCAAGGTTTGACTTTATTTCTTTCAGGGACAAAATATCAGAATTTGTGAAAAGGGCATACGATGAGAAGTTTAATTGAGAATATTAAAATCTTAAAAAAGCAAAAATTAAATTTACTGTTAAGCGTAATTCTTGCTTCATCAGGATTATTTCTGCTTATAAATGAGTATCCTTATTTCGGGATAGGATCATTTGCATTATTATTATTTTTTGGGATTATCTTTCTATTTTTTAAGGGATCTTTTGCTTCTGATTATTCTTTACCTCTAAAAATATTGCTTGTGATGTCTATTTATTTTATATTGAGCTATTTTATATCAAATCAGACAGTAGCCAATTTTTTCTCATTTAATTTTTTCAGGTACGATGGGAATATTTTCTTTTGCTACCTTCCTTTTTTTGCATTGTCAGTACCTTTTTTCAGCTATGAAAAAGTGGCAAAAATATACGTAGGTTTTATTTTTATTACTTTTACCCTTCTTGCTGTTGCAGGTATAATAGGACTGCTGCTTAAGAATTATTCTTTTATTTTTCTTTATAATGGTAGTGAAGGGCCTATGCTTGTCGGACTAAATCATGCCCATAATGCGACCGGCTCGGGATATGCAATGGCAAGCATTCTTGCCTTATCATTTACTTTGAGGACAAAGGGGAAAATCAAAATTTTTTATGGAATTATACTGCTATTATGTGTTGCAGGCCTTATCATGACTCAGAGCAGGGGAGCAATTGCAGGTTTTATTGCCGGAATTCTTTTTGTTGTATGGCTTAACTTTCGCTCAGTATGGAAGTTTGCTATATTCATTGGGGCACTTGCACTTGTTGCAATTCCCCTGGTATTTTTAACCGGTTTTCATGAAAGGATAATGCAGCTAATTGATTTCAGTAATTGGACAGTTGGTACAAGAATAGATCTTTGGAAGAAAGCAATTCTTCTATTCAAGCAAAGTCCTATATTTGGGGTCGGCTTTGGGAGATTTAATGACGTAATGTATAAT
>Ga0315284_10016045_pt1 | contig 10633 bp, 25 predicted proteins | sample YL17G09_16_MG_FD_203696 | JGI IMG/M metagenome (GOLD analysis project Ga0315284, IMG submission 203696) | Sediment microbial communities from Yellowstone Lake, YNP, Wyoming, USA - YL17G09_16 | ecosystem: Environmental > Aquatic > Freshwater > Lake > Sediment | place: USA: Wyoming | collected...
TTGCGGATTTCACAGGCGAAGTCACTTTTTTTCATGTGTCAAACCCTCCACGCTTGTTCACAAGTGTTGACCTTTTTACACTTGACGAAACCTAGGTAATTGTTCACGTTTACCTGGGCTTCTCCTTTCCCGACACTTTGTCGCTATTATTGTCGGGACTAATCTCAACGCCAGCCTCTTTGAGCATATCTGTTAATACATTTCGTAGAGCCACGCCATCGCCCTTATCTCCTCGCCATGCCCATATCACCTGTTCCCAATCCTCAACAACCTTCTCGTCCACCTTCGGCCTGGATTTTTTCAACTCCCGATTTTTAACTATTAACTGGTTAGCCTCGGTGCATAATGCCTGCCAGCACTTATCACAATAGACCCACACGTAGTCTTCCAGGTCATCCAGGCAGTTCTCGCATTGGGTATGCTTGGGCGGAGGGGCTTCGATGAGAGCACGAAGCTTGTCTATCATCGTCCTATGGTGCTTGCATGGGTAGCCAGTCTCGGAAACCGGCAATTCAAACATGTTATCAAGCCATTCCAGCAATTCCCGTTTCTCATTAGTCATGGGCGTCCTCCTTTTCGTTTATTCCAACCAGCAATAGCCAAACCTTCTGTTCTCGCCCAAGGCCCCTCTGCTCCGCAACAACAATGAATCCGATAAGGACTTGGGACATTATGCGTAATCAATAGAGACACAAAGCCTTCTTCATAAACATCTTCGCCGCAGAAAGGACAAGGTTTAGGCAGGGTTTTCACTTTCCCTCCTCCAGCCGTTCTATTTCGGCGAGGATTTGCTGACATTCGGTTGCCAAGAGCAATCGGGCGGTAGTATCTCCAGCAATCCACCCCGAATACCGCTTCTCCACAAACTCCTTCAGCCTCGTCCACCTATCGCCACTCAGCTTCCCCTCTTTCTCGGCATCGGTTATATTCATGTATTTCTCCTTCTTTTTTGTTCCCAATAATTTCTTATATTGCATCGCCAACATATAATCTGAATGGTCCGTGCATCCATAACCGTAGCATCGTTTATTCGGTCAACAGTTTTAAAACGAGGATTAGAAAACTCTATTCCGCATTGTTGACAATTTGGGATTGCGACCATGATGGCTTCAAGTTGATCTGTGGTTAAATTAACAATAAAACCACGATCCTTATGTCTTCGAATTGATTCATATGCTTTGTGTCTATCGGGGTTGGCTATAAACCAACCATTATTTCTGGCTAATACTTTTTCGCGATTTGCTTGGTAATACTTGGCATCAGATGCCTTACATTTTTCGGGATGATTTTTGCGGTATTTCGCATTATATTCCCGCTGTTGAACCTTACATCTTTCGGTTGTCACGTTACTTCTCCACAAACTTCTGCCGCTTATCGCTCATGTCCCCTCCTCATTCGCCCGATGGCTGGTCATGGGTTCGCCTTTTATAATTCGGGATTCTCATAGATATTGCCGATGACTTCGCAAACCGTTAATGCGATAGTCCCTAATTCATTTTTACCATCATGAGATGCCACAAACCTTGAAACATATTCCCCATCAAACCAAATAACCGATACGTTTTTCGAATAGATTGGATGTTTTAAAATATCCCCCTCATAAATTTCCTTACCGTTCTTGTCATGCAGGCCCGTATATTGCATGAGAATTAGAGAGGAATCTCCCCGCCATTCTCCACAAATTCTAACTGTATTCGGTGTCCTGTCCGGCTCAATAAAATAGCCTACGGGGTCGCCAGATGCCGCTACGGAAAAACCATTGTGCATCATACGATTAAATAATTTATCCCACGCCCGAAACTTAATCTCTCTCATCTTTACCTCCTCGCCCGATAATCAGCCCTATCGAGAACTGTAGCCAGATGGTCATGTTTTGTCCCCACTAATCAAAGTTTGTATGGCATCAGCCGAATCGGGATCTACGCCATCTAGGTCCGGCATTTCCTGTCCCTTCTTGGCCCTACGCCTAGCCCATTTTAGGGGCAAGTCTAATTTCAGGTGACAACGCTGACATAGGGCAATCAAGTTGAGATGGGCATTATTTTTGGGATTGCCGTCAATATGGTGAGTAGTCAGTACAACTCGGGATCCGGTTTTCCAATGCGGTGAACCCTGTGCGGCATCACACAACTCGCACCTGAATCCCGCCTTTTCAATAATTAATTTAGAGATTTCCTTCCAATCGGGAGCGTATTTCTTATAATCAATGGGACTCATTTAATCTTTCCGTTCCTTATCCTTTGTTATCAATCTCCCCAATGCCGCCCATGCGAGTCCTTTCCATCCGTGATCTCGGCGGTGATAAATAGGTAGATAATCACCCGTTGGTTTGCATATCTTATATTCATATAATCCCTGGCCATCATCTGATCCGATAGGGCGTATATTTCCGATATGTATTTCATCAATCTGTTTTTCGTTCACGAACGCTTTTAGAATTAACATATCTCGACCAACCTTACTTGGACGATTCGATAACCTTTTTTCCTAGCGGTTGCCCAACAACAATCGGGAACCTCAGTATCTATCCCCCGATCATCTTCGAAAAAGTCCAGAACCGCTTGCCGCGTTGTCCGAACAAACCGCATGGATAAACTTCCGTCCGGGTGTCTTAAGGTCCAACCATAATCCTTTTTCATATCTCTGACCTTGGAATTTTCCAACGATAGACTTGTCCCTGGGCCGCCACCCTGACTTCAAAAAAATTGTAATTCGGTTTTATGTTCATCACAGCATCCCCGGCTTGTGTTATGTATTCTCCCGTTTTCATAATCCCCACCGAACACCGTTTGATTTGCCAATCCTCAACCCGGGCAAGTAGCCGCCTGATCCCGCCATATCTACGGGACAAAGTAATAATTGCGGGGTAAACTCGGAGCTCTTGGTACTTTTTTACGAAGTCTTTGGTCGTTTTAAAAGGACTGATCTCCTCTTTAACCGCCGCAATAATTTTGAAAATCTGTTCATCCGTGTACATGGGTTTCCAAAATAATAAGGTCGATTGTCTAAGTAAGGCCGGGCGGACTCAAAATGAATCAAAGCCATGATATTCCAGAACGCATGACCTAGATGATCTTCATCTGATTCCCGTTTCATGTAGGCCACCAGGTGCGTTAGTGCATGGTCAATTAAGACAGAGAACGGCATCCCCTTTTCCCAATTTCGATCCTCATACTTCCGGCTACCTTCCTCACAGACCTTGGCCAACCGCCCTAGAGCGAAGGGACTCAGAAGGTCGAACCTACCCTTGCCCTCATTAGATTGCCGGACTGCGCCAGACTCAAAGGTGATCTTAGTCATTTGATTTCCTTAACAAAATGCCCTCTCGCAAAGATCAGAAAGACTGTCAAAAATCGGGATATGTAATTCCTTTGCTCTTTCAATTTCTTTTCTACAGCCAATAGACGAGTCGCTATATGAACCAGGTAAAGCAAAAATAGCATCACACTTTTCTAACCAAGCCGTACTAAGACCATACATTTGCTCCTCAGTAATTGTTCTTCCAATAGATAGAAAATACGGAAAATCGAGTCCAGGAGTAAAAGGGATAAAGCCAAGTTTAATCAAACTGATTGCGGCATTTACCATGTCCCGAACATTGAATAAATATTCAACAGCCGCATTTTTTGCATCTGATCTAATACCCCTTGGAGTTAGTGGTCCCATGATGTAAATATATTTAAAAGACTGGGCCATTCTCGGCCTCCTTCTTGTCTTCATAAATTGAAATTACCTTGCGGTAAAGCTCCTGCTGTACACAAGACAAAACCCCTACTACCTCATTCAAGATGGCATAGTTAACGTCCGATTTTGTTTTCATATAATTGGTAATAACTTTGGTAATCTGATAATTCAGCTCACCCGGATTCCGGGCAAAATCCTGGGATAATGGATTGAGGTATTCTCTCCGATCGTGTTTGATGTAGGGACTCATTTAAACACCTTGCCCGCAAAGTTAAACCGCCCGTTGATTATGATCGGGATGTAGTGATTGAACTGACCATCGGCAAAGAAGTAAAAAACCCCGAAGGCATTGACCCAGGAGTTCGGCCTGTTCTTTCGGTATTCGGGATTCAGCGAACATAGACAACCTAATGATTGTCCAATGTTCGGTTGCTGTTCATAATTCGGTTTGGTGTAACTTTGAATATCGTGAACATGACCGTAAAAGATGTTGTCACCCATTTGGGTAACGTGCTTCGCGGCATGATAGATATTCCAGTACCACCCATGAACAAAACAAGCGTGGCCGATCTTATAAACCTTACCCTGCGGATAGACCTTATAACCCCGCTCTATCAAGTGAAGGTTATGCGTGAGATTGATTAAACCCTCAATGCACGGATGCTGGCCAATCCACTTTACCAGGCGATCATCGTGATTGCCAATAAGAAAAATCTTCTTGCCCTTGGTGAATTTATCTATCCGATCCAAGATTCTATTTCCAAGAATGAAATCAGTTTTGAGCCGCTTGCCCTCTTGCCGGATCAGATCTTTTTCTACCCAATGACTGATATAATCAAAGTTAATTAAATCTCCGAGTACGATTGTCTGATCTGGTTTGAACCAGGCCCCAAATCTCAAGGCCAGATTTACTACGCTAAGATCCATGTCTTCCTCAAGGTGTATGTCCGGCAGTACTAACACCCTGTAATTATCTCTCACAGATTCCCCCGACTCGTATGTTGAGCTTGATTCAATATCGCCGCCCTTGCTTCTCTAATATCAATCCCCAAAATTTTACAGACAGATGAAAAATTAAAAATATAATTTCTATCATCAATATCAAAGAGATACTTTTCTGCTCTCGCCTTTCGTGTTCTTAATTGATAAAATTTATTGGTGCGTCCCGCGAAAGATTCTTGTTTTCTTCCGAAAAAATCATCGACTGCCCTTAAGGCGACAGCGGCCAAAAGACGCAATTCTCCCGCATTATCCGTACATCGGTTTTCCGTTGATGATTTATGCTGTCTATTCATAGTATTCCTTGATCCAACCCTTGCGATCTTTCCAGATCCAGATTTCTTTTTTACAATCGGGTGGCATTTTTAAAGCCCTAACTCGATCCCTGGTTTCATTATCACAACGATTGCTTTTGACCTGAATGAAAAGGATATGTTCACCCTGCGGATGAAGGGCGGCCACGTCAAAAAGTCCCCATAAATCTATATTTAGAAATTTGTGTCGGATAGTTTTCCAAATGATATAACCCTGGGCCTTGAGTTCATCAGCACAGACTTTTTCCCTGCGTTGACCCTTAGCTATCTTTTTTACTTCTGTCATATTGCCCAAAGCAGAATCCGCCGACCATGCCCACGATGATCGAGGGAATAACCTGATTTTGAAATGCAAGGGTTACAGAAAGGGCGGCGGCCCAAATCGCTACCACCCCCCAAAGTGCTTTCCAGTTCATCGTGTAACCTCCCTTAGTTTGGCTAATGGCCGGGGATTGAAGTCGTCCAGGTTGGCCCTTTCGTTATCCCGTAACCAAAGCCTACGACACATAAGTTCATAGACGCTTACAAGCGAATTTGCCTTTAGGGCGAGGCCAAGTTCCGCCACCTCAAGAAGTCCCACCCCGCGCCTTCCGCGTTGATCCGGATCCCCGGTCCCGAGAAAGAATCCATCTCCCGATGTCCAACAAGTCGAACCCGCAATGGCACTAATCTGATTCCCGCGGCCAATGCAATGGTAACACCACCGGACACCCAGCTTTTTGATTTCTTCCCGGTATGCTCCCGAGTGAATCATCGACCCGATTGCGGGGAGGGTGTAATCTTTTTCATAATTGAGTATAGGCTTACTCAATTCGGCCAAGATTTCTTTATACCACTTCAAGGGCCGGGTAGGATCATGTTTATCCTTTTCCCATCCGCAAGTATTGAATTCGTTAGCAATCTCCCACCGCATATCAACCCTTAACTTGTCTGCCCAATACATGACCCGCCTCATATATCTGAGCATATATGGCACAAGTTCCGCACCATAGAATCCGCCGGGCAAAGTAAAGGCTTCGGGTGAGCAAACAAACGGACTATTATACTTGGTATGTTTATCCGGGGCCCGGTAATCCAGAAACGAAAAGACTAGAATCTGACCATAGATTGTACAAAGATTCATAACTTCACGGAGCATGGCAAAGTAAACCGGATTTAGTTGATGAAGATCATAAAGACTAAAGATCTCGCCCGTAGTTGAATGTTTCCATGTCCCGATTTTGACAAACGGTTGGAGTTTCGGGCCATCTCCCCAAAGCCATGAGCCAAATATTCTGATACCCTGACAACCCGAGATGGCAAGGGTTGTAAATAACCTGGTCTTGTCCCCCTTGGCAGTAAGTAGGTCGGGGGCAAAAGTTTGTATGCGTGCCACTAAAACCTCCCCGCATAAATTTCATACTCCGGTGACTTCTTGCAAACAAACAAGTTAAGTCGTGGTGCGTTGTATTGTTTGCAACGGCAACGACACGGTTGGCATTGCGACAGTATCCCGTAGTATTCTTTTTCAAATTCGACTTGCCCGATCAAACTATCAGCTTCCGGTTTAAGAATGAGATTCATTTTCGTCTGTCCAAAATAAATTTCTCACAACGTGGTGCCAAGTGAGATAGATCGTATCCACTTTCAAGAATCTCTTTGTGTTTCTTCTCGGCCTTACACCATCCCCGAAAGATGGGATTCATGGCCGACAGTTCCCGCTCGAAATGCCCACAGCGCGGACACTCGTAGATTCTATAAACTTCTTTTGTCATTGTTCGCGTCTAAAGCTATAGCAATCGAGAATAGAATCAGAACGAACACAATCTTGATTGCTATATCAACTATGTTCAAAAAGGAATCTCCGCATCATCTTCGGGTTTGCCTGTCGGCTCGGGAATATCATCGGACCCAAATTCCGAAATTGGCCTTCCGTCTTTATCGAACTCTTGGCCCAATGCCTGTTCATCTTCCTCGGTCATTTTTAGTTGCCGCTCGGGAACGTGGATATTGCATATCCGGCCTCTCATTTGGCCGGGACGTTTGGTATCCGGGTCATGCCTGATTTCGGCGGTAAACCTTTTACCTACCCATTCTTCTTCATCGAGAACTATCTTCTTTGTATCTGGATCTTCGTGACCGCCTAACGCTAATAGCAAATCTCTCCATTCATCTTTCCAGGGCACCATAATATCGGAAAACTTATGACGATCACCTAAATCATCGGTGATCCAAAACTTGAGAACATAATATTTGCCCTTTCCGCTGGCGGGTCTGCGACTATCGGGTTCAGAGCGGACCATAAACTCATACCGTCCTACTGGCGGCAGATAATACCTTGCGTCTGGATCGTATTCGTAAGGCATATATATCTCCTTTAAAGATTAAATTTCGGGTTAGCCTTTTCTTTATCGGTTAATTCGTTCACGGATATCAGATTCATCAGGCAAAGATTCTTGAATCCCATTGCGAACTCAATTAAGTCATAACTAAAAACGTATGTATGTTTCGCTACCGTATCTTCAACGGCAAAAACCATCATCATTCGATTCGTCTTCTCACCCTTAGTAATCCAAGCCTTTGTTTTCCCCATAGCAATCATTACAACACCCTGATCGCTAAGACTTTGCTTCGCCGAGTCCAGGTTCGGTTGCTGGGGCTGACTTTTGTCTTCGGGTTTCTTTGACTCTGTCGTAGCCCTTTTGAAGAACCTCATTTCTCATTTCCTCTAGCTCTTTCCAGGCATTGGTCCCAAACACTTGCTCCATAAGTTTCAGCCGTTCGACCTTGGACTTATCATCCCGGCCTGGATAGAGTAAATAGAATTCGTTTTGTATCTTCTCAAGTAAAGAATCTCTCAGCTTGATCTTTGCTATGCCAACGTTACGATCCTTGAAGATGTCCGTACTTTCGCGGGTTGTGTCAACGGGTCTATGTTTACCGCCCAGGTTCAGAGCTTCGATATGAGGCAAGAACGATTCAAACCCGGGATTGTCAAAAAAACGCCCATCCAAAATATCAAACCGATCCTTGATAACCCAACATCTGTGAATCCATTGACTCCCAGGCGTACTTGACTTACGGACTTGTTCAAATTCACACAGTAGATTGGGCTCGTAGCCGATATCGGTTTCGCCGCGCATCTTGGTCCCGGTAGCCTGTAGTTCTTTGACCCCTTCATCGTCCTCAATGTACTGCCAAAGTTGCCCCTCTCTGCCAACCATTAAGATATGAATGGGTGATGTTACATACTTCTCGGTGAACTCGAACCATGTCTGTTTGACTTCTCCGATCCGCTGTGGGCCCCGGAGTGCAGTAAGATTGTATTTCTTGAGATAGGACTTTATGAGTTCATTCCAGAAGTGCCATTCATTGTCGATTATTAAGATCGAACATTCCTTAACAGCTTCATCCATGACGGTCAGTAGGTCTTTGAAACTGCGGGTTTTCTCAACCATGAGATCAACCTTTGCGCCATCGAACAATGGTAGGACAAAATCGCTTCCGCCCTCTGAATCAATAAAGCCAACGGGTTTCTTGGCCTTAATGTATTGGTGCAAGCCGATGGCAATTTTACTTGCCGTGAATGTCTTGCCGGATCCGGCCTTGCCATATCCCCCGAATTTGAAGTAAGCGTTCTCAGCTTTTGCTTTTTTCAGTAACATTATTTATCCTCAATCTTAATTTCACGGGTATTTTCTAATTTGACGTTTTGAATAATAGGTGTAATATTGATATTCATGCCCGTATCATCATGCGGGGAATATAATTCAATTCTGGTTTTATTGGCTGAATCATCCTGTACTTCAATGTTCAACGTAAAAAAATCACTCAACTGTAATTTCCAGATTGATACCTGTTTAACTCCATGAATCGTTATGGTAGATCCCATATTTACCGCACCACTTCGGGGAAGTATTTAGCGATAGTAGCCTTGGCTGTGTTGTATGCGTTGGCCTGGGCTATGAAGATTGCTCGGTCAGCGGAATACTTTTGATAAGTCTTGACGAATTCCAGGCTCCCCCTCTCTAGCTCCGTGAGCCTTTTGTAGATAAGTTTTATCGTAACTACGTTGTTATTCATGGTTTCTTTTTCACCTCACTTGGTTCATCATTCTCCTTGAAACAAAAATCGAAATCCTCATGGGCCAGGTTCGCGCAATCTTCACAACAAAACTTTTGTCCCAGCTCTACCGGATCGCCGCATACCGGGCAGAAATCATCAGCCTCTAGTTGCTTTTTAGCCACTTGTTAATCTCTTTTAGCGCGTTCTTGATCTCGACCAGCACACAGTTGCCGAAACAATACCAGGCGCAAGCCTCAAGACAGACAGGTGGCCGATCATCGCCACTTCTGCCAATCGGACAATACTTGATTGGTTCGGGTAGATCGTCAAGAGCTGGCTGATTCGGGTAATTCACTTGATCCATTCTTCTTCTCCTCAAAACTCCATAGTGATTCAATCGAAACCCCGAGTGCATGGGAAATCTTAAACCCAGTATCAATCCGGGGAAATGCAATCTTGTTTTTGATGACGTTGTTCACGTATGGTAAAGTCATCCCCGCTTCGATCGCCAGCCAAGTTTGACTCTTTCCGAGTTCCTTTAGCCTGAGCTTTATTTTGTTCATTGCTTGCCTGATCTGCTAACATAATAAGCGTTATTATCTCTACTGTCAAGTTAAATCTCAGAATATTTATTACTAGATTTGATAATATTTCACTTGACAATGAGAAGGATGATATGTATATTTTTCTTGGAGGCTTTAGGAAGTCGGGGCTATGGAAATACTAAAATATGGAGGTAGAAAATGGGCAAAACAAGCCCCGACTTTGGAGGAACGACAAAAAGGCTTCGTGAGAAGAACGGTTTAAGTCAGACCGACCTAAGAGAATTGACTAAAATGGAAGCAAGTCAAATTTCTAGGTTAGAAAATGGCGATTCTTTCCCCAGATGGGAAACGATTGAAAAGCTCGCAAAGGCTTTTAAAATGACGCCACTAGACTTGATTGCTCTTGCCATAAATCACCACGACCGCTGACAGCAATGGGTAAAAAAATAATTCTCGGATTGTTAATCATGGTTCACCTGGCCTGTGTTGCTACTAGCGTTTCGCGGAATCCAGATTATCTTTACCTTGCCCCAACCTATCCTCAAGATGTCACTCTTTATGATGGCTTCTGGCCAAACAAACCCTTCATCATCATTGGTGTCATGGTCCTTGATGCTACCTGGGCTCTAACTAAAGGACAAGTTGTCAAAAAGGCTACCAAAGAAGCGGCGAAAATAGGCGGCAATGCCATTGTCGTGACAAATACTCAAGTTAATGTCATTGCACTAAATCGGTCGATGACCGCCGAAGGACAAGCCCGAGTTCAAGGCAATCAAGTTACCTGGACACAGATAGTCCGCGACAACACCATTTACCTGCCCATTGTGAAAATCTATTTTTACATTGTTAAATGGCTTTAAGATTAATCAAGAATAAATACTACCTCGATGAATGGATCGGGGAACGCAAACAAAAGACTCGCCACCGTATCTACATGGGAGTCGATAACTCTCAGCCCGCTCTCGCTCTCCTTCGCTACCACCAGGAGAAAGAACGGCTTTGGAAAGCCTTTTACGGGTTTGCTCCCGAATCCCCCGGACCCATGCC
>Ga0315284_10016047_pt1 | contig 10632 bp, 19 predicted proteins | sample YL17G09_16_MG_FD_203696 | JGI IMG/M metagenome (GOLD analysis project Ga0315284, IMG submission 203696) | Sediment microbial communities from Yellowstone Lake, YNP, Wyoming, USA - YL17G09_16 | ecosystem: Environmental > Aquatic > Freshwater > Lake > Sediment | place: USA: Wyoming | collected...
ATTAACTTGCTTATCTTCTTCCGTCATCTCATTTTCCTTCGCTGTCTCTTCTACGCACCATCTAGGCGCGTTTTCAATAGGCTCGCCGTGCTTGCACAACATTTAAATCTCCCATTCCATGTTAAGTGCCGATACCGTAGAAATATCTGTGATAGGTGGCTTAAGTTTATAACTACCGGCCATTGCTCCGTCAATATAAAGAAAGGCAAAACTAAGTGGATGCTCGTTGGCCTTCTCTGCCTTAAATGCAAACTGAGACTTTACCTTACTACCAGACTTATGTAGCATAAGCAAGGACTCGGAAGCATACCCTTCTCCAAGATTATTAACTACAACTACCTGAATATTATCAGGTTTATCTGTCATAGATTGATAATCTTCCTTAGAAATCTTCGACACTTCGCTTACTCCTTTTCTTAAGACGCTTGGAATACAAGTCCTGCGCCTTATGTATAACTTCTTCCGCTTCGTGGGTTGTCACACGATGTACCACAGCAAAGCCGTTAAACTTCTTTCTTACTTGGTATCTGTTGTCCGGGTGTTCCGCTATCTCTGTCGTCTTGGCTTCCCTTGCCGCTAGAAATGTAGGAAACAGTCCAATGATGAATCTTTTTTGCACAACTAATATATCCTCGGCTTATATTGCTTCGCCTTCTTTGTACGATGCGTCTTTGGTCCAAGTAAACCTCGCCTCTCTTGCAATTCTGCTGGTCCCCTTATACCTTGTCGTCCCAATTGTCCGGCCTTGTTAACCAAATTCCAACTCTTTCTCCAAGTTCTATCTAGGATAGCCTTGGCTGGATCATGCCTTGGTCCTACGCCCACTCCCATAAACAATCAACCCCTACTTGGCGCTCCTTACTAGATACTTAACTAGTTTATTGCTTGCCCGCCCCAACGCTCTCGTATATGCCAACTGCATACCGAAGCTTTCATTCCAATTATCAGATGGATCACACTTAGCATGTCCAACAGAAACAACGGGATAAACTAGACTCATAATCCTAGTAGTTATAATAGGCTTATCGATTACCCACTCAACATAGTCTGTATTAGTTCTTTCAGTACGAATAACCTTACCTGTGTTCATTCCTTTACCTTTCTAATTGACTCTCAATTTGTTTGCCCGTAATCTTTCGGCTCTCAAAGGATGCTACCTTCTCTAACCTTTCGATTGTTGGGTCTATAATCATTGTGCGAAATCTTTTAACTTCCGTGCTTGCATTACCAGCAATTTCTAGTAACGCTAACTGGTTGTGTATTTCCTGTAGGCGTAGGATAATACCTACAACAGTTTGATAGTTAGTCCATATATGTTCTCCGTCTATATCAATATTAATCTGCTTAAGATAAGTGTTTACCTCATCCCATAACTCATTGATATCCAAATGAACCTTCCTCTTTCTCAATCTCAGCGTCAATCCTCTTCAGGAAATTAACACCGTACTGGCTCGATCCCTGCTGACGACAACGAATGAAATTAAACACGTCATAGATATCTGCTTCACGGTCATATTGATACATCAATTTTGCGACCGCCAAGAACTCGTCCCAAAACTCTTCACAAATCCTCATGGCTATCCCTACCAATTATGGTCCCGTTAGGCGGCGGGATATCCGCTACCCCTATTCTACCACAATAGGTAGGTACAATGCAACCCCCAATTATTTCTTAAGATGCTCGCTAGTTATTAGATAGTTTAATACAGAATTCATCTTCTCTTTATCAGGTTTTTCTGTCTGTAATATCTCTATTACTGCGGCCAATGCTCTTTCATGGTGTATTAGGGATTCGTGTCGAGCCTGTGTTATGATTGCCATCGTGCCTAGAGGATGCTTCTCCCCGTTAACCGTGACTTCCTTGGGCATATTAGGTGGATCGATATGAAGCAGGGCGTTCTTACTAAAGTCTATGCTTCGTTGATTAATTAGTACCCATGCTGCTATGATCCATGATGGCATCTTGCGGTTCTTATTCTCTGTTGTGTAGGTCCGTGAGATAGCATCTATCCTTAGACCTGTTATATGCCCGATGCGCCCTGTACTTGAAGCAATCTTCTGGAATACTGGATCAGGACCATCTGCTTCCAGCATCTTTCTTGCTATATCTCTCTCAGAGTCCTTTGCTCTGCGTATCAGAGTTCGTTGTTCTCTGGTTGCCCTAGATGGAGTAACCGTTACATTCTTTTGTTCTATTGTTCCTGCCTTCTTGCAGACAGAACAAAATCCCTGCCATCTAAGATAAATTTTTCCACATACACTACAATTATATTGTTTCTTTACTCTTGGTCTATTATACATCTTTACCTCGTTTAAAAGTCTTTAAACTTTACTATGCGAGGAAGCCACCTAATTGTTGCTATTCCTGTGCGCCCATTTCTATGTTTCTGTACAATGACTTCCATTGAGTCATCTTCCGGCCCCATACCCGCTAGTTCATAGTAACTGTCTCGATAAAGAAACATAACTATGTCTGCGGTTTGTTCAATTTCTCCTGAAGCACGCAAGTCAGATAGTTGTGGTCTTCTATTAGGCTTCTTGTTATTTTCCCTATTCTCATTCTGTCTCGATAATTGTGAGAGCAGTAAGACAGGGCAGCCTAGTTCTTTTCCTAAATCTCTTAAGATTTTGGTAGCCTCTCCTAGAGACTCCACCGTAGGTAGTTTATCGTTAAGGGCCATGATATGGAGATAATCTACAATGATTAATCCTATCTCGCCCCACTCATACTTCTTCTGCCTAGCAACTGAGGCGATATAAGCAGCCGTTACACCCGGCTTATCGTCTACATGTATTCTTTCAAATACTTTAAGCAACGCTTCCTCTGCGTTTTCTACTTTAATTTTATCCTTTGGATCACCGATGAATGCTCCGGTCCTAATCTCTTCATGACCTACTTCCGATTCAGCAGCCAGCATTCTTTCGAATACTTGATCCCTTGACTGCTCCAATGAGAAGAATAATACTGGCCTTCTCTCTGCTACATTTCGTGCAATGTTAATAGCTAAAGCAGTCTTACCCATTCCCGGTCTAGCGGCAAGGATAACCAAGTCCTCTAACCTATTAATCAATAGGTCAATCTGTGTAAAACCTGTCTCAACACCAAGAAATTTTTTCTTAGTCCGATCAAATATTTCCTTCGCAAACTCTTGGAACGCGTCCTTAGTGGATATCTTATATCCCCCTAGGACTACCCTCTTAAGTAAGAAGGATGAAAACATTTCCTCAAGTTTATGCATTGCCTCTTCAGAGGATGTTTCCTCATAGCATAGCGTTGCAATCTGTCTGCCTAGTTCAATACCAGAACGTAGTCTAGACTTACCCTTAATCTCTTCGGCATAATAGAAGATGTTAGATATATTAGGAAGTAGCCTATCAGAATTATCTATAAGTTTCTGAAAGTATTCTTTGGTTTCAGATTTTAGAGAGTCCTTAATGGTTAACGAATCAATGGTATCACAATTTTCTATCGCCCTAAATATTTCTCGGTGATTTTCTTTAAAGAAATCATCTGAAGATAGTGCTGCTGTAATCTTGGGGAGGATCAATGGGTCTTGAAGTACCCCAACAATAACAGCACGCTCCATCTCATCATTAAATGGTATCTCATTAATCATGTAGCCTCCGCGCCCTATCCAATTTCTTCTTTAATTCGTCACTATGGCGGCGGCTTTCTAGCTTGGCTTTCTCTATATCTTCTTCGTATTTTTCGCTAGCATCCAACTCTTCTTCTGCCTCCTTCCATTTATTATGGGCTACCTTAAGTACATAATTAAGTGGGTCGGAGTCGAAGGTTCGATCAGATGAGGACACGATTGCTTCAAAGAATATAAAGTCCCCATAACGTTCAAGAGCCTTATAGAATCTAGGATAACTTGATACGGGAAAGCCCACCATTGCCAAATAGAACTTGACATAGTGAGCTTTCCCAAATCTCTTTATCTCAAATCGCCATTGTGACAGGGACTTTCCTTCTGTCATGGCGAATTAATTTATCCTCCACGTATGGCAAGAATTTCCTCTAAGGTTGCTCCTCTTAGCATAGCCTCAATTTCCTCAACAGGAGTAGGCTCAGACAATAACTCAAGATCATAAATCTTTTGGTTCTCATCTGTCTCTGGATCAAGTAGCGCTCCCTCAGGTAATTCTGTAGGCTGCTGTGGAAGTGCAGCAATCTTACGGTCGCGCAACTTACCTGTAGTAGTAAAGTTAATATCGTATCCAGTGATATCAACATTAAAATCTTCCATCTGAATCTTTTCTACAGCATTCAGAGTCTTATTGAATAACTCTGGCCCGCCTTCAAGAATCTTGACCCTATTAAGCGGAACGAATTCCGCCTTCTTAATATCGGCATGGCAGTTCTGACAAGTCTTTCCCGGTGTAACAGTATTACATGAGTTACATACTGTCACTGGGGTTCTTTCTAGAACGTTAACAGTAAACCTACGCTTGGCCTTTCGTTCAAGCTTTCGTGGATCGTCATTGGAAAGTGCGTCAAGTTGCTTACATACAGGACATATGCGATTCATTGGGGTATTAGGGCAGTTAGCCATCATTCCCCGGCCACCGTTAGCTTCTGCAACCCAATGCTTCCAGATAGTCCTAGCATTTGGATCTAGGATGCGCAATACAACCCTATAGTCCTCCGAAAATTTAACGTACTGTGCGCTAGTTCGCTTTCGTGTCTCATCAAATGACTTTGTTTTAAGTTCTTCGCTAAATGGCATTTTAGATTCCTCTCTAATATTGATCTTTGGCCCTCTTTAGTTGGGGCGCTTCGGGATGGATACTACGCCGTGGACGGCGGGAAGTTCAAGTCGATCTAAATTTGTCCTCCTTTCTCTGTACTAAGTAGAGTGTTACTTACTCTGAGTAACTACTCTATATATATTATATTAAATAGTATAGCAGATCAGCGGGGTTAGTTCAACAATAATTAAAGGAAGGGGAATTACTTAATAAAGTACTAAATAATTCCCCTTAGATTACGGATTTTCTATCTCGTCAGTTGCCGGTGGCTCATCTGGCATGGCTCTAAGCCACTTATCGATAGCCTGTAGAATTGTTGTTATAGAAATAACTAATAGGGGACTCCATTCAATAGGGAATAGAATACCAGCAGTAGCAGCAGTTAATAGGATAGCAACAAATGTTGCTACCGCAGTCTTAAGTGCTCTCAATATAACTGCTTGATTACTTGGTGTTAGATTAGTAAATACTGAAACCTTTTCAAGCAACCAATATGGGACAAGAATACCTTTAGGCATATTTTATCAACTCCTTTATAATATTTTTTTACTAGTAGGATAAAGAATAGTAGACTTATCCCATCCGGGTAGGAAGGTGATATTATCCATTACTCTCTTTAATTGTGTTTCTGTTATCCTATCATACCTTGGTTTTTCTGGTCTAGCGGGAGCATCGTGGTCTGGATCACGGATTAAATAATCATAACGTAGTAATTTAGTTCCGCTATATACAGGGATACATTTAATTACTAATATAGCATGGGAGCCATTAAAACTACAATCAGTCTTGCCCCCGATCTGTGCTTTATTAGTTGTAGTGCCACAGTGATGCTCCCATGTTGGATAATACTTATAATTTGTGGCTACTATAATAGGACCAAGTTTTAATTTTTGAATCATAAAGGCTCTATTATATCCTACGGTCCAGTTATAATTTCTAACACCATTATTATATAGTGCTCTAAGAGAATCAGTAACTCTTAATCCTACGCCATAAGGCTGTACTCCTGCGTCTCTTCTAACTTCGTTTAGTGATATAAGTTTATCTTTGAAGTAATGGATTACCATTTGAACACAAGTATCAGTACATGCAACTTTCTGTAATGACCAAGGTACTCCTGTCTGACCAAATTGAAATCTAGGTAAATAATCTAATATGTCTGCTGATGCCAATACTATCACCTCCTAATTTATAATATGGAATAAGTTGTTAATTATCCCATCAAATTTATCTACAATATTATCCCAATTAAATTTATCTTGCTTTATAAATTTATATCCTTCCTCACCTTTCTCCCTCATAGCTTTCTGATAAGTATAGGCCCATTCTAACTGTTCCGCTAAATGATTCTCATCAGTAAGCCCACCCCATGTATTTATTCCGGCAGTATGGAGTAACCAAGCGGCATTCTTAACTAGTAAGCCTCCATGACCTTCAACTAACTCCTTTAAACATGAGTGGTCACTTACTATTTGGGGGCACCCTACTGCCATAGACTCGGCAACAGGCAATCCGAAACCATCCCCAAGACTAATAAGGGCATTAACATCAAGGGAATTATAGATAAGATTTAACTGTTCCTCGGAAACTCCCTTAGCAGGAGTCATACCTTCTGTAAGTATTAGCTTATCTGAAATCTTAAATTGATTGTTTATTAAGTCTGCAATATCAAATCCAACATCATCTAGAACAGTATGTAAGTAAAGTTTAACATCATCTTTATCTTTAGCAAACTTTGCAAATGCGCTAATAAGAATATCGAATCTCTTTCGATATTGATTACGAGCTACCATTCCAACAATCCAAGAGTCTAAAGGAATCCCTAATTCATTTCTGGCTACTTGCTGATTTATAGGGTGATATAATTTAGTATTTACTCCGTGATATACTTGATGTAAATTTTCTGGATACTTACCTCCGTTTGCTTCGGTAATAATCCTCTCTGCGAAGTGCGAGTAACAGACTTGAGCATCTAATCCATTTAGAAACTTTGTTGTTCTTGGATTTATGGGTCCGGCGTCTATAGGATAATATCCTATAGTCTTAAGAAATGGGGCTGATATATTATCAGGTTTATGATCCATATACTTCTCAATGATCCAAGGATCATTAAATAAAAACAGTAGATCAGGCTGTATCTGTGGTACTATCTGCCACAAACGCCTTAGACCAAATACATTTTCCATTCCGCTACCCGGTTCACATGGATGGATATAGTAAGGATACTCGTCCCGATTATATGGCTCTCCATGATGGTTAACACCTAGTACATGGATTTCGTGCCCCTTATTATAGAGTCCCTTTAATAAGTTTTTAGAGACTACTCCAAATCCAGTATTAACTGTCGGAGAGTCGCCTACAAATAATATTCTCATAAATTAACCTTCGATATTTGCCGATGGTGGGGCCATTAGTTCTGCTACTGTCTCTTTAATATAGACTAAGAATAACATATAAAGATACTCTCGGTCCCACTCAACCTGAGTTAGTTCTTCGTCTGTCTTTTGCTCCCTAGTCTCAAGAATTCTCTTCTCAATAACTTCTAGTACTTCTCTATCTGCCATGCTATACTCCTATGGGCGGGTATATTAAGTTAGGGCAATTGCAATTCTCTTCATACGGTTCTATTACATACCACTTCTCTAGCCCGTCGTATTTCTTAACCTGAACCTTTGGAGGGTTGTCTAGCCAGCCCTTAGTCTTAGCTAGTTCTATTATATAGTCCCTGTCTATTGAGGATGCTATACTCCATGCTATTTTCCCCATCTATTCTACCTCACTTCGACCCGACATTCAACACGCCCGTTTCCATCCTCGGCTGTTATTTCTACCGTGTGTAAATTAGTTTGGGATGGGTCGCTTCTACGGTTCCTGTCGGTTGATCCTGATATCCCTATCTTTCGTAGATAGGGAGTAATATCTATATCCCTAAAGGTATTATTTATCTCATCTGGATCAAATGTATTTTTACCAAATATATAATATGTGGCATCAATTCCATCCACAAAAATCTTTAATCCTGTTGGGTAAGCCATTAGTTATCTCCTACTATGGTACGTGTAATATTATAAAATCTAGTTCCCTTAATACATTAAATACTACTTTAATAGACTTGGACTGAGTGAAGTAGCCACTCTTAGATATAGTAACTGTATAAGTTAAGTCGGGAGTAAGATCATAAAAGACATACCTTCCCTCATCATTAGTAAGTGTTTCATACCAAGTTGTACCGTTATTACAGACTACCTTGACTCCTTCTAGTGGCTGCCCTGTATTATCATAGGTTACTTTACCAGTTAGAGCGCCAAATCCTAGGCCTATTAGATCAATCATTGTATTATTATAATCAGCCCCGCCTTCACCTTGACTCCAACCATTTACATCTGTTGCCATAAGCCAGCCACCTATAATATCCCCCTCATTAAGAGGGACACAGTAAGCATATACCTCGATATATAGTCCACCAATACGATCAATAACTGTAGGATTAAATCCTATATTTCGTCCATATGATGCACAACACTTGGCATATTCACCCCCTCCTACCTCAATAATATCTTCGGGGGCAGGATTCCATCCCCATATTAATGCCCAACTTAAAGGTAAGTAGGTACAGATATTTTCCCTAACAACAGAATATATTTTTCTTGAGATAGTTTCCCAATTATCTAAATCAGTCCATTCTGCTATCTTTTCTTTAGGTAGTCGTTTTATAGAGGCTACGATTTGGCTACTATCTGTAGTACTTCCTCCCGCCCTGTTTCTAAATATCATTGAATAGACACCGTTAACAGGTACTCTAATACCCCCGGTTTCAGGGGAAATAGCAAATTGTCCGTAGGCCCAATTATTTTCAACCGTAGGGTAGAACCAAGGATATCCTTCCCAAGCAAACCATATATTTGTTATACTACCTTGTGTATCTAGGGGAGCGTGGTAGTATGCTGGATAATCAGCCCCATTCTCTGCTGGATGGGGAGGATAGTAATCTAATTCAGGATGCCCGCTGGGATGGTGAATTATATTAAGACGCTCATACCAGAAATAATCAGGAAAGCCTGTCATATACCTTCTAGCCGGTTCGGCCCCCGGTAAACAGTCGCAGCAATTATCAGGCTTTATCTGAATATTTAAATTAACGGCATGGCTTCTCTCCGTTATTGGAAACTCTAATTTATAGTTAGTATCTCCTGCTACTATATCTAATTTTCTCTCTATTAGAGGAAGGTTAGCGGCTATTCTTCGTGTATTATGTTGAGTTTCTATAGAATCTTTTCTTAAAGATTCTACTACCCTATCTAATCTAGACATTTAAACACTCTCCGCTAAGGCTATTAAATCTATTTTTAATGTAGTATCTTCTAAGCCACTAAATAGTCCCCCACCTAAGCATGTTCCCGCAACCCAAGGGTAACACTGATTAAAATCATCCGCGTCTAGAGATGCAGATATAGTATCCCCGGCCTTGGCTTCTATGACTTGATATAAATGTGGAATAGATGGATAAACCCATATTGAGGGACCAAGAATAGCAATAAATCCAGTAGTAGGCTTAGCCACAGATTTAACTATCTTCCCATTATGGTAAAAGTTAGCGTATTGTGCCTGATTAGAGAAGTACGATACTCCGTGGGTACCAGAGGCCCAAGTAACTCCATAACATCCGTTATCTGGTACTACTATATTACTACCCTCTAGAATAAATTCCCCATTAACTTCAAGCATAGTGCCCGGTACTCCACTGGTATTAAACTTTACCCTACACCATTTATTAAGTATAGGAGGATTAATAGAACACGGGGTAGTAATTTCTTTTAACCGGACATTAAGTTTAACTGTAGCATCTGAGCGAGCTTCAAACTTTTTACTGTATGTAAATAATTTATTAAAATCTTTTACTGTAATCTCAGGCGTAGGAAAGTTCTCTGCCCCTCTACGAATATTATAGTTAACTTCGTTACTGGTCTTTCTTAAAGTCTTACCTACTTGGTTAATCTTATCACCCATTTCCTGCACCCACATATGACATAGTTCTAAACCTCGGTAGAAATTTTATGTATATATATACATTAGGAGAGGTTGTATATGTATAAAAATCCATTCTAAATGTGTATAGCGTGCCAACACGATCAAGACTCTTCTCTACGACGGGTAAATTGGCTGCAAATCTTCGTGTTGAATGCCTAGTTTGTTGTCTGGTATGCCCTAAGTTTTTACCTACTTGTTTTATATTATCGGTGGCCATACTGTACACTCCAATGTCCATTCTGTTCCGCCACTAGTTGACTGACTTCGGGTTATAGTATTTGCCCGTACTCTTTTCTCTAGTTCGGGAGTCTTAACAATAAAACTATCACCTATTTCTACCCCCGGAGTAGCGGTTCTTATAACAGTAATTCTTTTCTCTGGCTCCCTTCTTCTAAGTAACTCTGCTCTAGATGCCCCAATAAGAGTGAAGTAATCTCCTGTATTTCTTAAATTATCGTAGATTCTTTGTATTGTTCTACCTATTATAGCCTTAGTCTTTTTATTTTCTACCAAAGTAGTTAGTGGTAGCCCATCTATATCTGCACCTGTAGCTAACAACATTGTGGCTACTTTACTCGCGTCCTCTACATCCTGTATACTGATAGTAGTTCCTCTGCCTTCAGCCATAATAATATCTGTATCTACTCCTAATCTTGGGACTACTTTAACACCTAATTCTGTAACATCCCACTCCATCTGTAAGGCTTCTGCCGTTGATTTAAGTATGTCTAAATATGAAGTATTTATAAATTTAACACTAAGCCCACTAGTCTCATGTACCGTCCAGCCGTCTACCCATATAGGATCAGGGTCTTCCGGCTTATATACTATGGAACTATATCTACCCCAAGG
>Ga0315284_10016048_pt1 | contig 10632 bp, 4 predicted proteins | sample YL17G09_16_MG_FD_203696 | JGI IMG/M metagenome (GOLD analysis project Ga0315284, IMG submission 203696) | Sediment microbial communities from Yellowstone Lake, YNP, Wyoming, USA - YL17G09_16 | ecosystem: Environmental > Aquatic > Freshwater > Lake > Sediment | place: USA: Wyoming | collected...
GGGGCATTATTGAAGCGTTATACGGGAAAAATATTTTTGAAATCGCGATTTGGCCACCCAACTGCGAAAGTTGGGCTAAGAAACATGCTGTCAGTTTCACATCAGCAAAATGGCTTTGCAACAGAGTAGGTTTTCACCATGCAGGGTTTGAGAGCTTTTTGTGGGATATTGAAAAGCTATAAGGGAAAATATCTTGAAAAAACGCAGCTTCACCGCCTAACTGCGAAAGTTGGGCTAACGCCGGCAACGTCTTATTGTCTGATGCATTGAACCGCTGTCGAGGGAAGATGACCTTCGTTGACGTGCCAAAGGGAAATACCGATGCTGTGAGGTTTGTTGAGGCCGCCGGACTAAGGATTCAGCGTTCTTTTACAAGAATGTACCGCGGCAGGAGGGTAGATGAGGACATGGCGGCATTGTGGGCCAGTTCAGGCCCTGAGAAGGGGTAGTACGGGATTTGGCATTTCTGCATTGTTCTTGTGTGATTTTGAAGGTATGTACGTGTCTGCAAACGGGATTTCTAATCATGCAGGGTCATCATAGGAGACCCGTTCGACAGGTGAATGTGAAAGGTTAATCCGAGCCAGCGATTTGCAACAGCATCTGCAACAGGCATGTTGGTTTAGGCTACTGTCGGGCTACGGTTGCGCTTCGGTCAGCATCGTAAGTTCTTTTTCGGCAATCATTAATCGTTTAGTGACAAATACTTACAGCACGCATTTCCGGTTTAGGAATCCGCAGGTCTCCTCATTATGGAGACGTCAGAGGATTGAACCAATCAAATCAAACTTTACGCTTGGCCGGCCTAGCTTCATAGAGGCTTCAATGACCCTTCCCAATTCTCTGCTCCAGCAAGCGGTTGAATACGTACTGCTTGCCTTTTTCTGTCTGCATTTCTGCCGTTCTGAGATTGTACCTGACCTTGCAGTTGCATCCTGCTTTGGAGAGGATTTTCAGTTCTGATAACATTCCGTCGACCCATTGGATGTCCACGACAAATCCTCCCCGGGCGCATAGACCTTTGACGTGACCTGAGGTCCAAGCCTTCGGTATGGCCGGCAGGACATGGATTTCGCCGCCGTGGCTTTGCAGGAGCATCTCGGCTATACCTGCGGTGCCCCCGAAGTTGCCGTCGATCTGGAATGTGCGGCCGGGCCAGCATGCGTTGAACAGGTTTGGAAAAGCGTTCTTGCCGATGAGTCTCCGGAGGTAGGCGTGGGCCTGTTCATTGTCCAGCAGGCGGGCGTAGAGAGCTGTCTTCCAGGCATTCGCCCAGCCGACATCCCCGCTGAAGCCTCGCCTCTCGAGCGACTTGCCTGCCGCGGCAGCGAGTTCAGAGCTTATCTGGGGTGTCAGTTCGTAATACGGATACAGCCCATACATGTGTGAGATATGACGATGGTGGGGGTCCTGTTCCTCGTAGGGTTCGAGCCACTCCTGGAGGCGACCGTCTGGGCCCACCTGATTGGGAGCCAGGCGGGCACGTTTGGCCGTCAGCTCCTCGCGAAATTCTTCATCTATGCCGAGAATCCTGCTCGCCTCGATGCAGTTGCGGAAAAGCTCCCGGAGAATTTGCATATCCACGGTGGGCCCCATACAGGTGTGAGCGGTTTTTCCGTTCTTCATTCTAAAGGCGTTCTCGGGCGAATTGGACGGAGCGGTTACGAGCCAGCTCTCGTGGTCGATAAGCATATCGAGATAGAACTCGGCCGAGCCCTTCATGATCGGATAGGCCCATTCGAGGTACTCCCTGTTGCGTGCAAATTCGTAGTGCTCCCATAGATGTTCGCAAAGCCATGCCGAGCCGCTGACGGTCGAGCCCCAACTAGCGCTTTCGCCGGGCGCGGTAAAGCCCCAGGCATTTGTAATCACGTGTGCGACCCAGCCGTCGGCATTGTAGTAGGCTCTCGCGGTTGCGCTGCCTGGTTGCTGCAGTGATTCGATCAGCTTTAGCATGGGAATATGGCAATCGGCAAGGTTACAGACTTCGGCGGGCCAATAGTTCATCTGCACGTTGATGTCGAGGTGCCAATCACCGTTCCATGGAGTCTGGATTTCCTGTGCCCAAATTCCTTGGAGGTTAGCAGCAAGCGTGCCGGGGCGGGAAGAGGCGATCAACAAGTATCGGCCGAAATTGAAATACAGAGAGACCAATTCGGGATCTTCACCTGTTTCAGCATAGGCCTTGATTCGCTTGTCGGTAGGCAGAAAAGCGTTTTGCCGGCTGGTTTCTTTACCGTCGAAAAGCTCAAGAGAGACGCGATCGAAGAGTCTGCGATATTCGGTAATGTGGTCAGCCAACAAGACCCTATATGGTTTGCTGGATGCGGCGGCTACCACCTCAGCGGTCTTGGCTTCAGAGTCATCAATTCGGCGATCGCGCGGGACGGAGCCGTGATAATCGGTCTCGCCGGCAATGAGTATGGTAACCGCATCGGCTTGGCGGACTTCTAATTGGCTTTCATTTGCGGTGACTCTTCCGCCAGTTGCGATAACACGCACGCGTGCCGCATACCTGACTCCGCCACCACCGCGCCCGTCGTTCAGTTGGCCGGTCATCAGCAAATCGTCTTTTACGACCTTCGTTTCAAAACGCTCCGGCCGGTCCAATTTGACTGTGAAGGTTAATGCGCCGGCTCTGTCTGCGGTAAATCGAACCACCCCGACCTCATCCGGGGCGCTCGCAAAATATTCGCGACGATAAGTCACGCCTCCCTGCTTGTAGTGGATCTCGCCCACAGCAGCACTAAGGTCCAGCTGACGCCGGTAGTCCGTCTCCAAGTCCGAACCGGCTTCAAGTTCAATCGACAGATTGCCGAGCATTTGGTAGCAGCCGAAAGGCACATTAGCGCCTTGGCCATGCCCAGAGCCCTTGTCCTTACACGTAAACGTCTGGTTGACAAGCCGCTCGGCTTCATCGTTTTTGCCCTCCAGAAGCAGCCGAAGGATCTCGGGCAGTTGCTTATAGGCGTCGCTGCGATTGTCGTCCGACGGCGATCCCGACCAGACGGATTCCTCGTTCAATACGATACGATCTCGCTCGACGCCGCCGAAGACCATCATGCCAAGCCGCCCATTGCCAAGAGGCAGGGACTGTGTGAAATTCCCAGCCTCTGTCTCATACCAAAGAACCGAGGAGCTGTCGCCGCAAAACGCCCTCGCGCAGATGACGGTGCTAACGGCCAGCAGTATCAGAGTTGTTCTTCCGAGGTTCTTCATGCAAGGTCGTCCTTTCCGACATTTCCCAGGTAACTTCATAAACAGTACTCTTGCGGACGCACTTCGAATCCGTTTGTGATAACGCATCCTGGAGCATGTCTTGTTCAAGCTCAGCGGCGCGGTATTCCGCGTACGCTGAATTTGTCTTGTTAGCCTTTATATTCACTCCTACGGGCACGTGCCCGCGAGGGCTAAAAAGGATTTCTTATCAATTCTGATGGCGCAAATGTAAAATGATACCGCCCTGATCCCAACCTGAGTTTTACGCGTCCATCTCGTTCGGAGACTTCTGCCACGCCCTTCGAGTCGGTCGCGGGACGACCGTTTTCGGTGATCACGCCCACCGTCGGGAGAATAAGCGTGGCGGACGTACTCACCGGAACATGGAGATCCATGGCCACACGGTCGCCTTCACGTTTCCAATCGCAGGTGATGGGACCGCGGATGGATCGATAGGTGCAACGCACCCAGTCCAGGCCCTCAAGGAATTGCGGCTGAAAGGTGAATTTATCGAACCCGACGGCATCGACGGCCGGTTCAATACCGCCCAGCCAGTTATAAAACCATTGGCTGACGGATCCGAACATCGGGTGGTTATGGCTGAAGGTGTTATCACTGAATTGCCAGTGTTCCCACAACGTGGTGGCGCCTTGCTCCAGCATATTACCCCAACCGGGAAAGCCCCGGAGATTGACCATGTCGTTGACAACCTCCGCGCGTCCCTCTCGGCTCAACACATCCAGCATGTACCTCGTGCCGAAGATACCTGTCGTGAGATGGCCGTTGTGTTTATCGGTGATGTCCTCCACCAGGTGCGCCAGGGCTGCCGGGCGTTCCTCCGCCGGCAGCATATTCAGGAACAGGGCAAAGGCCTGCACACTTTGTATCCCCGAGGCCACCACACCGGTTCCCGGGGCAAGGAAGTTTTCGATATACGCTTTGCGGATATTCTCGGCCAACCGATCGTATTCGTCCGCCTCTTTTTCTTTCCCGAGGATATGCGCCAAAAGGGACAGCATGCGCACGGACTCGCAGTAGAGCGGGGTGATCATGGGCGGCGACTCTTCCTTCTCCAGGGCCTCGTGATCGTGAAGCCCGCGCCGGACGATGTGATCCTTGTTTTCACCGCGCACCAGTTCCAGCCATCGTTTGCTGGTGGCGTATTGCTCTTCGATGATTCGCCGGTCCGCGTAATAACGGTACAATTGCACCTGGAGGTGCGGGTGGGCCATGGCCCATCCCACCCCGCAATACTGAATGCCCACCGAGGGCGCGGTGTCGGTGAGCATGCCGTCCGGCAAGGCGCTGTCGTGCCAGTCACGAACGGCCTTGGCGTAGAAATTCGCCATGTCATAGTTGAGCATGAAGGCGTCCGAGGTGGTGACCAGGTCGCCACCGTAACCGAAGCGTTCCCGGTGGGGGCAATCGGACTGTACGCCGAACAGATTGCTGAGAAACGTCCATTGACACATCGTCTGGATGCGGTTGAACCGGTCATTCGAACAGGAGAAAGATCCAACCGGTTCGACGGCGGAATTCATGCGAAGGCCCTCGATGTCATTCAGGGAGGGACGGGGGCCGAGGCCGGTGATCTCAACGTACCGGAAGGCATGGAACGTAAAACGGGGCGTGTATATTTCCGGACCGCCGCCTCTGGCTATGTAGGTATCAGCCTGCCAGGCAACGGCGGGAGACCCGTCCTCGCCCGATTTGTTGCGCTTGATCTGACCGCACACGCTGGTCATCGGATTGAGCGTACCGTCTTCGTACAGCAATTCACCATAGCGCATCGTGATCTCCGTCCCTTCGGGAACGTTAAAGGTAAAGCGAGCCCAACCGGCAAAATTCTGGCCCATATCCACGATATACACGCCATCGGAAGGTTCCGTAATACGGACGGGTTTGACCGAAGCCGTCACCTTGATGGGCGGCAGGGGTTGGACCTGGAGGAAGCCTTCGGGAGCCGGGGCAATCCGGGCAAAGTCCCATGCACGATCGTCCAGACCTGGCTTGTCCCAATTCTTGATGTCTTTACGGGCATCGACCTTCTCACCCAGATAAATGCTGTTTCGCAGGATCGGACCCGGAGCGACTTTCCACGCCGAATCGCTGGCCAGTGATTCGCGGGAGCCGTCGGCGTATTCGATAATGAGCTGGGCAATGAACTGAGGACGTCCAACCGGCAGGCGTTCGCGCAAATTGACGCGTCCCCACATACGCAGGGGTAAGGGGTTGTACCAGCCGTTGCCCAGGGTGACGCCCAGGCAATTGTCATGCTGCTCAAGGTTTTTGCTCACATCGTAGAGACTGTAAAAGACGCGCTTATTCGGGAGGGTCCAGAGCGGATCCAGATGATGATCGCCGACGTCACGTCCGTTCAACGTCGCGCGGACGTATCCCAACGCGCTGATGTAGAGTCGCGCGCTTCGAACCGGTCCGGACAACTTGAATTCCCTACGGAACAGGGGGGCGGGATCATCCCGGTAGAAGTCCGCGTCCCTTTCCGGCAACGGTTTTCCATCGCTGATCCAGTGCCCCTTCCAGTCACTGGCCTTTAGTAATCCCATTTCCCAGGATGAAGGAGCGCTCCAATCGGAACTCGCGCTGTCTTTATCCCAGACCTTGACCTTCCAGAAACAACGTTGGCCGGAAACAAGCACATCCCCCGCGTACATGACATTCACGCTTTGGTTCGATTCTACTTTACCACTGTCCCAGAGATCGCCGCGACCCGCCTGCAGGGCTTGAGTACTCCGGGCAACCAAAACACGATAAGCGGTTTGCTTCTGTCCGCGGACGGAAGATTCAAGTGTCCAGCTCAACCGGGGCGCCGGATGATCAATGCCCAACGGCTGGTCGAGGTACTCACAGCGCAACCGGTCAACCCAGATGGGTTTTAATACACGGTCAGATGAATCTGATTCCCATTTGTATTCCGCTTGCTCAGCCGCAGTGGGAACCAAAACAGCGCCAAGCAGGAGCAACATGATTGAATGTGTGAAGAGTTGTTTCATAAGCTCCTTCCCGGAAGTAGTTTTATCAACAGCTCGCCATCCAATTCTGCCTGGGGAGCAAAGGCCGCGGAGTCAAGATATCGCAACAGGCTGTACAGTAGTTGGCGAGCCTCGGGCTTGTCCTGATGGCCGAGCAGATCGATTGCACAGATCAACATCTTGCCTTTGCCGACCTTCGTTTCAGCGATCAGCCCCAGCTTGTGATTGCGCTCGAAGTTATCGATCACCTGAACCGTCGGGCGATAGTTGTCCGGCGTGTCGTCCAGAATGATCGGCCGCGAGTTTTTCACCAGGTGCCACCACTGCCAGTTACTGTGGAACTCGGTGGGGAAATGGGCCAAGGCAGGTGTCGCCGGATCGCAGAGCATACCCAGCGTACCGGGCGCCACCTCGATGCCCTGCCGTTCAGCGCCGCGGCGAAACATCGGGAAGCACCAGAAATCGGTCTGGAACGCCCCCTTGATGCTGTGCGGCAACTCATCCAACTTTGGAAGCAGCAGAACCTTACCGCCGGACGCAAGGTACTTATGGGTTGCGGCGACCGTGAAACTGTGGGTGACCAGCACACCCAATGGTACGCTGGTGTTGACCTTCGGCGGATAGACCCAGATCGCGTAGTCGTTGCGATACTTTGTCCCCTCGATAGCCATCGTGATAGTCAGCTTCTGCGGGGCGGCGATATCGCCCAACGGCAGCGAGAACATGTCAACCTCGAAGACCCTGCCCTGGTCGATGGTGACCGGATCGAAGGCGCCGGCCGCAATCTTCTGCCCGTCGCTGCCAGTGACAGTCCAAGTTACCCGCGCATCGGGCAGGTCGGCCAGGCCGTAGTGGGCAATCTGCACCCGGCCTATGAACGGCTCGTCGGTGGTCCATGTGTACTTCTTCATCCGCAACAGCGGGACGGTCTCGCAGCAGAACTGCCGCCACGCTTCGGGGGTGATCAGCCCCTTGGATTCCATGAACACATTCAGCATGCCGACCAGCGCCGTGCCCTGGCCGGGGAAGTCCTGCAGATCGAGCAGCTGAAACCCGCCCAGGCCGGGGGTCCTCAAGGCAGCCTCGATATCTTCGCGGTAACAGATGGCCGACAGGGCCCCCGAGGCGCGCACGAAATCATGGGCCTGGTCGAGCATGCCGGCTTCCCGGAGCCGCTCGCGGAAGGCCTCCAGGTTTCTCGCCTTCAACACGCCGGTGTACTTGGGGATCTCCCGGTAGTCGGGGTAGACCTGGAACTGCCCGGTCTCGTGGCCGATCAGCGGAACCGGAATGCCGCTGATCGACTCGCTGAAATCGGCCATCGTCGAGGGCGAACGGTGCTCGATGTGCGGATTTGCAAAGTCGAGCGTCGAGAAGGACCCGCGAAGCGGGAGTGTCTTGCTTGTCTTGCCGGTCACCCAGAAATCGTCGCCCTCAGCCAGGTTTGGATTCCAGTGCACGTTGTTGGTACCCTGGGCGTAGAGGTGGCGCGGGTCGATCTTCTGGAAGTGGGAGACTATCTCGAACATGCCCTGGCTGCGTCCCAGCTCGTTGCCGAGAGTGAACATGACGAACGACGGGTGATTGCCGAAGGCCTTGAAGATGACTTCTCCCTCGCGCTCGGCGTATTCGTAGAGTGACTTATTCTTTAAGGTTCTTTCCACGTCGAGGCGATCGATGTTGTGTTCCGCCGCCTCATTGCTTACAGGTACCCCAAAAGCGCTGCTTTTGTTTGGGATCTCCGCCTGGAAATACATTCCCAATTCGTCGGCCGCCTCGAACGCCGCTTCCGGCGGACACCATGAATGGAAGCGGTAGTGGTTGATCCCGTACGATTTGGCGATGGACAAAACGCGCAACCAACCGGCCTTGTCCATGGGTGGATAGCCTGTCAGAGGGAACAAGCAGGCATCGTTTTTGCCCCGCAGGAAGACCGGGCGGCCGTTGATGGTTAGACGGTTCCGCTCCTTTGTGAAATCGCGCATGCCGAAGTTGACGGACCGCTGGTCGCCAAACGGCTCTCCGCCGGCCGTTGATTTGAGATTGAGATTCAAGCGCAGCATGGCCGGTTGGAATTCGTCCCATAATGGCACTTCGTCGCCTGGTTCATAGGTGAACTCGACGACGTTCCCCCGCTCGGGGGCTTTGACCTCGAACGATTGCGTCATGAAAGTTGACGGTTTGGCGACATTGTAGCTCTCGCACCCCACCGTGATTCGGCCCGAGGCCGCCTTACCCGTGATGTTACCAATCACCGCGCGAACGACCACCTGCTTTTTCATGACGTCCGGATAGACTTGCACGTCATCTAGCCAAACCGGGGCGGTGGCGCGGAGTTCCATCTTGCCAACGATGCCGTTCCAGTTGGTCTGTGTCCGTTCGTCCACCGCATGGGACGGACCGACCGGCGGCAGCTTGGCGTTGTCGACCAGCACGGTAAGCGTGTGTTCGCCCGGCGTCATCGCCGCGGTCACGTCGAAGAATTGCGGGGCGCTGAGCGTATCCTCCCCGCCGCAAAACGTCTGATCGACCCACACCCGAGTATTTTTGGAACGCTCCAGTAGCAGGGTGATCCGCTTACCATCCCAGGCGTCGGGAATCGTCACTCGGTGCTGGTACCACACCGGCCCTTTCCAATACCAGACACGGGAGAGCCGATCAATACATTGCTCGTCCTTTTTGATGCCCTTGTGGTTTTCGTCGGTGGTGCCGGGCAGTTGGACCGTGCCGTCAAACTCCAGGGCAAACCACTTTTCCGCGACGCCGACGTCGTCAGCGTCGAGACGGAATTTCCAGGTGCCGGCCAACGGGAGCGTCGTCTCCTCCGCCATGGTGGAATTTACATGGCCAGCAAGGAGCGTCGCAAGCAGGAGCAATTGGGTAAATTGCTTTTTCATAATGATATGCCTTTGATTAAAACAGATTTTCCATCTTATGTATATACTGGGATTTCCCATATAACACTATATATTACTATGAAACTGATGCCTCTTGACAGTTCAAGGCGTATTTTGTAAGATTATTGGTGTCGTATGGGTGAATATATTTGTTAACCGTGTCAGGGGGAAATGTCGGATGAATGAATGCACCTTACAAGAATGGGCGTGCCCATTCTTGTAAGTGATTCACACCGTTCGGCATAGCAACAACTTGATGAAGGAAAAATATCCTTGAATATCGTACTTATCATTCCCACAGGAATCGGATGTGAAATCGGAGGGCACGCGGGAGATGCCAATCCGGTTGCCAAGCTCATGGGGGCGTGCTGCGACAACCTGATCCTGCACCCGAACGTGGTAAACGCATCTGATGTGAACGAAATGCCGGAGAACAGCTGGTACGTTGAGGGTAGCTGTCTGAACCGGTTTCTAAGGGGTGAGATCTATCTGGAGAGGCCCCGTCTCAACAAGATTCTCATCGCCGTTAATAAGGCCGATTGGCAGTCGGTCAATGCTGTTTCCGCTGCCAGGGCAACTATCGGCTCAAACGTCGAAATCGTTGAGTTGGAAAAGCCGCTGGGACTGATCGCAAAGATGAAGAACGGACTGGCCAGCGGGGAAGTAATCAACTGGGAGCCGCTCGTGGAGCAGGTGAAGCAGTACGAGTTCGACGCACTGGGGATCGCCACACCGATCACTATCGATGAAGCCACGCTCAGGAAGTACTTTGAAGTCGGCGGCGTGAATCCGGTCGGGGGTGTCGAGGCCGTGGCCTCCAAGCTGATTTCATCGGCTCTCAACAAGCCCGTGGCGCATGGGCCTGTCGATTACGCGATACCGGGATTTCAGGAGATCGTGGAGCCCAGAATGGCTGTGGAAATCGTCACCTTGAACTTCATCCACTGCTTGCTGAAGGGGCTCAACAAAGCGCCAAGGCTCAGCAATACCAAGAAGAACGGATCGTTGGGCGCCGAGGACGTCGATGTCCTAATCAGCCCGATGGGCTGTCTCGGGGAGCCTCACGAAGCCTGTCTGGAGCGAGGGATTCCCATCGTGGTGGTAAGAGAGAACAAGTCGGTCCTGCACGAATACCAGGACGGCGATGAGCGATTCATCTTTGTGGAGAACTATGTGGAGGCGGCCGGTCTGATGATGGCGATGAAAGCGGGGATTCACCCCTCGTCAGTTCGCAGACCGTTGGGCCCGACAACCGTTCTTCCCGGCAGGGATTGACGGATTACGGGGCGTCCGGGGTCAGACCTCGAATCTGGCAACACACTCTGGCTCGCAGAGAAGATGCCGAACAAGGCATAGGGTACAAGTATTCATATCTGGCCACAGTCCTGGCGAGCAGTCAGCAATTACCAACATCCCTGGCGCCAGCGAGACGCCAGACCGTAAGCTTCCTAACCCAACTTTCGCAGTTGGGTGGCCAAATCGCGATTTCAAAAATATTTTTCCCGTATAACGCTTCAATAATG
>Ga0315284_10016050_pt1 | contig 10632 bp, 6 predicted proteins | sample YL17G09_16_MG_FD_203696 | JGI IMG/M metagenome (GOLD analysis project Ga0315284, IMG submission 203696) | Sediment microbial communities from Yellowstone Lake, YNP, Wyoming, USA - YL17G09_16 | ecosystem: Environmental > Aquatic > Freshwater > Lake > Sediment | place: USA: Wyoming | collected...
CGCGACAACGCCAAGGGGCTGGTGGACAAGAATTACGGCAACTCCAGTTGCACCGCCGTCAACGATTTCCGCGAGATCACCGGCCGCGGCGATATCGACATTCTTTTGATCGGCACGCCCGACCACTGGCACGCCATGATCGCGATCGAGGCCATGAAGAACGGCAAGGACGTCTTCTGCGAGAAGCCCGAGACCCTGACCGTCCGCGAGGGCCGCAAGATGGCCGACGTGGTCCACCGCTACGGACGCGTCTTTGCCGGCGGAAGCCAGCGCGTCTGGGAAGACTACAACTGGTTCCACAAAATGGTCCGCAGCGGCGCCATCGGCAACGTCACCGACGTCTGGGTGAACGTGGGCGGCCCGTCGAAGGAATGCTACCTGCCGGGCGAACCGATTCCGGACGGGCTCGACTGGAACCTCTGGCTCGGCCCCGCGCCGATGGCGCCGTTCAACGCGAAGCGCCTCAGCTTCCGCGCCTGGCGCGACTATTCCGGCGGCGGCATGACCGACTGGGGCGCACACGGCTTCGGCGGGGCGCTCTTCTGCTGCCAACTCCAGAACACCGGCCCCGTCGACATCGTCCCGCCCGACGGCAAGGACAACGCGAAACTGACGTACGTCTTCGCCAACGGCATCCGCATACACCACGGCGGCGGCTGGGGCGGAATCCTCTCGATGCGCGGCACGAAAGGCGAATTGCCCGAGCGCACCGGCGGGAAGGACGCCAAGAAGCAGGCCGCGCCCAACATCAACATTCCGAACTATAAGGGCACGGGCGGACTCATCGGCGATTTCCTCCATTGCGTGAAGACCCGCGAAGAGCCTTTCCGCAACATCGAGGTCGCCCACCGCACCGCGACGGTCTGCCACCTGGGGAACATCGCCTACTGGCTGAACCGCCGCCTGAAGTGGGACCCCAAGAAGGAAGAAATCATCGGCGACGCCGAGGCCGCCCGCTGGCTGGACCGGCCGAAGCGCGCCCCGTGGAGCATCTAGCAGTCAGCCATCGCCGCATACGGCGGCGATCGAAACGAAAGGACCGTCGCATGAAACCGCTGCACTACGCATTGCTGGCCGCATCGGCCATCACCCTTGCGGTTGCGCTCGTGCCGCTCGCGCCCGCCGCCGAGGAAAAAAAGCCCGACGCCGCCGCCGCGGACTGGACGCCGCTTTTCAACGGCAAAGACCTCGCCGGCTGGAAGCCCACCGGCACGGCCGTCTGGAAGGTCGAAGACGCCTGCCTCGTCGGCACGCAGACCGACGGCAAGGGAGGCGACCTCTTCACCGAGCAATCGTTCGACAACTTCGAGTGCCGCGTCACCTACCGCGTCGTCTGGCCGGCCAACAGCGGTTTCTGGTTCCGCGACCAGTACCAGTTTGACGTCCTGAAGTACAAGAACCCCGTGGCCTACAGCGGCACGCTCTACTGCCCCGGCAAGATGTTCATCTTCGCCAACCTCGACGAGAGCATCGAGAACCGCGACGGCTGGAACGAGGCCCAGATCTACGCCAACGGCGACCACATAATCCAGTGGTTGAACGGCAAGAAAATGGGCGAGTGCAACGACAAATCGTTCGCCAAGGGCCGATTCGGCATCCAGGTCCACCCCGGCAACGAAATGAAGGGCATGAAAATCATCGTGAAACGGTTCGACGTGCGGCCCCTCAAGGAAGGCGACAAGCCCAGCGACCCCGTCACACCGAAGGCCGAGAAATAAGCCGGTCGAATTCTCCGGATCCGGCCGCCGCGCAGCAACCAAGTCGAAGATTCGCCTGGGCAAGGTGGCCCGAGCGCCGCCCGCGAATTGCGCGGTGGGTCTCCTGACCCGCCGCGCGAAAGACGCGGCAACCGAAGTCGCCGGCTAAATGTGCCGCGGGGTTGTTGGTGCTTTTTGGTTCCCGCCATTTTGGCAGCGAACGTAAGTCGCATTTTTGCAGAAACACTTACGTCAATTATTAGAGCGGCGCACCCCCTTTTTGGGGGTCCGAAAGGCCAAAAACCCCCTTGGCGCTAGCGCCAGAGGGGGTGACCCCCGAAAATGTTAAGATGGGCAAGACGAAACTTGATCCTGTTTTCACACTTCTTGCACGCTTTTGATCAGAACTTGATAGTGTTTTGAGCCTTCTGGAGCGGTTTTTGAGGGGTCGCCAGTGACGTAAGTCGCACTTTTGCAAAAACACTTACGTTCGTGAAATATTTCACAGGGGTCATAGGTGTCCCTCTTTTGTATGGTTTAACGCGGAAATCGACATCATAAGTGCGGGGGGAAAACGGCGGACTAAGGGACGGAGGGACTGAGGGACGAAGGGGTGGTAAACGAGTGCCGATGGCGGGGGTCGGGATTTGCGGCCGGGGACCTGCCAAATTGGCAGACGGAGGGGGCCGGGAATCATGTAGGCGAGAGACTTCGGGGTTCTTGTATTTCGGCGAACAACCCCTGCCCTTTTCGCGTTTGCCGTCGCCGTGCAAAAGCAACCGTTTCATATTCTCAGAGTCTCTGTTTAAAGCCCAGTTGGTAACGCGAAGGATGCCGTTGGGATCGCATCGGCGCCCCACGACGCACTCGGTAGCCTGACGTGGCTCATTCTATGCGACCGGGCCGGTCCAATGGGCTTGATAGATGCTCTGACGATACTGGAAGGCTTCCCGCCCTCCTTCCATGATATCGGTAATGTGCGCCACCGTTTCAGGGGAATCGAGGTCGCCAGTTGTCTCCAGTTGCGACTGCTTCTCCTCGACCGCCCGTAGGACAATGGCTTGCTCTACGTCGCCAAGGACTGGCAGATTAGGGTTGTGGGTTGCTACAATCACCTGCCGACGTAGCTTGATGCTGGCTAAAATATTGACGATGACCTGTCGTATCAGACGGTTATCCAGATTATCCTCCGGCTGATCAATTATCAGAGGGCTACGACCGTTGAGAAGAAGGATCGGCAAGATGGCGCTGCACCTCTGGCCAGCTGAAAGGTCACCAATCGGCCGCAGCGTGCTTCCTTCCTCTTGGGGACGGTCGTTCAGCAAGATTTCAGGGCGGTCATCGAAGATGACTTCATCCAGTTTCAACACGGAATCGACAAGGAGATTGTCTGATTCGGCATTGGTCTTGGGAAACGTCCACAACCCCTCTCGGATTTCGGGGGGCAGATTGTCGAGGAATTCCTGATTGGGCTTCTTTGTAGACGTCGTGTGCTCGGCTGGCAGGCGTACCTTACCAGAGCATCGTCGGAGAATGTCCTCAGCCAATGAATTTTCCACGCGGCCATCACTCGCCTTGCCTTTTTCGACCGCAAAAAGGCTGGCACCATCAGATGTCTCGCCTAGCAGACTGTCGCGTACCTCCTTCGGCATTATTCCTTTTTCTATGATGGCCGAGATTCTGGCGTCTTTCATTCTGTCTATGCACCGCCCAACATTTTCGGCAAGCCATTTTCGGAAGGCAGAACTGTCTTCCATGGGGTGAACCTTAATCTGGACCAAGAGAATGGACGGATCAAGGTCTTGGCCCAACTGGGACGAGAGCCTGTCGGCGGTATCTTCGCGCAGTTTGGTGCGCGCCTTACATTTCTCCACCAGGGCGTCAAAGAGCTCGTTACGGAGGGTGAATTGCTCTTGCCAAGACTGCAGGCATTCGCGATACTCAACTAGGGCTTCCTCTGCCTTCTCAAAATCCCCCTTCTTGGCTTCCCTGTCTTTTGCACCTGCGGGTAATCCCTTCTTTGTCAGCGTTTCCCTCGCATTCCGGTGCTCCTTTGCAGCTTCCGTGACTGCCTCCACAAGCAGACGCCCAACGACAGCAATCTCTTGCTTCACTTGCTTGAATGCGTACTCAAGACGTTCCTTCGGAGACTTGCCGTCCTTGTCTTTCTCAAAAACCTTGGCCATCGCATCGCAGTAGGGTTTCGTTTTGCCTTCATTGTCCCGAATCTTCTTGAGCAAAGTGTCGAGAATGCCAAGCAACTTAGATTGCCCAGACTCGAATGCAGCATCTATTACCGCTTGATCCCATCGGCTCTTCGAGTCCTTGGCTATCGTTTCAGCAGCACCTGCCTCGTCAAGATGTTTGTACAATGGTTTAACCTCAGCACGATTTGCGTCTTCGTAGGCCGCCTTCCTTCTACCGTATTCGCGTAGAGGCGTGCCTTCTTGCGTCAATTCCATGATCCGACCCGCGATGCCGACCATTTTTTCTCGTTGCTCGGCCAACTTGTCCAGCAGATCGGTCATGTCTTGTTCAAGCTTGGGAATTTGCTCCCCCACCAATTGGTCAAACAGTTGCCTGAGTTGACTGGGCTCGGCAAAGCCCTCAATGTCGCGCGCCCGGAAAATCTGTGGAGGCTCCAAGGATAGCGAACTTGCCAGCACCTCCTTCTCATCGAGATTGGCGTACTCGACAGAGCCATGTTCGCCCGCAGGTTTGAAGTACCGTGAGGCAAACAGAGCCCCCTTCGGCAGTTCTGCAGTACCACCGGCGGCCTGCCAAACCAAGCGAACCTGGCAACCAGCAAGAGTCGCCCTGGCCCGCTTGTACCAATCTTCAAGGTCCCCATCGCGTTTTCCGCTCATGCCAAGGAATTTGCCTGGGACCGCCACAAAGGCTATCGCCTCTATGGCAGCGCTCTTGCCCGAGCCACGTCCACCAACCAGGCAGTTGAGGTTCCTGGACAACGGCAACACGAAAGACTTTCGTCCAGCAATACCAGCATCAAACGGCCAAAACCGCATGGCATCTTCGGTGTCGGGTGTGATCTCTAAGCCGGAAATCCAACTGGTGACTTGGCCTGGCGTAGCGTAACTGAACCTGGTCTCTCCGTACCGTATCGCATGGCACAGGTCCTGAAGAACCTGCCGGGGGCTCAACTTCGCCGATTCGATGGACATCTTGAGGTAAGGGGTGTTGCTGTCGCACACAAAAATATCGGCGACCCGATGGGCATCAGAAGCCACAAGAGGAACCGCGCGCCCGAAGTCATCGCGGAATCTGTGCAGGCGCCGATAATGGATCGCGTCTTCTTTGCCCGTGACCTGCAGGGCGTCAAACCCGCACGAGCCAACCAGCTTTAATACTTCGATTGATGTTTCTTGGAGTTTGAGTTCGCGATCTTTCCTGAGTTTCTTAAGCCGCAATTGCAGCGCCTGCTGATCCGCCTCAGGAGTCAGTTCGATCTCCGCCAAGGTCCGCGCGATGGCGACATCTAACGTGGTAAACGCGAATTGCTCCTCTATCCTCCGCGCCTCTTCACGAACTCCCTTTCCGCTAGCCACATGCGCAGCAATAGCCACTGCCGGATAGTCTTTGTGGTTACGCAGGCCCTTTATGAATTCTGGAAGCGAAGTAACCAGGGCGCTTTGGCCGAACTCCCAGTTAACCTTTAGGCTATCCCGAATGGCCACGCGTATGCTTGATGCGTCTATCTCTGGTTGGTATATTAAGATGATATGCGCGTTGGCAGGCAGGCCCGCCACTGAAAAAGAAACCTCCAATTCAATCCCAGGGAGCACCACCAAGCGGGCCTCTTTGCGTTGCTGCCAGGCGTGCTTTGCAAGATCGGCTGAGTATCCGCAAACATCATGGTCAGTGATTGCGACAAACGCCCAGTCTTCGCCGGCGGAAATGGATTCCTGTTTGGCTATCTTGTCTCGATGTTCCACCAAAAGCTCGTGATAACGTGAGACCGGAAAAGTGCTGCTAACACGCTCCTCATAGGCTACGGGTGTCTTGGCGACCCCCTCGTCAATCTTCTCCAGTAGGCACTTTTCCTCCCCAGAGAGGTGGTCAAATCGTGCGCCGCGTCTCATATCTGCAGAGGCCGGGCTGTGCACGTGAAAGTCGCACAAGTAGAACCGGGCGCGGGGAGTTGATCGAAGTGCTTTCAGAAGGTCAGCGTTAGTGGCCATGTGTGAGCCTCCCGAGAAACGATATGGTAGTAGGTTACCGCAGAGCCCGCTATCTGGCAACGCAAATGAAGATGACGTAAATGAAAGGGATGCAAACTAGGGTGTGGAAACCGCTATTGCAGCCGGCAGTTGTGATGAGGATGGTTGGCGATTCTACGCTCCGTTGCGGCCAGTGAGCAGCGGACCCTCTTGGCCAGTTCGCTGCGCCTGAGGAGTTCCGGTGACATACACCATGATTGCGCCCACGGCCCCGGAGGGGCAAGAATGATTTCTAGCCACGGTGCGCGGATGCGGCCCTTCCATTTTCCGTTTTTGTTTCAGCCCCGGAGGGGCGGCTGAACTGCGTTCAATCGCCCCGCCGGGGCTCGAACGGAAAAAGAAAACAGATAGAGGTCGGGCGTCCCTTGTCCCACGGGCTCGCGCCCGTGGCTAGAGATCAGTGCGGCCCGCTGGGCCTGAACGGCATCGGCACGGAGAATACCGAATATCCAACAAGGAATAATCAATGACGAACTCCGCTGCCTTCGTCATTCCTTGTTCGGAGTTCCTTGTTCGATATTCGCCTCTTTGCCTTTTCTGAAGCGGGCTGGGCGCAAAAAGGCAGGGCGGCCACATAGGGGGCCCCTACAAGAGGAACCGCCTGCCGAAATCCACGCTCACACCCGGCGGTTACAGAAATACCCGATCTTTTCTGGACGCGCCGCCCTCCCCGATTTATAATGTTGCAAACCTGCCCGAAGACCAGCGGACCCCGACGGGCCGATGGGGTGCCTGATGACGCAGATTCCGCAGACTCGAGAAACGCAGCCGAAGCCGACGAACTGGGGCCGGATGATCCGCGTCTGGACCATGCTGCTGCTGGCCATAACGGTCGGCACGCTCATCGGCTGGGCCGCGCTGCCGCTTGTTGCAGATGCGCCGGCCGCCGCCACAACGACCGATGCGGCGGCCATCAGGGCCGTCGTCTGGCCCAATGAGATGGCGCCCAGCCGCACGTGGCGCACCATTGTCATCCACCATTCCGCCACGGTTTCCGGCACGCTGGAGGCCATCGACGCCGGCCATCGCAACCGGGGTTTTACGAACGGCGTGGCATATCACTTTCTCATCAATAACGGCCGCGCGGCAGGCGCCGTGGACGGTCAGATCCTGCCCACCGTTCGGTGGATCGACCAACTCGACGGCGCCCATACGAAGGTCGCCGACCATCCGGAATTCAACACCGAGGGGATCGGCATCTGCCTCATCGGCAACTTCGACCTCCATGAGCCCACGGCCGCCCAGATGGCGTCGCTGGAGATGCTCGTCCTGGCCCTCAGGAACCGCTACCAGATTCCGCTGGACGGCATCCTGTGCCACGGGGAACTCAAGAACACCCACTGCCCCGGCCGACTGTTTCCGATGGAACAGTTTTTCATGGCCGTCAGGCAGGACCACGTGAAGCGATTGATAAGCACCGTCTCGGCCGCCGAAACGGATTAGTAGCGCGGGGCCTTGTGCCCCGCGCAGGACCACGCGGGGGATAAACCCCCGCGCTACATGCAGTAATCAAACTTACGCGCCGTAGCGCGGGGCCTTGTGCCCCGCGCAGGACCACGCGGGGGATAAACCCCCGCGCTACAATCCGAGAGCGGCTGCCGCTGGAATTCTCAAACGGTTGCTCTGATTCCAGACGGCGCAAGGAGACACCGCGTTGGCTGAACCGCAGGGAGAATGGACCGCCGAACGCGGCCCCACCCCCCGGGGCGTCGGCGAGATCACCGACCTGATGGACCGCGCGGCCATGCTGACGCGGCAGGACCCGCTGCGCCGCGGCAACGTCGTCTGCCTGCCGCCCGTGGGCGACCTCGTGGTCCTGGGGGACCTCCACGGCAACATCGAGCACCTGCGGACCGTGGTCGAGTGGGCCGCCCTGAGCGTCAATAGCGACCGGTACCTGGTCCTTCAGGAACTCGTCCACGGCGGGCCGCTGGACGAGCGCGGCTGCGACCGGAGTTTCCGGCTGCTGGAGGAGGCCGCGGTCCTGAAGTGCCGATTCAAGTCGCAAGTGCAACTGATCCTGTCGAACCACGACCTGGCGGAACTCGCCGGCTCAACCATCAGCAAGGGCGGCCACAGCGTCAGCGGCGCGTTCTGGCGCGGCATCGAAAGCGCCTACGGCGAAAGATGGCCGGAGGTCCACGGGTCGTACCGGCGTCTGCTCTCGTCGTTGCCGCTGGCCGTGCGGACGCCCAACGGCGTTTTCATCAGCCACTCCACGCCCCAGAAGGACGCGATGGAACTGTTCGATTACACGATCTTCGACCGCCCACTGACGGCGGAGGATTACCTGCCGGGCGGCAGCGTCTACGCCCTGGTGTGGGGCAGATTCCAGGACCAAGAAGTGGCCGACACGTTCGCCAAACGCGTCGGGGCCGAGGTCCTCGTCACCGGGCACCAGCCCTCGGCGCCGGGGGTCAAGGCGCCGACGTCGCGGCACATCATCCTGGTCTCCGAGGGGGCCGCCGGACGGTTCCTGCTCATGCGCCTGGGCGCCAGCGTGCCGTTCAACGTTCTGCTCAGGCAGGTCACGCGGATCCAGTCGCTCGGCGGGTCGGCCGGGGACCTGGAATCGGAAATCTGACGTCCGGAATCCGAGGTCCGGAACCCCGCTACTGGTAGCCTGTCACGATTGACTCTGTGGGTGCCACGGTCGCCTAGTATGACAGCGCTACTTCCGTATTGTGCGCGGCGGTTCTCCTGAACCGCCGCGCGAATTGCCGGTTGCCGGCACGGTCATACGGCACTCTTGCGCGGCGGGTCAGGAGACCCGCCGCGCAAACTCACTCTTAGCGTTGTAGTACTAAGATAATCCCCGACATGACCCGGCGGTTTTCCTTGTCACTCAATCCCGCCTCTGCTATCTTGTCCGTGGCCCTTTTCTCAAGGCATTCCCGGCCGCGATGGCCGCTACGTCAGGGGAACCCGCGGTTCACGGAGCCCTCTATGGCTGAGACGATTGAATCGTTTGTAGCGAGACTGAAGCAGGAAGGCGTCGATGCCGGCCGCACCGCCGCCGAGGAGCACCTGGCCAAGGCCCGCCAGGAAGCCGACGCCATTCTGGCCGACGGCCGCGCCCGCGCCGAAAAGATCATCGCCGACGCCCGCGCCCGGGCCGACGGCCTCCAGGCCAAGGCCCGCACGGACCTCGAACTGGCCGCCCGCGACCTGGTGCTGCGCCTGCACGAGTCCCTCAGCCGCGCGGTCCGCGAAATCCTGGCCGCCGGCGTGCGGCAGCCGCTGTCGGACCCGAAGTTCCTCGGCGACCTCCTGCGCGAGATCGTGCTTCAGTACGTCCGCGCTGACATCGAGCGCACGGCCGCCATCCGCATCAACGTAACGCCCGAGATGCGCGAGCGCCTGGCCGAGTGGGCCATGGCCCTCGCCCACAAGCCCGAACTGGGGGGGACATCGCTTGACCTGCGCGGAACGCTGGCCGACGCCGGCTTCGAGTACCAGGCCGACGGGGCCAACGTCGAGGTCACCGTCGAGTCGGTCGCCGACGCCCTGGCGGAACTTGTCAACCCGGCCCTGCGAGACGTGCTCCGGAAGGCCATGACCCGGAAGAAATAACCGCCGATGGTGGCAGACAACTACTATCGTATCTCGGCGCTTCCCGCCCTGGGCGACCTTGGCAGCGCGCCGCCGATTTCGCTCGCCGCGCTGCGCGAGCAGACAAGCGACCGGCCGCAGGCCCGCACGCTGGTCGACGCGTTGCTCGTGTTCGACGACCTGCGGCAACGCGAGGCGTTTCTGGCGGGGGAACTCAAGGACGTCGCGCCGGCCGTGCTGACGCCGGCCCAGGTCCGCAACGAAGACCCGCTGCCGGAGTTCCTGACGGCGGAGGAAACCGCCTCGCGCCGCGTGGCCGCCGACGCCGTCTGGGCGGCCTACTTTCACCATGCCGCACGCGTGGCCCAGCGCCAGGCGAGCGAGTTCCTGGCCGGCTGGGTCTCGCACGAAGTGGGGATGCGCAACGCCCTGGCGACGGCGCGGGCGCAGGCCCTCGGCCTCGACCCTGCGGCGTACTTGGTGGCGCCGGAAGTGGGGCGGTACGACGCGGATTTCTCGCCGCTCATCCGCGAGTGGGCGGCGGCGCCGGACCCGATGGCGGGCGTCCGCGTCCTGGATCGGGCACGCTGGGCGTGGCTCCGGGAGCACGATGCGTGGTTCTCGTTCGGCGACGAGGAGTTGGCCGCCTACGCCGCCAAACTGATGCTTATCGTACGCTGGCACCGGCTGAGCGCATGATAGGTTAGCACTACCGCCTCACAACGATTGCGAGGATCGTAAAGGTGAACGGACGAATCGTAGCGGTCTTCGGGAATATGGTCGTCGCCGAGGCCGGCGGCCGCGTGGTCCAGAACTCGGTGGGTTACTGCTGCCGGGGCGACGGCGCGCGGCTGCTGTCGGAGGTCATCCGCATCCGCGGGCGCCTGGCCGACCTGCAGGTCTTCGAGGAGACGCGCGGCCTGAAGGTCGGCGACCCGGTCGAGTTCCGCGACGAGATGCTCTCGGCCACGCTCGGCCCGGGCCTGCTGGGGCAGATTTACGACGGCCTCCAGAACCCCCTGCCCCTGCTGGCCGCCGAGACCGGTTACTTCCTGAAGGCCGGCACGTACCTGCCGGCGCTGCCGACCGACCGGCCGTGGGATTTTACGCCCGCCGCTGAGGCCGGCGCCGCCGTCCAGGCCGAC
>Ga0315284_10016051_pt1 | contig 10631 bp, 8 predicted proteins | sample YL17G09_16_MG_FD_203696 | JGI IMG/M metagenome (GOLD analysis project Ga0315284, IMG submission 203696) | Sediment microbial communities from Yellowstone Lake, YNP, Wyoming, USA - YL17G09_16 | ecosystem: Environmental > Aquatic > Freshwater > Lake > Sediment | place: USA: Wyoming | collected...
GAGGCGCGATAAATTCGGTATCTGCATCTGCATATATGCCTCCGTATTTCCAAATGATGCAATATCGCCATAAATCTGCGCGCATAACCGGGATTGGAAGAGAGAAATAAGCGCGTCGAACTTCGTCTGGCATATGATTTTTTATAAAGGCATCACACATGGAATTATCAAAAAAATGATGCTGCCATTTATTATGTTCTGCTACTTTTTTCCAGCTTTCCATTCCTTTATTAATTTGGGGGTTACTTTTAACATAATCCAACGACTTATGAGTTTGGTATACATTAAGTGGAATTGAGATTGGATTATTCATAGACATAAATAAATAATTATAATATATATATATAAAATAATAAATAATATACTTATATTCTATTTATTATCTTAATTTAAAAAATATATAAATTGAAATATTTTACATTTATTATTTTTTTGCAGAGTTCGGACATAGACAACAAGACAATCAATAAATCAAGATAATACACACACGCAAGAGCAACAAATACTACAATGACAGCAAAGACATCGGGTTACACACTTCGTGTAGTCAATGGCAATCAATGGAGAATATATCATGACAAAAATCCTAAACATTTGAAAGACGGAGAAGGCATGATTCATCAGTATTATTTCAATGAAAATGCATCAAGTGTCAGGAAATTGGCACCAGGTCAAGGTATTCAAAAATCATTTCCCCACCACCACTGTCTGATGAAAGCGTCACTTTCTTCAACACAAACCCTTCTTCGTGACAAGTGCTTGCATCGTTCCTATGCCAGAACCGCATATGCATTTCAACCAGAATGGATTATTAGTTCAACAGACGCCCTCGCTCGCATTCATGCCGTCAAAGAAACGTCGTTTACCGAACTCACGGAATATCAAAAAAAGTACCTCATTACACAATCTGCAATGGCAGGCATCCTTATCACGCGTCTTTTCGGATTTTCATCTGCGAAACCGCACACAGTCAGGTGGTTGAAAAAACATGCAGACCTTACTGCAAACTATATTCACTCTGCATTGGTGTGCGAATACTTGATTGGAAACAGGTACTATTATAACCTGCCTGCAGTGTTGAGTCAAGAAAAGTCCAACGTTGGACATCTTCCCATTGAAAAAATACTGCGCAATATAAAGGCAGAGGATGCCACGTATGATAAAATTAAAGAGAATCGGGCGCAATTGGTCGAATTATACCATTTAAACATTGAGCGCCTTGAAGATGCGGTCAAACAGTTTAGGCGCGGGTTTCTTTCAATTCAAACGATTCGAGAAGATTCAGAATACAAAAAAATGCTTGAAATGTTCTGGATGCTGCAAACACAATGTATGAAATATAGAAACGTTTCAGAATCCAGTATGAGCGCCCGTCAAACATTTTGTGAGAGGAACAATGTCACGTTTGACCGAAGAGCTATACAAGTCATGGTTTGCAATCTTGTATTTTCCTGTCAGGTTATTTGTCCAAAATTGTTCGCTTATGAAATTGTACACTTGTTCGACGACTGCAGTGGAGTATATGCAAAATATGTTGAAGTCACAAGAGCTAAACATTTGGAGATGTGCAGTCAAGGATTAACTTCGGCATTTCTTACCTTTTCGGCGATTGAACCCAATATGGTTTCTACTGCACTGGCTCCGCATATGAAAGAATGCGATGCGTACTATCCTTCCGACTTCTCGGAACACGCATGCTATATTCCGTCACGCGATGCGATATTCGGACCATTGCTTTCCAAACATCGTATTCATATTCCGCGACCTGTCAACATCGCAAGAACATTCTTCATGACTAGACACAACAAGGACTGTTTCTATCTTCCCATGCAAGAAGCGCTTACAGAGTTGCGCACAGGGAAAAAAGTAGCCAAACAAGTGTGGAAAAAAAATAAACAAAATTTCACAAGAAAATATTAACAAAACCACTTAGTGAAACGAATTCGCGGGATGAATTCGAAAATGTTTTTTTTATTTATTATTTTAATTTTGATTTAATCATTTTCTCTCTAATCTCTCTATTATTATGCATACTTAAACCTTTTATAAAATATCCCCATCACGAAATGTAAAGTTGACTTTTATAATACTCATAAAATATTTATATTTAGAGAGATTAGAGAGAAAATGATTAAATAATATAAAGAAAAATGAAAAAATATTTTATATTTTATAAATATATAAATCTAAATCAATGAATGACGGTAATTAAAAATTTTGTAACATTTATATTTATTATAATTACATTATATTGCATTGGATTTATTTGCATATTGTATCGAGATGCATTTACAAATTTAGCCCTCGATGCAAAAATGAATATTTTCAAAAATCCAAAAGCCATGTATTTATTAACACCACTACTTTTTTGGGTTGCATCTAGATCATTTTATTTTAAACATGCAAACGGACCTTTGAATTCAAATATTCATAATTTATTTAAAAATATAGCTTTTCCTAATTATTTCAAGACGGATTTCCCGTTTACTTCCATTTTAGCGCTTATTTCGAGTAGTTTGTTCGCAGTATATGCAGGCGGTGCACTGGGACCCGAGACACCGATAATTTACATGTGTATAATATTATTATTGTACGCGCATTCTTCATTTAAAACTATTTTTAAAAATTTTTCATCTGAATTAAAAATTGAAAGTTTATTATATTTGGGATATATTTTTGGAATTACGTTAATTTTTCATTCTCCACTAGCATCATTTGTTTTATCGATAGAAAAATCGTTACGCGATGGGTCTTCAAACGTCCTCATGAATGTTGCATATTGTTGCATTGGTATATTTGTTGCTTATACCATGATGGATGATAAAACTGGTAATTTATTTCAAGATCGGCAAGATAATTCTCAACAGTTCGAATATAAAATAATACATGTAATCCAATATTTATTTTTAGCTGTGATCTGCGGGTTTATTGCATCCATTTTAATGAAGATAATGACATTACTATTTTACGGAGTTCGCTCTTTAATGAATAAGAGTAAAATAATATTGAATTTTGTTCCGATTTTATTTGGGTTGTGCGTTGCCGCACTTATAAACTATTCCGATAATCCAACAAGAATCTCGGGGAGCGGAATTAATTTAGTGAATTGCGAATTAAATGATACATGCACATACAATTTTGCCATATTGTTTCAGTTTCTTTGCAATGTAATTTTAACATTTATTTCGGGATGTTCTGGTGGACAAAAATTTGTTTTCATGTCGATTGGAGGCGGTATAGGAAGTTTATACGATAATTTTACATCTGTTCCACATTTTCAGTCGATTATTGTTGGGATTACAGCATTTCTTAGTACAATTTTTGGAAATCCGATTTCGTCCGCACTCATTATAATGAAAACTACAAATTTGCCATATGAGTCGTTGCCAATGTTGATTGCAGTGTCACTTGCATCTTATCACGCATTCAAATATATAAATTCCATGTTATTTTATAAAGATTCCATAAAATATTTTGAATAGAAATTTACATAAATATATTTATTATATAAAAATTAGATTTTAATATAATTAGATTTTAATAAAATTGATTTTACGGTTTATCAATAAAAATATAGACAAAACCACAATAGACAAAATCGTGATGCAAGTTATGAAACCTTTTATAAAGTGGGTTGGAGGAAAGACACAAATAATTGGTGATATAGTTGAACTTTTTCCAAAAAATATGAATAACTATCACGAACCATTTTTAGGAGGAGGTAGTGTTCTTCTGGCTCTACTTACATGTAAGGAAAATGGGTATATAAACATAAGTGGTACTATTTATGCGAGTGATTTAAACTCAAATCTTGTAGGATTATATAAAAATATTCAATCAAATTCAGAATTATTAATAAATGAAGTTAAAAAAATATCAGAAGAGTTTGGAAGATGCAAGGTGGGGGGTGATGTAAATCGTAAAGCATCTACAATTGAAGAGGCGATGAGTTCTCCCGAATCTTATTATTTTTGGACTAGAAAAATGTTTAACTCGTTATCAAAAGAAGACAGAACTTCTATATCTGCTTCTGCCATGTTATTATTTATGAATAAGACCTGTTTTCGTGGAGTATATCGCGAAGGACCGAATGGATTTAATGTTCCATTTGGAAACTATAAAAACCCATCAATTTTGGATGAAGAGCATATAAGAAATGTGTCTATTCTAATAAAAGATGTTGTATTTACATGCTGTTCTTTTACTGATGCTTTAACTAAAATTACAAAAGATGATTTTGTGTATCTTGACTCACCTTACGCTCCAGAAAATGATGCATCCTTTGTATCATATACATCAGACGGTTTTAATTTGGATAATCATAACATGTTATTTGAAGAGTGCAAAAAAATGAAAGAAAAAAATGTAAAGATGTTGATGAGTAATGCCGATGTTACACTTGTAAGAGACGCATTTCAGTCACCTACATTCACAACAAAAATTATATCGTGTAGGCGGGCAATACATTCCAAAAAACCTGATGCAAGAACAAACGAAGTTTTAATTATGAATTAATCAATTTATCAAGTTTAATTCAAATAGTATTGACTAAATTTTTGAAACTATAGGCAATACTAAATCACTAAATTTTATATATTCTATTTCCCACGACATGCCTAGTTCTAATGCTTGTTTCGTTTTTCGTGTGACGTTTTCACCAAAATACACTGTTTTACCGTGTGTAAGTTCATGTTCTTGATTCGCCACACAAACGATTTTTAGTGGTTTACCATATAATTCTGGTATATCTTGATATTTTATAAAGGTTGCAAGTACTTTTTCTCCAGCTGTTCCACTAACCCACCAATTTGAAGTTTTTACTTCATATATATATTTGTCTGTTTCCCAATCTGGCTTAAACCCCCCTTTACATTTAGGGTTTATTGGATTTTCTCCACGCAATTCTAACACGTCACGCACTAGTCCCTCTCCCAGTAGAGTTGTCCATTGTCCATTATTTTCTTGTCCTATCATCTTATTACCCCAAGATTTTTCTTCAGCTTCTAAAATTTCTTTTTGTTTTGCTTTTGTAATACCATCTTTTTTGACAACACCTGCTGGTTTGTTTAAAGCCCACTCTATTCGTTCTTTTAAATTATCGTTGAAACTATGCACTGTTTTTTTCTTTATTATAATCTTCTTTCTTTTTGGAATAACAACAAGCGATTCTGGTTGCAGTTGCGATTCTGGTTGCATTCAATTACAAATTTATATATGTGAATTATTTATAATGAATTATTTATAAAATAATTTCAAAATCAATTTTTATTTTATGTTATTTTTTTAATTTTTAATAGTATAAAATTATTTAACATAAATATTTATATTATGATTATGATTTAGAAATTATTTTATATTATAATAATATACGTCTGGCGATACACACATTAACAACAATATGATTGGAATTGGATGGGCAACATTATATAATGCAATTATTGAATCATATCAAAAAAAATTAAATGTAAAAACAGAATCACAAACGCAACCGCAATTGCACCCACCATATAGTATCACGAATAATTAAAATATAAAATGACATAAAAAATAATTTAATATTCCGAATAAATATATAAAAGGATTTTACATATAACATTTATAATATATTTTATATTTTATAAATAAAAAAGTATAATGCAAAGCATAGAAGAACTACAAGAACATCAATATGAAGACGATGAAGTATATCTTCACGACCATGATAATGATCATGTAATAGTAAATAAAAAATCACATACACAAAGGCCGTTTACCGAATCGCTGAAAATGTTGAGGGATAATATTGAAGCACTTCCCATTTTCCATCAAATTGAGGTTTTGCGAATCCTCTATAAAAATCACATTACATTTAGCGAGAATAAAAATGGTGTTTTTTTAAACTTGTCATATGTGAATTTAGAAGTAATTCATAAAATTAGCGAGTATGTGACATTTGTTCAAAATCAAGAAAGCCAAATGTGCGAATTTGAAAAGAAAAAAATGACGCTTTCAAATCAATATTTTAAATAGTATTAAAGAGTTTCATTGAGTTAATACTATTGTTGTTGCTATTTAATAAAAATGATTTCAGAATTAGAGCAGGTGGTCGATTTACTGCAAGGGTATGTCGTTTGCTTGCAACCACTGCAAAAACCGGTTATAAAAATAGAAACAGAAGCAATAAAAGCAGTAGAAGCAGTAGTAATACAAGTAAATAAAAAACAAATATGCGAAGAGAAGCAAGAGAAGCAAGAGAAGCAAGAAAATCATAATAACAGTGCAAATTCTTATTTATTCCACGTTACAAGAGACAAGGATAAATTATTTTGGGCATTTTACATCATGTTGAATGGCGAAGATGCGTACAAGTATTTGAAAACAAAATTCGTGACAGAAAAAGAAATAAAAATTGGCGCAGTTGAAAAAATGCGCAAGTTGCCAAACGTGTTTAAGCAACACAAGCTAAATAAAGTTCGTATCGAAAACGAGCTGTCCGGAGATGTTCCGCTGACATTGGAAGGATTTTATGGACTCTGTATTATTTATAACATTTCCGCGATTTTTATGAAAAAGAATTGTTACTGCGAACTGTACGGTCTAGGAGATTCATCTGTAACGCACATTATCGAAGAAGTGGAATGCGGATTAGGCGTTCACGTTTTTAAAATAAAAGAGGCGTCGCTGGACTATGCAAAACGGGTTCGAGAATCAAAATGGAAGATGGAAAATGTTTTGACGCCGATTAAATCGATTTCATCCTATACACACGCAGAATTGCTTGAAATTTACAATAAAGTGGTGTGTATCCATAAAGACACAGGTTTTATGGAATCATTTAAAGAAAAAAAAACAAAACAATTTTTATACGATCGTATATGTGAATTCTTGAATTAACTTTGATTTCATTATTTTAATTTATTTAAGATTTTTTTCGGCCATATTTGCAGTATTGACGCTGTGAAAATCCGCGAGGTCGTTTACAGTTAATGCTTTTTTTATATTTTAATGACCACCTCTTTTTTGATTTCTTGTTTTTTCTTGTTAAATTTGTCATATATATTTATATTATATTCACATAAAAAAAACTAAAAATAACATTTTTATAATAATTAAATTATTATAAAATTGAACAATATAGAATTATCTAAATAAAGTATATAATAGCAGAGAATGTCTTCTTCAAAGCGACACGAAGAAAGAGAAAAAGGTAAAATAGTAGTGGTGAAAGATAAAGAAAAACAGAGCGAAGAAAAACAAAAATTCGACACGATTGTGAAAACATATTTAGATGAAATTACAAAAGCAAAAGGTGATTCATCGTCATTGTCATTAGAACCAGAATTGGAGGTTCGTTTTGGAACCATGAGACAGTCCGCGCCGCTAACCAAAGACAATGTAACGAATGTAATTAAAAAACTAAAATCGCTCCAGTTTCAGCAATCCGGCGAAGAATACAGTTTAAGAATCTTTTTAAATGACTCCGACGTCCGCGTTCAACTTGACGGATTCTCCAATATACAGAATTTCTGCATTGATAATTCAATCGCGGATAAGAATGCCGTCATGGTAATAAAACGAAACATGGAACATAAAGTGATTCGCGAAGACGGGTCCGAATTTACATCTGATGTTCGCCCAGTCGACAATACCGATTTTGATTTCAGGGTGTCGCTTCAAACCGAACGAGAAATCGGAAAGGATGAGCGCGAACAAATTGTCGCCAACTGGAAATCCAGCGGGAAAAATTTCCGATACATTCGAAGAACCGCGTTTACACACCCAGATTATCCGGTTCGAATTGACATCAGTGTTGTAAAAGACACATTTACACCGTCGAGAAAATCGTATGGTAACTTCAAATCAGCAAATGTAATGCGAGGGGAGGACAAGTATGAAGTGGAAATCGAAGTCGTGAATTCCGAGGTTTCCGCTATGGGATTAGAATCGTTGTTGAAAGGGCTGAGGGAATGCATTAAAACAATTTTGTCAGGAATACAGTCCAGTAATTTTCCGATTTCAAATGACGAAATGCGCCATGTTCAAGACGAGTATTCGAAACTGATTTACGGCGGAGATGTTCGACCGCCGTCTCGGATTGCATTTATTGGCCCCTCGTCTGTGACACTTCAAATTAAAAATATTGCGCCAATCGATGCATATAAAATGCCGAGCATTCGTAAAAATTATTCGGTCACAGATAAAGCAGACGGTTTGCGAAAGCTGCTGTTCATTTCGACTGGCGGTAAAATGTATTTGATTGACCCGCTGTTAAATGTGCAATTTACTGGCCTGGTCGTTGACATAAAGGCGTTTCACAATACGCTTCTAGATGGAGAGCACGTTTTACATGACAAAAACGGCGCATTTATCAACTTGTATCTGGCATTTGATATTTACTTTCTGAAAGGCGAGAGCGTGCGCGAACGGAGTTTTCACACGACAAATAAAGAACACGCAGACAAGTCGCGCCATTCTGAGATGTTGAAATACATTGCTGACATGGATGCGAAACCTGTTTTAAAAAGCGCGAAAAGTTCGCTCACAGTACAGTGCAAGCGGTTTTATTTTGATGATGGCGACACCATGTTCAGCGAAACGATGACAAAAAGCGAAGAAAATGCATCGGAAAGAATCTTTGCTCTATGCAAACAGTGCTTGGAAAGCGAATTCAAGTATGTAACCGATGGTTTGATTTTGACGCCGTGCAATACGGGAGTGGGCGGAACAACGCCGGGTCAAGTTGGTCCGCTGGATCGAAAATTCACATGGGCGCTTTCATTTAAATGGAAACCGCCGCAGTACAACACGGTCGACTTTCTCGTGAATACCGTAAAGGATGATAAAACCAATCGAGACAAGGTGATTGAAAAAATAGACGGCGGTTCAGTAAGCGGAATCAACATGTTGTCGAATAGACAAGTCGATTCGTATAAAGAACTCGTGCTAAAAGTCGGTTTTGACCCGTCAAATCGGTCGAATAAAATCATTCCGAATGCGTGCACCATGATTTATGAAGGCACCATTGATAAAATCGCCGGTGGTTCTGGCGAATACAAACCAATACAGTTTTTGCCTTCAAACCCGTATGACGCCAGTGCCGGACTGTGTTTAATGAAACTCAATACCGACGGTGACATGGTAACGGAAGAAGGAGCGGAAGTGTTTGAAGATTTGATGATTGTAGAATTCAAGTATGACAAGCCGGAAAAACGGTGGGTCCCGCTACGCATTCGGTATGACAAGACAGCCGATTTGCGAAAAAATGGCAAAAATTTTGGAAATGATTACAAGACGGCGGACAGCGTTTGGTATTCCATTCACTATCCCGTCACAGAAGACATTATCAAAGGCGTAGATAAGAACATAAGTTATGACGAAATGAGCAGTGGAGGTGAAACCGCATCTATTTCAGAGGTGTATTACAAGTCGTCGAGCGCCAACGCAGAAAAGCTGACAGAGGGACTGCGCGATTTTCACAACAAATTTGTAAAGGCGGCGCTCATCTACGAAATGAGCAAGGCGGGAGACACGCTCATTGATTTTGCGGTCGGGAAAGCGGGTGATTTGCATAAATGGAAGGAGTCGGGATTATCGTTTGTTTACGGAATCGACATTTCGAGAGATAATATTGAAAATCCGGCAAACGGGGCGTGCTTGCGGTATGTGAATTTTGCCAGAGAAAATACAATGAAAATGGATGCCATGTTCGTTGTTGGAAATACCAGCAGAAATGTGAAAGACGGCGCTGCATTTTCGGGGTCAAGTCAACTTACGCGCGAGATATCAAACTCAGTATTTGGAAAGGGCAGCGTGGATACTCTAAAAAAGCTGGGACTAAATGGTGTGGTGGCGAATTACGGAAAAGGTGAATCCGGATTTGATATTTCGTCCATACAATTTGCAGCGCATTACATGTTTGAAAATGAAGACACGCTCAACGGGTTTCTGAGAAACGTGTGCGAGTGCACAAAAGTTGGCGGAGTGTTCATTGGAACTACATTTAATGGAAAGAAAGTATTCGATTTACTGAAACGAAACGGTGTGAAAAAGAATGAGAGTTTCATATTGTTCAAGGGGGGGGTTGCCGAATCGTCCAAAAAAATTATTGAAATTGTGAAAAAGTATGACGACGACCTGCGATTTCCTCCTGATGAATTCAGTTTGGGGTATGAAATCCAGGTGTGGCAGGAATCCATTGGCAACTACATTTCAGAGTATCTGGTGAATTTCGAGTACCTCGACGGAATGATGTCGAAATACGGGTTTGAACCGCACCACCTGGACAAGGGCAATATTTTCAGAAAGGGTCGCGCGTCGTTTGAAGAGCTGTTTAGAATCATGCGCGAGTACCATTCTTCCAATTCGCTCTATGCAAAAGCGCTTGGAATGTCAAACGAGGAAAAGACGCTGTCCTTTTTGAATGATTATTTCATCTATAAAAAAGTGAGGGATGTGGACTGTGCTAACCTGAGACACACGGTGGTTGTTTCAAAAACGGAAAAGCAAAAAACGTTTGCCATTCACGACAAGCAGGGGCTGAACCATATTCGCCTTGTGGACATTTTGACAGACCATAAATGGAAACAAGTGGATATTAAAACGCCGAATGCCGATTTTGCATGGGTGGGCGCGACAGTTGGCGGCGATTTTCT
>Ga0315284_10016053_pt1 | contig 10631 bp, 7 predicted proteins | sample YL17G09_16_MG_FD_203696 | JGI IMG/M metagenome (GOLD analysis project Ga0315284, IMG submission 203696) | Sediment microbial communities from Yellowstone Lake, YNP, Wyoming, USA - YL17G09_16 | ecosystem: Environmental > Aquatic > Freshwater > Lake > Sediment | place: USA: Wyoming | collected...
GTCGATGAAGCGATACTTGAGCAGCGCCACCACAGCCGCGAAGGCATCCCTCAGCTTGATCTTCTTGCCTTCGCTGTATTCGCGCGGGTTGAATGAAATGGGCACCTCGAAAATGCGCGCCCGACGCTTGAGCAGCTTGGCTGTGATTTCCGGCTCGAAGTCGAAGCGGTTGGCGCGCAGCCGGATGCTTTGGATGAGAGGCGCGCGGAAGACCTTGTAGCCGGTCTCCATATCCGAGAGGATGCTGTTGTAGAGCAGGTTGGTGGCCAGGGTGAGGAGTTGGTTGGCCAGCATGTGCCAGAACATCGTCACGCGGCGCGGTGCGCCCAGGAAGCGTGAGCCGTAAACGACATCCGCCAGCCCGTCCTCGATCGGTTTGAGCAGCATGGGGTAGTCGAGGGGGTTGTATTCGAGGTCGGCGTCCTGGATCAAGATGATCTGGCCGGACGCGTTCTGGATACCCGTGCGGACCGCGGCCCCTTTGCCCATGTTGCGCGGGTGGAGGATCACCCGCAGGCCGAGTTGCGGGGGCATCTCAGCCAGTACCTGGCGCGTGCCGTCGGTCGATCCGTCGTCGACGATGAGGATCTCGGTGGCCAGCCCCGTGGCCTGAACCCGGCGCAGGATCTCACGCAACGTATTCTTTTCGTTGTAGGCGGGGATGACCACGCTGAGTTGCATTGGGCGAGTATACTCGCCCGCCACAACCCAGGCAAACGCCCCGTGCTATAATCTGCTCGCCAACGCTGCCGGCGCACCGCAGACCGGACGCACGTTGGAGGTGCTTGGTGGCCGTGTCATCGAGTCCAATTTCCCGCCCATCAGACGCTGCGACCACCATCGGCCGCTTCGTGCCCGCTCCTATCACCCGAATCGAAGACACCGGACTCTCGGCGCTCTGGCTCCAAGACCTGGCGCTGAAGATTCTGTATTTTCAGGGTTACCTCACCGGCTTCCGCGTGGCGGAGTTGATGTGCCTCCCCTTTACCGGCGTGGGCGATCAAATCCTGGAGGCGCTCAAACGCGAAAAGCTGATCGAGGTCAAGTCGCAAGTGGGTATCGGCGAGGGCGCTTACCAGTACGCGATTACGGGGATGGGCATGGTGCGAGCGCGCGAGGCGCTCGACCGCAGCCAGTACGCGGGGCCGGCGCCGGTGCCCGTAGGCGATTACAACGCTGCGATCCGCAAGCAGGCGCGCGGCCGGTCCACCTTCCACCCGCGGACGATGCGCCAGGCGCTGACCGCGCTGGTTCTCAGCGACCGGACCATGGCGCGCATCGGGCCGGCCGTCAACTCGGGCACGTCGATATTCCTCTATGGCCCTCCCGGTAACGGCAAAACCACCATCGCGCGGGCGATCGGCGAGACCATCCTGCGCGAGGATATGTACATTCCCTACTCGCTCGATATCGAAGGGCACGTCGTCAAGTTGTACGACTCGGTAAACCATTCGCTCGCACCGGATGAGGACATGGTGACCGGTGGCGCCGGCCAACCGGCGCGCGGCCTGCGACGCGACCCGCGCTGGATCCGCATCCGCCGTCCGTTCATCATGGTGGGCGGGGAGCTCACGCTGGCCGGGCTGGATCTCGTGTTCAACGACGTCTTGCGCTACTACGAGGCGCCCTTCCAGGCCAAAGCCAATGGCGGCATCCTGTTGATCGACGACTTCGGCCGCCAGCAGGTGCGCCCCCGCGACCTGCTTAACCGCTGGATCATCCCGCTCGAGAATCGCATCGATTATCTGACCCTGCATACCGGGCAAAAGATCGAAATTCCCTTCGATGTAATGGTCGTTTTCTCCACTAACCTGCCGCCCAAGGACTTGGTCGACGAGGCGTTCTTGCGCAGGCTGCGGCACAAGATACACATTGGCGACCCGACCTTCGAGGAGTACCGCGAGATATTCCGCCGCGTCACCGCCGCTAAGGGGGTGGCCTACTCCGAAGACGACCTCGCCTACGTGCTGCAGGAGTATTACATCAAGACCAACCGCAAGTTGCGAGCCTCCCATCCGCGCGATCTGTGCGACCAGATTCTTGATATTGCTCGCTATATGAGCGTGGAACCTGCAATGACGCGCGACTTGCTCGATCGTGCGGCGTCGTCGTTCTTCGTGGATATCTAGAGCCTGGCGGATCTGGAGGCACGGCCCACGGACCGCAGGTCGGGTCCGTGGCTTTCTTTATCGGCCCGCCGGTGGGACACTTGTTGCCCATGGACGATCTCAGCTACTTGTTTCCTCACGTTCCCGCCGTCATCGCCCACCGCGGCGCAAGCCGCCGCGCCCCGGAGAATACGCTGGAGGCCTTTGGCCTGGCGCTCGAGCTCGGGGCGCATGCGGTTGAGCTGGATGTGATGCTGTCCCGCGATCGAGTGCCGGTGGTGATCCACGACACGCACTTGGAGCGCACCACCGATGGTACCGGCCGGGTTCAGGATCGCGCCTGGGCAGAGCTTCGCGAACTGGACGCCGGGTCCAAGTTCTCTTCCGCTTTTCGCGGCGCGCGCATCCCGCAGCTGCAGCACGTTCTTGAGGAGATCGGTCGGCGGGCCTGGATCAACATCGAACTGAAGAATTACGCCACCCGCGGCGACCGTCTCGAGCAGGTGGTCGTGGACATGCTGGAGCGAATGGGCTTGCAACACAAGGTGCTGCTGTCCTCCTTCAACCCGCTGTCGCTCGGCCGCGCCGCTCGCCTTGCGCCGAATGTGCCGCGCGGTTTGCTCACGATGCCCTCGATGCCCATCTTTCTGCGGGAAGGATGGTTCGCTTTCGTGGCCAAACCACAGTCTTACAATCTTCACGTGGATCAGACGAGCGTCCAGTCGCTGCGCGCGGCTCACGCGCGCGGCGCCCGGGTGTGCGCCTGGACGGTCAACGATCCAACCGATGCCGTTCGTTTGGCCGCGCAAGGGGTGGACGGTATCATTACTGACGAGCCGGATGTCATCCTGGCGGCCATTGGCCGGGAAACAAAACGTGGTTAGCCTGGAAGCGATCCGTGAAGCCGCAGACCGCATCCGGCCGCATACTGCGCAGACCCCCCTGACCAAGGACGAGGCGTCGCCCCTTTGGATGAAATGGGAGAATCGGCAAGCGACTGGATCCTTCAAACTCCGTGGAGCACTCAACAAGGTTCTCGCCCAATCCGCGGAGGCTCGAGCACGTGGGCTGGTGGCGGCCTCAGCCGGAAACCATGGGCAGGGTGTTGCCTTCGCCGCCCGTGTGGTGGGCGCGCAGGCTCGGGTGTTCACCTATTCCCATGCGGTGGCCGAAAAGGTCGCGGCCATGCGCGCGCTTGGAGCGGAGGTGGTGTCAGTCGCGGGGGGCTACGGCGAGGCGGAAGCGGCGGCCATTGAGGATGCGCGCGCGTCGGGGCGATTGTGGGTTTCGCCGTACAACGACAACTGGATAATCGCGGGGCAGGGGACCCTGGCACTCGAGGTGGTGGAATCGATCGGCCAATTGGAGCACGCGACCGTTTGGGTTCCGGCGGGGGGCGGAGGTTTGGCGGCTGGAACGGGGTGCGTAGTTCGGGCGCTGCGCCCAGGGTGGCGGGTGGTCGCGGCGCAATCGGATGCCTCTGCCTACCTGCACGCTCACTTTCACGGGCAGGAGATGAGCCGCGTGGTGGAACGTGTGAGTCTTGCCGATGGGCTCGCGGGGCCGGTAGAGGCCGCATCCCTGACGCTCGGTCTTGTTCGCGAGGTTGTGGATGACTTCGTGCTCGTCGACGAAGAGTCAATCGCCAAAGCGATTGCGGAGGCGTGGTGGCACTACGGCGAGCGCATCGAAGGCTCGGCCGCGGTCGCTCTGGCTGCCGCTCGCCAGATGGGTGCGACCAGCAGCCAGGCGCACATTGTTCTCATTTCGGGCGGCAACATCTCCCCTGATGTTCACGCGGAGCTTTGCAGGCGATGGGCGGCGCCAAGCGCTGCTGGGCGAGCCGGTTGAAAGGTGAATCTGGCGATGACCGGGCGTAGACAGTCGCTTCTCCTGGAATGGCGGCGGACGCTGCCGGGTGCGCTCATCCTCATGCTGGGCATTGCGTCCCTCGGCGCAACACCTTACCAGTCACCCGTGCCGCAGGAGAAGGCCGAGCGCCTGCTCAAATCGCTGTCGCCGCAGGAACGCGTCGGCCAGTTGTTCATCGTCACATTCCAAGGGCAGGACGTCGGCGCCAATTCCACTATTTACGAACTCATCAGTGAGTACCATATCGGCGGCGTCTTGCTGCGCCAGAGCAACGGCAATATCGTCCCGGGGGCGGGGGAGGCTGCCGGCCTGAACCTGCTGACGAGCGCCTTGCAGCAAGCTCGCGCGAGCGCCGTGCGCGCCGCAGCCGGTCCGGGCGAGGCGGGCACCACCGCCGCATCCACCTTCGTTCCGCTGCTTATCGCGCTGGCGCAGAGTGGGGATGGCTATCCGGGATCGAGCCTTGCCAACGATGTGACCCTCCTCCCCTCCCAGATGGCGATTGGCGCCACGTGGGATTCCGATCTGGCCGAGGCGGCGGGGAATGTGGCCGGGCGCGAGCTGGCCGCGCTCGGGGTGAACATGCTACTCGGTCCGAGCCTGGACGTGGTTGAGCGGCCAAACCCTGTCGCCGCAGGAGACCTCGGGTCGGGAGTGTTCGGCGGCGATCCATTTTGGGTCGGTGAACTGGGAGCTGCTTATATCCGCGGCGTTCATCGCGGCAGTGCCGGCCGAGTGGCTGTGGTTCCTACCCATTTCCCTGGGATCGGCGGGAGCGATCGGGATCCGGAGGAGGAAGTTGCCACCGTGCGCAAGGCGCTCGAGGAACTGCGTCAAATCGATTTGGCTCCCTTCGCGGCCGTCACGCGAGGCGAGTTAGGCGAAGATGGCACAGCCGATGGGCTCCTTGTTTCACACATCCGTTACCAGGGCCTGCAGGGCAACATCCGGGTGACCACGCGCCCATTGAGCCTCGACCCGCAGGCGCTGGCCCAGGTCATGGGGCTGCCCGAATTCAGCAGCTGGCGAGAAGCGGGCGGACTGACTGTCAGCGACTCCCTCGGTTCCCAGTCGGTGCGTCGCTTTTACGATCCGAGCGGGGTGGCCTTGGCGGGACGCCTGCTCGCCAAAGATGCTTTTCTGGCGGGCAACGACGTGCTGCTGTTGGCAGATTTCCGGTCCTCGGGCGTTGGCGACGAGCGCCTCTCGATCGAGGAGACGATTGGCTCCTTTGTGCAGAAGTACCAAGAGGACGCAGCCTTCGCGCAACGAGTCGACGAATCGGTTGTGAGGATTCTCGCACTCAAGTACCGCTTGTATCCGTACTTTGACACCTTGAGCAGCACCACCTATCCGGGAACACGGGCGGTGGTTGGCGCGGATGAGGCGGTGGCGTTTGAGATCGAGAGCCGCGGGCTGACTCGGCTCAGCCCCGCCTCCGCCGAGGTGGATGACCGGGGCTTGGAGCCACCGACGACCGCGGATCGGATCCTGTTCCTCACTGACTCGCGTTCATATCGACCGTGTGCCAGCTGTGATTCGGTTGTGCTCATGCCCTACGATTCGCTGCGCAAGGTAGTTGAACGCATGTATGGTCCGCAAGGTAGCGGGCAAATCGGCGCGGCCCGTCTCACTTCGTATTCGTTCGCGGATCTGGCGGCCTATCTACAGGGATCGCCGAACGAGAACCTCGCCCGCGATCTCGAGTCGGCGACGATCATCGTGGCCCTCACGCTTGGCACAGATCCGGCCGTGGCTGGATCGCATGCGCTCAGCGATTTGCTGAGCCAACGTGCGGATCTTGTGCGGCGGCGAAAGGTGATTGTCTTTGCTTTGGGGGCGCCGTATTACCTCGACTCGACGGACATCAGCAAGATATCGGCCTACTACGCACTCTACAGCAAGGTCCCTGCGGCGATTGAGGTGGCGGCACGCACGCTCTTCGGAGAGCTCGCACCTCAGGGTGCCTCGCCCGTGGCGGTGGAGGGCGTTGGCTACAGCTTGGTCACGGCGTTATCGGCTGCTCCGAATCAGGTTATTCCGCTGGCGGTCGAAGCCATCGACACCGGGCCCGGCACTCCGGCCCCTACGCCAAGCGGGTATCGTGTGGGCGACAGCTTGCGTCTCGTGGCGGGCCCGGTCATCGACCAGAACGGTCACCTCGTCCCGGATGGGACAGTCGTCCGGTTTCGCATCTCTTACCCCGCTGAGAACATACCCACGCTTGTGCTCGAGGGCGCCACGCAGGCGGGACTGTCGACCGCCAGCCATGTCATCGATCGCATCGGTGCCTTGGACGTGCGCGCCGTGAGCGAACCTGCGATGGTGTCCACGATCTTGCTTCTGCAGGTGGGGGAGACGCCAGGTTTTGTCACGGCTATTGCCCCGACCCCGCCGGCGACAGCTACATCTGCAGCAGGTGCCTCTGAAGCCACGCCGGCACGAGCTCCAGGCGCGGGAGGGGGCCCAGCCGAAGGCTCCACCGGAGGAACTGCGCTCGCCGCCTCGCTGCTGGTTCTTGGCGGGTTGGGAGCGCTTGTGGGGTTCTTGTTCAGCCGGTGGGGGGCGCGCGGCTGGGAAGTCCGTGGGGGCCTGGCGGTCGTCGTGGGCGGTCTGCTGGCGTACGACTACCTTGCCATGAACATGCCAGGCACCGAACCCATCGCCAAGGGGGCAGGTCCCCTTGCTGGTGTTGTGGTTGCCTTCCTAGGCGGGCTGCTGGGGGGAGCCGCCGTGTGGGTTCTTGCCAGCAGGCGACGCGCGCGAGGCTGAGTCCGTCAGCGAGCTGGAATTGTCAGCGTCCGGCCGAGGCGGCGAATGCAATGGCCAGGAGCGCCAACGCCGATGCCGCCAAGAGAGCCTCGGGGCGCCCGAGGGGCGGCAAGAGGGAGCCTGGGCGGCTCTCCATCATCCGCATCGATGTTGGAGGGGACGGCCTCTTGCCAAGCAGCGCTTCGCGCAGGGCGTGAACGTCCGGCGGCCGATCGGCCGGGTGCAGAGCCATGCCCCACAGGATGGCCCGTTCGACGGCGGGGGAGATGGTGGGATTGTGGTGTCTCGGAGGAATGAGGGCATCCGGCGAAAGGAAGCGGTGCTTGGCTTCGGCCGGGGGTTCGCTCGTCAACAAGTGGTAGAGCGTTGCGCTGAGCGCGTACAGGTCCGTGCGAGGATCAGTGTGTCCCGTGTCGCCGCCGTATTGCTCGAGAGGAGTATAGAGCGCCGTACCGCGGCCCTGCACGACCGTAACCGTCATTTCGTCGGGCTCGAGCACCTTCACCAGGCCGAAGTCCACCAGTTTGATGATACCGATGGGCGTGAGTTTGATGTTGCCGGGTTTGATGTCGCGGTGCAGGATGGGCGGGTTCTGCCCGTGCAGGTATTCCAGCGCATCCAGAAGCTGTCCCATCCATGCCAGCACCTCGGCCTCGGTGAGGTAGCGATGATCGGCCCGCGCCTGCTCGATGAGGGCACGCAGATCGCTGCCTGCGACGTAGTCCATCGCCAGATAGTCTTTGGTTGTGGTCGAGAAGTAGTCGGAGACCTTGGGCAGATTGGGATGATCGAGGCGGGCCAGGATGCTCGCTTCGCGGTAGAATTGATCGCGCGCTTGTTGTTGCAGTGGGGCGGAGAGCGCGGTGTCGTGCACCACCTCTTTCAGAGCGCAGAGGCGCCCGGTCAGTCGTTCATCTTCGGCTAGGTAGATTGCACCCATCCCGCCTTGGCCGATGATCGACCGGATGCGGTAGCGGCCGCGCAGGAATTCTCCGGGCGCAAGCGGCTTCGGCATTGATGGCTCCACGCGCGGCCCGGATGGGCCGTGCTCGTACGCCAAGCGGCTTCGGATGATCTGGGAGGCGGGGCAGCGGCCTGATCCTTCGTCTCGGCGAGACCTCCCTCCCGGAGGTCCAGACAGGAGGCCGATGAGCTCACAGCGATTATACAGCATGCAGGCCGGCCCTTGGTTCGACCGACAACCGTCGAGTGACACCCGCACTTCAGTGGTGTGAGACATGGCGGGACCTGAAGAGTTGCCAGTACTGATTGTCCAATCCGGCCCGCTGAGCGGGCAACGCTGGACGATTCCTCAGGAAGGGCTGGTGCTCGGCCGCGGCGAAGACTGCGACGTGGCCATTCCGGATCGACAGATCTCGCGCCACCATCTTCGCGTCTTCCGTCGCGAAGGGTCTCCCTACCTCAAGGACATGGGCAGCAAGAATGGAACCTGGGTCAATGGACAACCGGTGGAGGGCGAGGTCCAATTGTCCGACGGCGACATCATCCAGGTGGCATTGGTGCTGCAGGTGGTGTTCGTCGCATCCGATTCGACTGTGCCGTTAATGCTCGATGGCGGCCTGGCGCAGGCCGGACGGTTGCACATCGATCCGCGGGCGCACAAGGTGTGGATCGGCGAGAAGGAGATCGATCCGCCGCTTTCGGTCCATCAATACCGCCTGCTGGAGCTGCTCTACTTACGAAGCGGCGCCGTCGTCTCACGAGAAGAGGTGGTCGAAAGTGTCTGGCCGGGGGTTTCCACCGACGGGGTCTCGGAGCAGGCGATCGATGCGCTGGTGCGGCGCCTGCGCGACCGGCTGGCGGAAGTCGATACCGACTGGGACTACCTTGTCACGGTGCGAGGGCACGGCTTCCGGCTCAACAGTGGCACGTGAGCCGAGTCGTGGATGGCGGGGCACGAACTTACGCCCTGGGCAGCCTGAGGCGCATCGGCTATAATGAGCAAGTCGACGGGGCGTAGCGCAGTTCGGCTAGCGCACCTGCATGGGGTGCAGGGGGTCGGCGGTTCAAATCCGCCCGCCCCGACAGGGAGCGGCCTGAAATCGGGCCGCTCTTTTCTCTACTCCAAGCGGGGGTGAGGCTTGGCTCACAGCCCAGTGCGGCGCGACGGCAGAACGCAGAGCCTCTCAGACGTGGACGCGGAGGCGTGCGATGGACGCAGGGTGGCGATTGATGCGCATGCGCGGCGCCGCATAGCGCGCGCCCAGGCCTGGGTTGGGCGCATGAAGACCAGCCGACGACAGACTGTCTCCGGCGTGCATACAGGTTTCGACGTGTTGTCCGAGGGGCGTCAGGAATCATCGCAGGCCGAGCAGCTTTCGAGCAACTTGTTGCTCAGCCATGCGGAGGGAGTGGGCGAGCCGCTGTCGCAAGAGGATGCGCGCGCGGCCATGGGCGCCGGGAGGCGTAAGGCCTTTTCCGTCATGCGGGCGAAAGTGCCATTTGCTGGAAAGGATCAACGCCTGAATAGAATGCTGAGCCGGGTCGCGCGCGGCGTGCGGGCTGGAGAATTCTCGGTTCCGATTGCGGACGCTGGATAGCGCGCGGGAGCTTCGTGGGGGCTGCAGGTTGGAGAGCGCATGAAGACCATCATTTCACCGGTGAAGGGTACGCGAGATTTTTATCCTCAGACCATGGCGGTGCGCCAGTGGCTGTACGGAGAAATCGATCGTGTCTCGCGCTCGTTCGGTTACCAGGAATACGAGGGCCCCTGCCTCGAGCCGCTTGCCTTGTATGCAGCCAAGTCCGGCGAGGAGCTGGTCAAAGAGCAAGCGTTCTGTTTCGCCGATCGCGGCGGGGATCAAATCACCTTGCGCCCCGAGTTGACTCCGTCCCTCGCGCGCATGGTTGCCGCGCGCCAACGCCAACTGCCGCTGCCCATTCGCTGGTGGTCATTCGGTCCATTTTGGCGATACGAGCGCCCGCAGAAGGGGCGCACGCGCGAGTTCTTCCAGTGGAATATCGACCTACTGGGAGTCGAGTCACCCGAGGCGGATGCAGAGCTGGCGGCAGTGGCGGCGACATTCCTGCGTAATGTCGGCTTGAAGCCTTCCCAGGTGTATCTGCAAGTGAACAATCGGCGATTGCTGGAAGGCGAGTTGGGCCGGCTGGGCATCGCACCGGAACTGCGTGGAATGGTCTTCCGTTTGATCGACCGGCGCGAGAAGATGCGCGCCGCGGAGTGGGAAGCCTACGCGACGGAGCAAGGATTGAGCGCCGATTCGATTCGCGGAATCGCCCAGGTGCTGGAAGACAAGGACCTGTGGACGAAAAGTGAGGAGCTGCGGTCCTTCTTCCAGGCCGTCAAGGCGCTCGGCCTGGAGGAGTACGTGGAGTACGATCCGACAATCGTGCGCGGGCTCGACTACTACACGGGAACGGTATTTGAGGCGCGCGACCGCGAGGGGGAATTCCGCGCGGTGCTGGGAGGCGGGCGCTACGACAACCTGGTCGGCGATGTGGGCGGGGACCGCTTGCCAGGTGTCGGATTTGCCATGGGCGACGTGGTCATCCAACTCGTACTTGAGAAGTTCGGCTGTCTGCCGGCGGTGCGCGCGGCGCCGGCCCAGGTCCTGGTCACGACTTTTGGCCCGGGCGAGGTCGGAGCCTCGCTCGACCTAGGACGCCGGCTCCGGGAGGTTGGCGTATTCGTTGAATGGTATCCGACTCCGGGCCGACTTCCTAAACAGCTCAAGTACGCTGACCAGGCCGGCATTCGCTTCGTGGTGATTTGCGGACCGGATGAAGCGGTGCGGGGTATTGTCAGCCTCAAGGACCTGGCAAAGCGAGAGCAGATCGAGGTGAAGGTAGAGTCTCTCGCAGAGGAAGTCCGCCGGCGCCTACTTGAACCTGCCAACC
>Ga0315284_10016056_pt1 | contig 10630 bp, 8 predicted proteins | sample YL17G09_16_MG_FD_203696 | JGI IMG/M metagenome (GOLD analysis project Ga0315284, IMG submission 203696) | Sediment microbial communities from Yellowstone Lake, YNP, Wyoming, USA - YL17G09_16 | ecosystem: Environmental > Aquatic > Freshwater > Lake > Sediment | place: USA: Wyoming | collected...
CAGCTCCTTCGGCAAATCGATGGTCGAGTATGCTTATCAGCTTATGGTCAAAAACGCGGACAAAAACGAACAAATGTTAGCCGAAATCCAGAATGTTGAGGGTGTCGAGAACGTGAGCTTGACGATGCAGGAGCAATTACTCGAGGTCTGATGATGAAAAGCCCGCGATTACTCAATATCTTCAGGCCCGGCCGTCTGCACCCGCAGGTCCTGCCATTTCTCGTGTGGCTGGCGGTGACTGCCGCGGTGACGCTGCTCTTTTATCGCGGCTCGCAGCGATTTGAGGTCGTCGGCATAGCCCAGGGCGAGGTGGCCCAGGTCTGCGCGCCGGTCGATGGCCGACTGAAAACCGTTTATGTCCAGTTGTTCGACGATGTCAATAAGGGCGAGGTTGTCGCCGCGCTCGATGACGAGCTTGTAGCCGCCAAAATTGCCACCGTTGCCGCAACAGCCGAACATCTCCGCTCGCAACTTGTCCCCGCGCAGCAGCAGCTTTTGGCGGATATGGCCGCCCGCGAGCTTGACAGGGCCGAGGAGCAAAGGCGCTTTGCCGTCGACGTCGAGCGGGCGCGACTTGATATACTCGGGCTTAAGGCCCAGATTGCCGCCGACCGGATAATCTTCGAAGACCACGCAGCCGAGGTAAAAATTGCAACCGACCTGCTTGCAAAGAATGCAATAGCGCCATACGAGCTGGACAAGGCCAAGGTCCTCTACGAGGCGCTGGCAAAGAAAATCCAGGAGACCGAGACACAACTGGCGCAGGCCGAAGAGCAGTTGAAAGAGACCCAGCGCCGACAGGATACATTCGCCGCGCAGACGCCGCAGAACCCTTCGGTAGATGCTGCCCTTGAGGCGATACGCAAAGAGGCGGCCGTCCAGGAAAAACTAATGGACGAGCTGGGCATCCAGCGCAAGGCCCTTATTATGACCGCTCCAATTGATGGTGTAGTCGTCCAGATTCTCGGCAGGGCCAACGAGGTTGCTTTGCACAGGGCAGGCGAAGGCGTCCTGCACAAGCCGGGCGAGGTGGTTTTGGCCGGCCAGCCGATATTAGTCATTGCACAGAGCAAGCCCAAAGAAATTATTAGCTACGCCAGGGAGAGTCAGATTGGTCAAATCATGGCTGGTGCGAAGGTCGAGCTTGTAAAAAAGACCGCCCCGGCACAGATTGCGCAATCGGAGATAACATACGTCGGGCCCGTCGTGGAACAGTTGCCGGCACGCCTCTGGCCAAACCCGAATATCCCGCAGTGGGGCCTGCCTTTCCTCATCAGGGTCCCCGAAGGGATGAAACTTACAGCGGGCGAAGTGGTGGGGATTCGCCAGCTTTAGGCGACGCACCTCGGGGCCGTGGCTGAAAAAACGCCCAAACGGAGGATGAATTGGGTACCTATGCGATTTTTGGTTGCTATAAGCTTGTTTTCCGCAACGTTGTGCGCAAGTTTCTTCTTGCAGGGATGTGCCTCGCCTAAAGGCGAGGACGTGAAAGCTAAACTCGACGACAATGTTTATAAGATAATCGATTCCAAGTGGCAGGACGATTTCGGCGGGAGGGTCAACTACAAGGTCAGCGACGTAAATCCGGGCCCCAACGACATTCAAATTGACAAATTTTTGCCTCGCGGCACGGTCCTGACCTTGCCGAGGGCAGTGGCGATTGCAACTGCACACAACCGGTCTTACCAGTTGGAGAAAGAGAACCTTTACGTGAAAGCCCTCGACCTCCGCCTGGCCCGTCATCAGTTCGAGCCGTTGCTTATGGGCACCGGCATAGGTGGATACGCAAAGGAAGGCGCCGCTGAGGGTGTTGCCGTGCAGGGCGATATCGGTATGACACAGATGCTTTCGAGCGGCACGCTTATCGCTGCTAATCTGACTATGTCCTGGCTCGAGATGTTTACCGGCCAAGGGGAAGGAGGGCTTAGCTCGATTATTGACATCGCCGTTACACAGCCGTTGCTTCGTGGCAGCGACCCAAACGTCGTCCTCGAAAACCTCACTCAGGCCGAACGCGACACCGTCTATCAAATACGTTCTTTCAATCGCTTCCGAAAAACAATGGTTGTTTCAATTATTACCCAATACTATCAGGTTTTACAGTTCTACGACGATTATCAAAACGCCTGTGAGAACTACGACACCCTCAGCACTGTTTACCAGAGAGCAGAGAATCTTGCCGGCGCAGGCAGGTTACCGCTGTATGAGCTTGACCAGGCGAAACAGGACCTTGTTTTTGCACGAGATATTCGCGCCAGCGCACAGAAGGAATACACCCAAATGTTCGACTCTTTTAAATTGTCTCTCAGCGTGCCTACTGAGGCCGACTTTGAGCTCGATATCAACGAGCTTGCAGCGTTACGATTGCTGCCAAGGGACCTTCCATATTTCAGCGAGGCCGATGCTATCGATACAGCGCTGGTGCAGCGCCTTGACCTTGCCAACAAGGCGGACGCCGTCGCAGACGCCGAAAGGAAAATTGTTGTCGCACTCGATAATCTTCAACCTCAACTGGATATTGGCGTTGCGAGTAGCCAGAAAAGGAGAATAAAATCTCTCAGCGACCCTATCGGATTTGGGCGCATAGGGGGTATGCAACTGGATATGAACCTTGACCGTGTTTTGGAGGAAAATGAATATCGAAAGACCCTGATTTTCCTCGAGCAGCAACACCGTGCCTATGAAGAGGGAACGGAGGTCGTCATACTCGAAATACGCAGTGCATATCGTGATTTGCTTGAGTCGGAGGAACGTTACAGAGCCGCGTCGGAAGGATACGACCTCGCCAAACAGCGGTTTACCAATGCCCTTGCTCTGCTGGAATACGGCCGAGCCAATACAAGGGACGTCCTTGATGCGCAAAGAGATAAATTCACTGCTCGCGATGATGCCACCGAGGCCCTGGTCAACTACGCCATTGCTACACTGAGCTTCTACAGGGACACGGAATTGCTTCAGGTCCGGCCGGACGGTATGTGGCGGCTATAGCGCTGTATTCTCGGTTTGGCGGTTTCTATGCGTAATTGAGACAAACGAAAACGGGGCGCAGCGCGCCCCGTTTGTAAACCTTCGTATCGTTGGCAATCAACGTGTAGTTGATTCGCCGCAATTCCGTGGTATCGACTTATTGCCTTATCTTGAGGCAATCCGACCTCCAGCAGCAGGCGACCCATTGGCAGGTGCCGTTGCTGGTGCCGTAACAGGTGCTGTTGCCCTCGGCGCCCTGAATGGCACGAACCAGCTCCGTCTTCTTCAAATTACCCGCATTGATACCGAGGTTCTTGGCCTTTTCCTTTATGTCGGCCATTGACATTGGTCTTACAACTGTATTTACCGGAGTCATGTCTTTCTCCTATTACTGTGTGGTTATTTGGATTTATGCCCACGCGGCATTTTGCCGGTCACAGATATTGCGTGAGCAAGTTTGTCTACCGTATAATTTATTTCGGCTGTTTTGCCCTGCTGCATTACCATCTTTGCGACAAATAGCAAATCGGCTCAAAAACCGCCTAAATTTTCCGCAGCAAACTGAGTTTTTCGGACTTTCCCTCCGCTGACTTTTCACTGCCGATGACAACGCGCCTCACCCTTTATGAGAATCCAGGATAGTGGAAATTCTTTCGTCGGATAATTTCCTGATTATCACTATGTTGGCTGGCAGCTTCTCGCTCTCTCATCACGGTTGCAGACCTTCGTCGTCAGGATGACCTCCACATCTTACCACCGGAAGAGACGACCTCCTCGTCCTTCGGCTCCGGCCGGCGATGTTTCTTCTCCTTAATGACGCTCGGCTGGCGAAATCCCTTTATCACAAAAATCGCCACCAGATACGCGACCCACGCCGCGGCAAAACCACCCACGCAAAACGCAATCAGAACTATCGGCAGGTACACCGGTTCGCTGAACAAGGGCAAACGAACCGGCCTGTCAAATTGGCTCCAGATTATGTAGCCGTTTCTATAGGCAATCAGCCCTGCAACTCCTGCAAATATAAATGACAGCACAAATGCCAGCCGCATCAATCCCCTGTCCAGGTTAATTGGCGACATTGTAATTGCCGCAACCTCCGCGTCCCGAAGTCTCGTCTTTGCCGCCGCAGTCTCCTGCTCCGCCTTCTCTCTTGCCTCAACCTCATCATTCAACTGGGTCTGTGCCTTTTTTCTCGCTATCGCTTCCGCCTTCGCCTGGCTCTCTGCCTTGACCCTCGCCTCTACCTCTGCCTGCATCAACTGTTCTATATTCGCCTTTGCCTGCGATTCACTTTCCGCCAGTGCCTCAGCCCTTGCTCTGGTCGCCTCCGCATCCTTCAGTTTCAATTCCAGTTCGTCCCTCGCTCGCACGGCTTCCCTCAGCTTCTCCTCCAGCTCTGCATGGTCTTGACTCTCGGTTTTCGTCGCCGCCGATAACTGTGCCTCCACCGCAGAGCGCAACTGGACTTCTGTTTTGAGCTGCTCCTCTGCTTCCGCCCTTGCCTGAGAGTCAACCTTCGCCTGTTCCTCCGCCCGTGTCTTTGCCTCGAGTGCCTCCTTTCGACCCTTCTCCGCCTCAAACCTCGCTTCGGCTTCACCCTTGAGCCGCTCTTCAACCTCGACCCTGGTCTCCGCCAGTTTCGCCGTCGGCACTCCATCGTTGGCCTGCCCAGGCGAATCCAGACCACCACCCCGGCGGTCTGGTGCTCGAACCTGTTTCTTGCACTTGGAACAGGTAACGACTTGGCCGGCCAGCTCTGAAGCAATGTAAAACCCGTTCTGGCAATGTGGACAGTTAGCTATCATTTTTGCACCTTAAGAAAATATACTAATAGAATTTCGTTCAACAAAACCCGCGACTTTACCAGAAAAGCCCTGCTCACTTCATTTGGCCCGAAAAAATGCCCCGCCACAGCAGGAAATCACCCAAACGTTTGACCCCGGCGCCGGCTTGTGGTATCCTGCTTATTGCGTTTCTCGGCGGATGCAGCATTTGACTAAAACGCGTGTATTATCGGTGTGAAAAAATTAGCTAAGCCAGGGGAGCCGAAATAGAAAATCGGCTGAGAAATCCCGAGATGTCGGGGTGACCCTAAGAACCTGAACAGGTTAGGACCTGCGAAGGGAGGCGAACCGGAGAAATCCAAGAGCGCTCCTTTTGCGGGAGCGCTTTTTGTTTTATGGCCTCGTTTGCTGAAAAATTAAAATGTTCAGTCGTTGGCATAGCCGGCCTCGGCGGGCTTGGCTCCAACGTCGCAATTGCCCTTGCACGCGCAGGCGTCGGCAAACTCATAATCGCCGACTTCGACAACGTGGAACAAAGCAACCTCAACAGGCAGCAATACTTCACCGACCAAATCGGAAAACCCAAAGTCGATTGTATGATTGACAATCTCCAGCGAATCAACTCTCGCATCGACGTCGCCGGCCATAAAGTAACCCTCGCGCCCGACAACATACCGCAAATTTTTCGCGACGCCGACGTTATCGCCGAGTGCTTCGATACTGCACAGGCCAAACAGATGATTGTCGAAACGGTGCTGACAAAAATGAGTGGCGTTAAAATAGTTTCCGTTAGCGGACTGGCCGGCTATGGTAAAAGCAACGAAATAAAAACAAAACGCGTCTCGCCTCGCTTGGTTCTCGTGGGCGACGGCCTCACCGCCATCGACAACTGCAAAATCCTTACCGCCGCACGAGTCGGGATAGCCGCTATGCACCAGGCAAACGCTGTTATCGAATTGTTGATTGACGAAATACAACCCTGAACCAGAAGCGGTTCAGGGCAACCTTAAATTTCGAGGATTATGTATGGGCGTCCTGAAAATCAACGGCAAAGAAAAAACTTTCCTGGACAATAAAATGCCCGTAACGCTAATGGATTTACTAACTATTCTCGGCGTCGATTCGGCAACCGTTGTCGCTGAACTTGATGGCCAAATTGTCGAACGCGCAAACTTTACAACCACGCCGCTGCGAGATGGTCAAAGTATCGAACTCGTCAGATTTGTTCCCGGGGGCTAACTATGGATAAACTGGTTATCGCAGATAAACAATTTACGTCCCGGCTGCTCATCGGCACGGGCAAATTCTCTTCAAGCAAGGTTATGGCTTCGGCCATCGAGGCCTCCGGCGCCGAAATCGTTACCGTCGCGCTTCGCAGGGTCGATATCACAAATCAAAACGACGATATGCTTGCCGCAATAGACCGCACCAAATACCTGCTTTTGCCCAACACTTCAGGCGCCCGCACTGCCGATGAGGCCATCCGGCTCTCGCGACTCGCCCGGGCTGCCACAGGCATCAACTGGGTCAAGCTCGAAGTAACGCCCGACCCTTATTATCTCCTGCCAGACCCCGTCGAAACACTCAAGGCCGCTGAGGTTCTCGTCAAGGAGGGCTTCGTTGTCCTGCCATATATCAATGCAGACCCGATTTTAAGCAAGCGCCTGCAGGACGTTGGCGTCGCAACTGTAATGCCCTTAGGCAGCCCCATCGGCTCAAATCGGGGTCTCAAGACACGCGAGGCGCTCGAAATAATAATCGAGCAGGCAAATGTCCCCGTCGTTGTTGACGCAGGGTTGGGCCTGCCATCCCACGCCGCCGAGGCGATGGAAATCGGCGCAGACGCCGTCTTAGTCAACACCGCCATCGCCACCGCCGCCGAGCCGGCGAAAATGGCTTATGCGTTTAAGCTTGCCGTCGAGGCAGGCAGAACCGCCTATCTTGCCGGCGCTGCCGCCGAAACAAAAAAAGCAAGCGCCTCAAGCCCCCTCACCGGCTTTCTGCGAAACGAATGACTATGACAAACACCGCGAAACATCCCGACATCAAAGAAATTCTGGCCGACAGGGGGCTGGACGGTTGCGGTAAAGAGATATGGGCTAAGCGTTTCGAAGAAATCACACCGGCTGAAGTAGAATGGGCGTTGTCACGCAAGGCGGGTTACTACGTCCTCGACCGATTGTTGATACTGGTCTCGCCCGCTGCTGAAAATTTCATTGAGCAAATGGCACAATTAGCTCATCAATTGACGCTCCAGCGATTCGGCAGGACAGTTCGGCTTTATGCGCCGCTGTATCTGTCAAATTTCTGCGTCAACGATTGCGTCTATTGCGGCTTCAACAAAAGCCATCAATTCCCCCGAATCCGCCTCACCATTGAACAGGCACTCGCCGAGGCGGACATCATCGCCAAAGAGGGCTTCAAGGATTTGCTCTTAGTCAGCAGCGAAGATAAGGAATTCATCAGCGTCGGTTATCTGTGTGAACTTGCAGCAAAACTTCGGCCAAAGTTCAGCTCGCTCTCAGTTGAAATCTATCAAATGACCACTGAGGAATACGCCAAGCTTTTCGCCGCAGGTATCGAAGGCGTAACGCTGTATCAGGAGACCTACGACCGCGATACTTATCGCAAATATCACCCCGCAGGCCCAAAGGCCGACTACGATTATCGTTTGTCCGCGCCGGAAAGTATGGCACAGGCAGGTATGCGGGAGATAGGAATTGGCACGCTTCTGGGGCTTTCCGATTGGCGACTCGAAACCTTGGCCCTTGCCGAGCACGCCCATTACCTGATGAAACGCTATTGGCAGTCACGCGTATCCTTTTCTTTCCCAAGATTGCGACCCGCCAAGGACGTTGACCAAACTCAATTTAATCTGCTTTCCGACAAAAATCTCGTTCAGATGATACTTGCCCTTCGGCTATGCTTTGCCGACGCGGGAATGACCATTTCAACTCGTGAGCCGGCTCACTTGCGAGACCATCTTGTCAAATTGGGCATTACCAGGATGAGTGCCGGCAGCAAGACCAACCCCGGCGGCTACTCCGGCTCTACCGGCTCCGTCGAGCAATTTGAAATCGATGACAAACGAACCCCTGCCCAAATTGCCGCTATGCTCAAATCTCAGGGCCTCGAACCCGTCTGGAAGGACTGGGACTCCGCCTTCGCCAAATCTTAAATTGCGGTTGGTTCTATCTTGCGAAGTTCTCGCCTTTTCCACATTGCATACAGCGGCGGATAGACGAGCAGTTCGAGTATGAAGCTGGTAAGTATGCCGCCAATCATTGGCGCTGCTATGCGTTTCATCATATCAGCGCCTGTGCCCATCGACCACATAATCGGGATAAGGCCCATAAACATCGCCATCACCGTCATCATCTTCGGTCGAATGCGCTTGACCGCGCCGTGAATAATCGCCTCTTTCAAATCAGCGAAGGTCTTCATCTTTCCCTGCGACGCCATATCATTGAAAGACAAGTCCAGGAACAGCAGCATAAAGACGCCCGTCTCGGCATCAAGCCCCATCAGGGCTATCATCCCGACCCACACCGCTATCGAGATATTGTAGCCGAGAAAATACAGGAACCATATCGCCCCAATCAGCGAGAACGGCACGGCTAACATCACAATGCCGGTCTTGACGATGCTCTTTGTGTTCATATAGAGCAGTATGAATATGATTAAAAGCGTCAGCGGCACCACGACTTTGAGCCGTTCCCTTACCCGCAGCATATTCTCGAATTGCCCGCTCCATTGCAGAGCGTAGCCCGCGGGCAGTTGCAATTGTCCGGCCACCGCCTTTTTTGCCTGCGCGACGTAGCTGCCGATATCAATGCCGGCGATATCAACGTAAACGTAGCCGGCCAGCATCCCGTTCTCGTCGCGTATCATCGCAGGCCCCAGCGATATGCTGATGTCGGCAAGCTCGCCTAACGGTATCTGCGCACCCGACATCGTCGGGACAAGGACTCGTTGCAGTTTCTCAAGGTCGTCGCGGTAGTCACGGGCATATCGCACGTTCACGCTGTATCGCTCAGTCCCCTGAATCGCCGTAGTTATATTCTCCCCGCCGATAGCGCTCATTATAATCTCTTCGGCGTCCTGTATGCTCAATCCGTATCGGGCCAACTGCTCACGCTTTAGATTGAAATCCACAAAATAGCCGCCCGACACCCGCTCCGCATATACGCTGCGAGTTCCTGCCAGCGGCTTGATGATTTGCTCGAGCTGTGTCCCGATTTTTTCAATCTCGCCGAGGTCCGCGCCGTATATTTTAATACCCACCGGCGTCCGAACACCCGTCGTGAGCATATCGATTCTCGCCTTTATCGGCATTGTCCAGGCATTGGTAACGCCCGGTATCTGCATTTTGGCGTTCATTTCCTCAATCAGCTTTTCCCAGGTCAATCCCGGCCGCCAATAGCGTTTGTCCTTGAGAGTAACCGTTGTCTCCATCATCGAGAATGGCGCCGGGTCAGTTGAAGTGTTGGCGCGTCCCGCCTTGCCGAATACCCGCTCGACCTCGGGAAACGACATTAAAATCTTGTCCTGTATCTGCAATAATTTCGCCGCCTCCGTGACGGATATGCCCGGCAGCGTCGTGGGCATATAAAGGATGTCCCCCTCATTCAATGGCGGCATAAATTCCGAGCCAAGCTGGAAATAAACGGGCACGGTCGCCACCATCAGGACAACGGCGCAAATGATAGTGAACTTGCGGTGCTCAAGAACGAAATTGCAGGCCGGCTCATATACCGCAAATAATCTCCTGCTGACCGGATGCTGCTCTTCGGGATAGTATTTGCCGACCGTAATGGCGTTATACAACCTCGACAACCACGCCGGCTTGAAATGGTGATAATCCATCCGCGTGAAAAGCATTCGTATCGCCGGGTCAAGGGTTATCGCCAGGATTGCGGCAATCACCATTGCGAGGTTCTTGCTGTATGCCAATGGCTTGAAGAGTCGGCCTTCCTGGTCAACAAGCGTGAATACCGGCAAAAACGCGACCGCTATCACCAGCAGAGAAAAGAATACCGATGGCCCCACTTCCTTTAGGGCATTAAGCCGGATGATATGAAAATCGCCTTTGCGTCCGCCCGCCTCCCACAGTTGCAGTTTCTTATACGCGTTCTCCACTTCCACAATAGCGCCATCAACAAGCACGCCTATTGATATGGCGATACCCGACAGGGACATAATGTTTGAAGTCAGCCGGATGCCATACATCGGAATGAACGACAACAGGACGGCGATGGGTATCGTTACTATCGGTATGATTGCCGATGGGAAATGCCACAGGAACAGAAGTATGACGAAACTGACAATAATCATTTCTTCGATGAGCTGATGTTTGAGGGTGTCGATGGCCCGGTTGATGAGTTCTGAGCGGTCGTATGTGGTAACCAGTTCGACGCCCTTCGGCAGGGAGGGTTTAATCTCTTCGATTTTGGCCTTGACGCGGTTTATCAAATTGAGCGCATTTTCGCCCTGTCTCATAACGATAATGCCGCCGACCGTGTCCCCTTCGCCATCCAAATCTGCTATCCCCCGCCTTATATCAGGCCCAAGCACAACGTCCGCGACGTTCTTTACCAGCACCGGCGTCCCGCGGTCATCCGTGCCGATGACGGTATTTTCCAAATCCGCCGGCGACTTGATATATCCCTTTGCGCGAATCATATACTCCGCGCCCGACATCTCTATAAGCCGGGCGCCTACGTCGTTGTTGCTTTGCCTTATGGCCTCAACAACTTTCGTCAAAGGGATATTGTAGGAAAGCAGCGCATTGGGATTGACGTTGACCTGATACTGCTTTTGAAACCCGCCGACCGAAGCAACTTCCGCAACGCCCGGCACGCTTTGCAGCCAGTATC
>Ga0315284_10016057_pt1 | contig 10630 bp, 7 predicted proteins | sample YL17G09_16_MG_FD_203696 | JGI IMG/M metagenome (GOLD analysis project Ga0315284, IMG submission 203696) | Sediment microbial communities from Yellowstone Lake, YNP, Wyoming, USA - YL17G09_16 | ecosystem: Environmental > Aquatic > Freshwater > Lake > Sediment | place: USA: Wyoming | collected...
CCACCAGCCAGACTGGGGCGCTGAGCAACCGCCAAATTGCCTGGCACCCGGTGTCCTTCGAGGTGCTGTTCGAAGCCCTGAAAAACCTGCTCACCTGGGCCGCGCCAAATGACATCCTGAGCCGTTTCCCCTCCGTGGGACGGCTGCTCAGCTTGCTCTCTTTAACCCTCCTGCCGGGGCTGCTGGCCTGGCTGGCCTCGATCATCCGGCGATACGATAGAAACTCTGCTGAGCGGGTTACCAATGGCAGGCTGGCCCTGGCCTTTGCCCTCGCGCTGCACATCCTGGTCTACCTGGGGTTCCTGGTCATCTCCCTGAGCTTCTTCGACGCCGCGACGCCGCTCAACGACCGCCTCCTTTCGGTGATCTACCTGCCCGAGATGATCTTGTTCGCCTGCGGGCTGGCCTGGCTGTGGGAAAGGCTTACCGGTAGGGCTGCAATCTTGCGCTGGGGAATGGGGCTTTTCTGCGCCCTTTTCCTGCTCTTCAGCCTCAAAGATGGGCTGGCAGCCGTGCAGCAGTTGAGCGCCCAGGGCCAGGGGTTTGCCCACCAGGGCTGGCGCGAGTCTCGCACCATGCAAGCCATTCGCGATCTGCCCGAGATCAGCCTCTATTCCAACAAGCCGACCGCCATCTACCTGCTGACGGGGAAATCCGCCTATATCATTCCTACCCCAACCGACAGCGTCACCGGCCTGCCCAGGCCCGCTTATGCCGCGGACCGGGAGCTGATCCAGCAGCGGGTGCAGCAGGGGCAGGCAGCGCTGGTTTTATTTGGGCTGAAGGACAGCCACGAGCCGGATGAGGCAGCCCTCTTCAATGACCTGTCTGCCGGGCTGCCGGTGCTGGCAGATTACGGCGACGGCGTCATTTTCGGGGTCTCTCCCTAATTTGCCCCTTTTCTCCCGGCCCATTTTCGGGTATCCTATAGGGAGAGAAATCATTGCCTGGCAACCCTTGGAGGTCTGTATGCTAAAAGAAGCACAAAACGAAGCCGAAGCGCACATGAAGAGCGCCGTCCAGGCTCTGGAAGAAGACCTGGCGGGCATTCGCACCGGGCGGGCCAGCCCGGCCCTGGTCGAAAGGCTGCACGTGGAATACTACGGTATGCCCACCCCTCTGATCCAGCTTGCCTCCATCAGCGTGCCCGAGTCGCGCTCCCTGTTGATCAAGCCCTTCGATGCCACCAGCCTGAAAGCCATCGAGCGCGCCATCCAGGCTTCAGACCTGGGGCTGACGCCCAATAACGACGGGAAATCCATCCGCCTGAACCTGCCCCCCCTGACGGAAGAACGCCGCAGAGAGCTGGTCAAGGTCGTCCACAGCCGGCTCGAAGAATCGCGCGTTTCCGTGCGCAATGTCCGCCGCGATGCCATCAAAGATCTGCGCGAATTTGAAGAAGAAAAGTTGATCTCTGAAGATGATCTCGAGCGCGGTGAAGAAGAGCTGCAAAAGCTCACCGATAAATATATCGAAGAAGTCAACAATGTGGGACAGCATAAAGAAAAGGAGATCATGGAGGTCTGAGCGTTCCTCTTCGGGAATAAATCATGCCAAAGAACGATAAAAAAGCTCTTCCAGATAGAATCCCCACCCACGTCGGCATCATCATGGATGGCAACGGGCGCTGGGCCTTGTCGCGCGGGCTGCCGCGCCTGGCCGGTCACCGGGCCGGCACCGAGAACCTGCGCCACATCATCGAGGCCTGCATCGAATTCGGCATCAAGTACCTGACCATCTATGCCTTTTCCACAGAAAATTGGGGGCGTCCCGCCGAAGAAGTGCAGGGGCTGCTCAGGATTTTTGAGGATGTCCTGAAGCGGGAGCTTCAAGAGCTGCACGACCAGGGCGTCCAGCTCCGCCATATTGGCCACCTGGAACGCCTCAAGCCCTCCTTCCGCAAAAAGGTGGTGGAGGCCATCGAATACACCAAGAACAACGACCGGCTGGTGCTCAACATCGCTTTCAACTACGGGGGGCGGGATGAGATCGTGTGCGCCATCCAAAAAATGATCGAGGATGGGGTCAAGCCCGAAGCGGTGACCGACGAGCTGGTCGCCCAATATCTCTTCACGGCGGGTGTGCCCGATCCCGACCTGATCATCCGCACCTCGGGCGAGCTGCGGGTGAGCAACTTCTTGATCTGGCAGGGCGCTTATTCAGAATGGTATTTCCCTGCCACTTACTGGCCCGATTTTGACAAGGAAGAGCTGCGCAAAGCTTTGGTGGATTTCAGTCAACGTGAGCGGCGCTACGGCCTGACGACCACTTCAGACGAGGATCCCTCAGCAAATGTTCGTTAAGCGTGCATTGGTCACCCTCATTTTGCTGCCCATTGGGATCTGGGCGATCAGCGCAGGCGGCTGGCTCTTCACCGCCGTCGTATCCGTATTCATGGTGGGGGCAGCCTGGGAGTATGCCCAGCTCTTTCGCCTGGCCGGTTTCAAGCCGGCTGGCTTTTTGATTGGATTGGGTGCGCTGCTGCTGCTCGTTTCACGGGCTTTCAACGGCTTCGAGAGCGCCCACTGGCTGATCAGCCTGCTCATCCTGGCGGGCTTAACCTGCCACCTGGTAGCTTATGAGCGCGGCTCCGACCAGGCCGGCACCGAGTTTGGCATCACCCTGGGAGGGCTGTTCTACATCGGCTGGATCGGCGCGTACCTGATCTCGCTGCGCGACCTGCCGGACGGTAAATGGTGGGTATTTCTCGTTTTACCCTCCGTCTGGCTGGCCGATTCCGCCGCCTACATGGTCGGCACCCGCATCGGAAAACACAAGCTGGCCCCGCGCCTGAGCCCCAAGAAGAGCTGGGAGGGTTATTTCGGCGGGATCGTCTTCGGCACGCTCTTAACCGTGGCGCTGGCAGCCGGCTTGCAGAGGTTGGCAGGCGCAGGAACCGCCATCACCCCCCTGAGCGGCCTGTGGGTCGGCCTGGCCATGAGCGCCCTGCCCACCCTGGGCGACCTGGGCGAGAGCATGATCAAGCGCCAGGTAGGCGCCAAGGACTCCAGCCACCTGCTGCCGGGGCACGGCGGCTTCTTCGACCGGGTCGACTCGTGGTTGTGGGCGGGGGTGTTGGGGTATTATTTGGTCGTGTGGTTGTGGATCTAGTAGGGGCACAGGGGCGGTTCGATATAACATGATCGTCTCCAAAATCCCCTGTGCCCCTACTGAATCCCCCGTGCCCTTACCTATCGCTTGAGGCGGATCGAACATAAAAACTATCAACGGAAATCCACGGATTGAACGGATTCCGGCGCACTAATCCGTTTTCAGCTAATTCTTAAGCCAATCGGGCACAAAGAGCCATTGCCGGTTAGCTTGATGATCCGAAAAGCCTTTCGGAGGAAAGATGCGCTTATTTTGGAGGCTGCGCAAACTAAAATTGATCAGCAAACCGACTGGGCAGCCGCTCACCGCCAGGTAACCGATCACCTGCGCTTGGTGGCTGTTATCCAGTCCTTTGAGCGCCTTGATCTCGACAATCACCTTCTGCTCCACCACAAAATCCGGGGTATAGTACCCGATCAATTGACCCCCTCCCAGGCCGTCGTGCACCTCATACAGCTTCTGCGCCTCAAAGGCGATACCGGCCTCAGCAAAATGAACCTCCAGATCTCTCTGGTAAGTATCCTCCCGTAAGCCAGGTCCCAACTTTCGATGCACCGCCATCGCACAGCCGATAACCTTAAAAGTCAAATCGTCATAAGGCGTGTTAACGAGTTTCGACTCACTCATCCTCTGGTCCTCCGCCCAATCTGCTTCAATCCTCCAATTATACAATCAACCGCTATCCGTGAACTCGCCTCTCCGTTCAATACATTCCCAAGACTTATCCTGAGGATAGGAAAGGTCGATTACCTGTAATCCGTTCAATCCGTTCCTAAAATCCGTTGCCAGCTCACGGCGCAGCCGCACAACGGAAGCCGCGAGTAGGATCATGTTCACCGGGACTTCCGAGATTGCGGTCTGCCACACGCAGGTACCACCAACTGCCCACCCTGGGCGACCTGGGCGAGAGCATGCTGGGGGCTAACACCCCCAGGCCCCCCAGAAAACAGAACCCAGCAGCGGGCAGGATCCAGAAATCAGGATCCAGAATCCGCCAGGGAAACTACTACTCGAAAACCGCGGTTATCGGCGAAGTTGCCCGGGATGTACCTGTAACGGTAAGAACAGCGCGCGAACAGACGATCACTGGACCAGGAGCCGCCCCGCACCACCCGAGATTCTCCCTCCTTTGTGATCGTCCACTCCCAGACATTCCCGCTCATGTCCCAGGCCCCAGCCGGGCTGGCCCCCTGCGGGTAAGTGCAAACCGCGCTGCTGCCTTCAGTGTCGCTTTCTCCCGTATTCGCAAAGGCAGGGTCGAACTCCTTCCCCCACGGGTACTCGCGCCCATCCACGCCCCTCGCCGCGCGCTCCCATTCCGCCTCGGTTGGCAAACGCACGGTATATCCTCGGGGTAGGGGTATGGATAAGGACTGCCGGGAAAGCCAGCGGCAGTAGACCTCAGCCTCGAACCACGTGATCGTCACCACGGGGAAGATCAGGTTACCAAATTCTACATTCTGCAGGTAGGGGGGCTGTTCACGCCCATCTTTTTGCAGCCATTTCCAGCCTGCCTGACTCCAATACTCCCGTTGCTTGTAACCATTCTCTGCAACGAAACGGGAATATTGAAGGTTGGTCACCGGGTATTTGGCAATCCAGTAGTGATAAGAAATATTTTGTCGTCTTCTGTTTTCCCCATATAAAAACTCTCCCACTGGCACCTCCACAAACCCATCCAGGTCCTCTGGCAGCCAGCCCAGGCGGCCCAGGAGCAGCCCGGCGCGGCGGCGCAGCTCCGAGCGCACCACAGCGCTCTGCAGGGTTGGTAGCAGAGCCTGGATGACACGCTCCTTATCCTGCGGCCGTACCCCTCCCGGCCAGGCGTCCAGCACCGCCTCCCCAGCCAGAACGACTGCCTCACCGGGTGGGCCAGGCTGGGATTCCAGCAGCGCTTCGATCACCTCTCCGGCCACCTTGGGAAGCTGCTGCCGGATGCCCAGGTAACCGACCGCCAGCAGCGAAACCTCCCGCCAGGCCTGCTCGCCCACATGCCGGCTCAAGACCTCGACGATGGGGCGGGCCTCGCCCTGGCCGCGCAGGGCGATCGCCACCGCCGCCAGGTACTCCTCGAAGGTCAGGTGGATGAAGCCATACTCTTCAGGGCCGCGCTCCAGGAGCAGGGCGGCATGCTCGCGCACGTCTAGCAGGAACTGGCGGGCAGCCGCCTCGGGATCGGCTTCACCGCGTTCGGTGAACAGGCTCTCCAGCTCGCGGCGCAGATCCTCGCTTTTGACCAGCCCGGCGCCCGGGCTGACTTCGTGCATCCACAGCGCCAGCGGGGCCAGGATGCGCACGGTCTGCACCTCGTCCAGGTCCCGTCCTGGGGCGCGCCCGCTCAGGCTGCGCGCCCGGTTCCAGGTGGAAAGCAGCGTGCTGATATACTGGTCGTAAAGCTGCACCCGGCGCTCGGGGAGCGTCACCCCCTGGCGTTTCATCAGGGCCAGGATGGTGAGCAGCAGTGGGTTAGCCGCCAGGCGGCGCACACCGGCGTTGTTCTGCACCGCCTCCAGCAGGTCGTGCCGCTCGCGTTCGGCGTCGAGGCGGGCCAGGGCAGTATCGCCCTGGGCCTGCTTCTCCAGGGCCACCGTCCAGAGGTTTACAAATGCGGTGATCTCCTCGTCCTCGAAGTCCACCAGGGTGCATTCCACCAGCCCCTCGGCAGTGGGCCGCACGGTGCGGTAGCCGACCACCCGGCTGGTGAGCACAAACTTGTTGCCCGGGCGGCGATGGAAGGCGTAAAAATCTGTCACGCGCTCAACGACGGTGTGGCGCAGGCGCACATCTTTGACTTCATCCAGCCCATCCAGCAAGATCAGGGCTTTGCCAGCCTTCAGCGCCTCGACCAACATGGCGCCGACGGGCAGGTCAGCGCCGATATCGGTAAAGTAAGCGGCGATAAAGTCATCCAGGCGCACCTCCCCGGCTTGCAGGGTGTTGGCAAAGGCTGCCAGCGGAACCAGGATGGGAAGGCGCTCCCCCAGTCCCAAGGCTTCACCCTCCCCTGCGGCCAGGCGCAGGGCCAGGTATTTCAAAAAAGTGGTCTTGCCTGCCCCGGGGTCGCCCAGGATTACTACCCCTGGGTGCTGCTGCAAGATCTTCAGCACCGGCTGCGGCTCGCCCAGGCGCAAAGCCTGCACCTCGGCTTCCGGCAGCTCGCGCCCGGCGAGCTTCAGCTCGCGCCGCCAGGTCTCACCTTCGGGCAGCTCCTGGCGGGCCTTGAGCGGCACGTACAGGTCGAGCAGGGGCAGGCGTAGAGGGATGCGATCGGAGATGCCCATGCCCCGGAAGCTCAGGTAACGATGGCGGTCGAGCAGATAATCCAGGTAGGCCGCGGTAGAGGGCCTTAGGTCGGTGGCCTGCATCTTGGAGATAAAATCCCGCCAGAGGCGCTCGGCAACGAAAATGGTGATCTTATCTCTGACAACGAAGTCACCGCCCTGGGTCTCAACCTTTCCTTCGACATAAGCACCCCCTGCGGTATTGATCTGCCGTTTCAATTCGGCGATCTTCTGGTTCACCACCTCGTCGCCCAGGATCGGGCGGACGGCCTCGAGCTTCTGGATTTGGTCCTGGATTTCTGAGTCTGGCTGGTTTGTTTCGGGCATCGCTCATGCTCCCTGTAATCAAGGTTCTTCTTTACTTCAAAACCAGTGTAGTACAAAAGGCGGAGCGAGTCAATTTAAAAGCCTGCTTGTATTTTTCTGCTTTTATGCAATAATAAGAGTGTACTTTCGTGCTCTGTTCTTCGGAGGTGTCGCTATGGTTCCAGATTGGCCTGTCATTGGCTGGATCTTGGCAGCGGTAGCACTGCTGGGTGTGTACCCGATTAGTTATCTGGCGTACCGCGGTTTCGCTGCTGAGGCGCACCAGGAACGCCTGAAGGATGATTTTCGCCTGCTCGGCCTGGTCAAAGAGGATGAGCTGGATACCACCGTCCGAGAGCTATACCAGACCGCCTACAACCCCTGGCAGTTCATTGCCTATATAATACTGATCTTGCTCGTCTCGACCATGGTCCTGGTGGGCTACATTTTTCGGGAAAAGCTGGGTCATATCCCTGCAGAAACCATGGCGCTGATTTTCTTCAGCTACCTGGGAGCTTATATCTTCTCTGTTCAGGAGTTGGTGCGCCGCTACAACACGTTTGATCTGCAGCCGCAGGTGTACAGCTCAACTTTGATGCGCATTCTGGTGGCGATTGTCATCACCTTTGCCGGCTCATCCTTGATCCTGGCAGCCGGTGGGCTAGAGGCTTCGGCGGATAATGGTCAAACCACCGGCATGGCCTGGGCAGCAGTGGTTGCCTTTGCCATCGGCGCTTTTCCAAGCAGCGGTACCCGCTGGATTCAACAACAGGCCAACCGCATCTTGAATCCCAAGGGAGATGAAGTCCGTGTTCTGCCAGTCAAGGATCTCCAGGGTATCAGCGACTGGCACGAGGCGCGCTTGCTGGAGATGGGCATCGACGATGTTCAGAACCTGGCTACTGTAGATATCCGCAAGATCCTGCTGACCACCCGTTTCGATACGCAGGAAATTATCAATTGGATCGACCAGGCTATCTTATACGCCCGGGTAGGGGATAAATACTCCCGCTTCAAGGGTGCCAGGATCACTACCTTTCACGAGCTCTGTTTGCGTTTGAATAAACTGTCGTTTAAAGACCCCCTGGTTAACCGGACCCCGAAAGAGATTGAGCAGGTTGAGGAGGAGCGAAAGACGCTGGCCGCTGTGCTTGGATTGACTGGGCCAGGCGAGATGGAACTCTTGAGTGATTATTCCAACTACCCGAATTACGCCTTCATTGCTGAATACTACTTGCGCTCCGGGCGGATTGCCCGCCAGCGCGCCAGTGAAGGCATGGGCATCATCTTGGGCGCCGAGGCCGAGGAGAGAGACTTCATGCAAGCTATTGAGGAGTTGGAGCGCCGCGTGCGGCATAATCCGAAGGATGCAGAAGCGCTCGCTAACCTGGGCACCGCTTATTACGGCGCTAACCGGATTAAGGATGCCTTGAAGACTCTGGATAAGGCGCTCAAGATCGACAGAAATATGGCCATCGCTTATACGAACCGCGCCCGCATTTACCTGGATATGGCGAAGAACGACGAAGCCGTACGCGACTGCACCCAGGCCATCCGCATTGACAGCCACAATAAGCACACTTTTAATTACCGGGGGATCGCTTTTACCCGCCTGAACCAGTTGGACAAAGCCCTCGGCGATTTCAACCAGGCGCTGGCTTTGGACGACCGCTTCGCCGTCGCCTACCTGAATCGCGGCCTCGCCTACAACACCCGCAGCCGCTTTGCAGATGCCAAAGAAGATTTTGAGGCCTACTTTTTGTTGGGCGACCGCGACAACTTTGATCTGTGGCTGGGCTGGGGCACCGCCCTGCTGGGGATTGGTAAATACCTGGATGCCATAGAGAAGTTGACCCGTGCCACCTCTTATGAAGTTCCGGCAGTCGCCTCTGCCTATTCGAAACGCGGTTATGCCTACCTGCAGCTCAATGACCCGGCTTACGATGATCTGGCGCGCAATGATCTTGATACGGCTGTTGCAAAAGAGAGCAAACTGTTGGAGGCTTACGATAATTTGGGGTTGTTGGAGACCCGCCTGAAGCGATTCGACCAGGCTGTCCTGATTTACCAGAACGTTTTGCAACAGGACCCAAAACGCTACGTAACGCGTTATAATTTAGCTGTGGCTTATTACCAGCTAGGTAAGCTGGATGAAGTCCGTAGTGAATTTAAAAAGGTACTCGAAGATGCTCCAGCGGGCTCGTTTGAAGCGGATGAAGCTCAGCGTGTGCTGGCCGCATTACCATCCAGTCCAGCCAGTGAAAACCAGCCTCCAGATCATATAGAGGTGTCGAATGAGTGAAAAAAGTAGTAGATCTAAAAAGAAAGATAATGACCAAGACCGGGTGATCAATATCGGTGACATCAGCAGCATCAGCGGTGGGAATGTCAATATCGGCGGTGGGGATATCCGTCAGGATTTCCGCCAGGGCGGTCGCACGATTGACACTGGAGGAGGCTCTTATATCGAAGGCAATGTCAACACGGGCGGTGGGGATTTCGTCGGGCGTGACAAGGTTACCATCGGCGCCGGGATGGATGAGGTGGCTCGCCTGTTCGAGCAAATCTTCCAGGCTATCGAGGCGCGCCCCGCCACCAGCCGGGAAGACAAAGAAGATCTGCGTACAACCGTCAAAGAAGTCCAGGATGAAGCCGCCAAAGGGGACCAGGTAAATGAATCCTTCCTGGCGCGCCAGCTCAGGAACCTGGGCCGGATGGCCCCTGATATCCTGGAGGTGGTCCTGGCTACCCTCACCAACCCCGCGGCGGGGATCAGCACGGCTGTGCGGAAAATCGCTGAGAAGATGAAAGCCACCTCCAGCTCCGGGTGATCTTGAGCCCACCAAACTCTATTCGTTCCTCCTCGTTTTTTTTTGGAACAATTCCCTCATCCTGGTCTATATTCAGCCTGGAATATCGAACCCACCTCTCAGGAGCGCTTTCGCTTCTTTCGTCTCTTCCGTGCCCTTCGTGATCCAACGGTTTGGCTCTTGTAATCAATAGATGCCCGCCATGATTCGTTTGACATCCCCCCATTCTCGTGGTAAGATGTTGTCCGACAATTAAATATCCCCTGAATAGCGCTCTTATCCAGAGAGGTGGAGGGACCGGCCCATTGAAACCTCGGCAACCGCTGACACGGTGCCAATTCCGGCAGACGGATGTTCTGGAAGATGAGAGGGCGAGCGTGTAAAACGTGTGATTGCCCTTTCGAAAAGCCAGAAGGGGCAATTTTTTATCGATTGGAGGCATTTCTTATGACCAACACTTTTATGAACTCAGCGCGCCTGCTCTTTACCTCAGAGTCGGTCACCGAGGGTCATCCCGATAAGCTTTGCGACCAGCTCAGCGATGCCGTGCTGGATGCCTGCCTGGAACAGGACCCTTACTCCCGCGTGGCCTGCGAGACCGCCGCTAAAACCGGATTTGTCATGTTGATGGGCGAGATCACCACCCGCGCCCATCCCAACTTCGACGAGCTGGCTCGCAAAGTCATCACCGAGATCGGCTATGACAGCAGCGAAAAGGGCTTCGACGGCAACTCCTGCGGCGTACAGGTAGCAATCTCCCGCCAATCCGGTGATATCGCCATGGGCGTGGATAAATCCATGGAATTCAAAAGCGAAGGCAACCACGAAGTTGAATTGGATAAGATCGGCGCTGGCGACCAGGGCATGATGTTCGGCTACGCCTGCAATGAGACGCCCACCCTGATGCCCTTGCCCATCTTCCTGGCTCACAAGCTTGCCCGCCGCTTGAGTGTCTTGCGCAAGGACGGCACACTGCCCTGGCTGCGCCCCGATGGAAAGACCCAGGTAACCGTGGAGTACAGCTATGGTAAACCCAAGCGCGTCGATACCGTCCTGGTCAGCACCCAACACGCTCCCGATATCTCGCACGCCGAGATCAGCGAAGCCGTGATTGAGAATGTG
>Ga0315284_10016058_pt1 | contig 10630 bp, 9 predicted proteins | sample YL17G09_16_MG_FD_203696 | JGI IMG/M metagenome (GOLD analysis project Ga0315284, IMG submission 203696) | Sediment microbial communities from Yellowstone Lake, YNP, Wyoming, USA - YL17G09_16 | ecosystem: Environmental > Aquatic > Freshwater > Lake > Sediment | place: USA: Wyoming | collected...
TTATTTTCTATTAGAGTTTCTATAAAAGAGATCCAGTTTTGTGTTTCAGTATTAAGATTCATTTGTTTGAATAAATAAAATATAATAAGCTAAAAGTTTTATAATCAACTTTTCAGGATAAAGAAATTTATTGGTTTTGTTGATTCTCTGGGTTGAACCAGCAATCTCCAGCAAAGTGACCAAGTTTTTTGCAGATGTAACATTTCTTGATGCCACTGTTACAATATTTGGCATTGTGACCAATTTCATTGCAAATTGTACAAACAGTATTTTTCAACACATCGCAATAATCTTTTGTATGGTCATCGGCTTTACAGAAAACACAAAATGTTTCAACCTTTTTGACTGGTTCTTTTTTAACGGTTGTTTTTGAAACTTGTTTGGTTGATGTTTTTTCGATCGGTCTAGCATCTGTGTTAATAAAACTTTTTAAAGTTTCAGATGCTATCTGAGCATCTTGGAACCCTTTTCTTGCGTCATTTCTGGCTTTTTTAGCTGCTTGGCGTTCTTCTTTTACCAATCTCCATTTTTCATCGGCAACTTTGACAGCTTCTTCAGCTTCATCAAGTTTTTGTTTTTTTGAAATGAGATTTTCATTTAACAAAATTGACTTGGAGTTGACAACATCAATCACTTCTTTCAAGTTTTCATTGACAGGCAACAAATTGATCATTGATGTGTTGACAACTTGTTCTTGTTTCACTTGTTCTTGGGCTGCGACAATTTGATCATGAGTTGGTGTTTTTTGAACAGCATTTTTAAAGTTGAGTTTTTTTGGTTGTGTATCCATGTTTTTCACTTGGATGTGACAATATAGGGTTTTTATTATGAGCTTAACAAAGAGTTCGATTTTCAACTTTTTTTAATTCGATATCCAATTAGCATCAATTTTTTTAACAATAATTGATTTTATTTAATAAATAAATCATCGACACCGCATGCATCTCGGAATCATACCATGATAAGGTCTCTTTATAAAAAAGAGTTTTTCGCATATGGTATAAGGTGGTCTTCCGGAACATTTATACCAACACAAACTATCGCCTGTTTTAAATTCAAAATTAGATCCTTGACATTGTCCACATACACCCAAATGCATATCTAGAGACGCTTCAGATACATACATCATGTTACTGGAAGGACATTTTGAGCATTTAACTTTTTTCCCATTATATACTTGAAACATTAGTGTTTTGGCAATATCATAGATTTGTTTATTAATAAGACACAAATTCATGATATCTCTATAATTGAATTTTAATTGTTTTACATGTTGTTGAACATGACCAAAAATATCTACAATGAGAGTATTCGCAAATATTATTGCCGCAATTTCTTTCTTTTTTATGCACGATGGGCATTCATTTGATGTTCTCAGTTTGTGAAAAATAGCAATGTTACAATTCGAACAATATTCACCTTGCTTTAAAGGTATTATTGGACGATTATTTTCGCAACACCCATGTATACACATATTATGTTCTAGAGATCGTTTAGTTATTAAAAGACAGTAATAACATCGTCCAAATCCTAACATTCTAATTTGTTTAACAGCTTCATATGATGTTTTACAAACTAAGGCAACATTTAATAAATCTTTAGAGTTGTGCACTGAAGACATAAATATTTTTTTGATTGGATCTGGTGGAATCATACCGAGAATGCTTTGCTCATGTACCATTATATAGTACATAAAATACTTTATTCTTCTGAATGCTTCCAAATAGATTTCCATTTTGTCTATGGTATCAGAATTTTGATAAATTTTGTATAGAAAATCTAATTTTTGGGCAAACATAAATGTCACATAGGATAATTTGGGCATTTTACTGAGAATAATTGTATGGTCAAATGTATAGTATCTAAGATTGTTTCCAACTAAATCGGTTTCAAAAAGGATCTCATAATTGAACATATCTTCCATGTTATTTTGTAACACTAATTTGTCGAAATAGTAAAGAGAAGAGCAATTTTCTTTTGATATTGTTTTGGCCAGTTTAATAAATTCTTCTTTGACATCATTCATTACTATCATAGTATGTTTTCTTTGCTTGATAAGTTGAGTTTTTAATAATGCTCTCTGTCTGATGAGTCCAACTTTTACGGATGCTTCTTTTTCGACATCGGCTTTTGGAGACTTTTGCGGTTGGATTTGATTATTAAATTCATTTAAGGTTTCTAATTCATTTGCAAACTTTCTTTTGGAATGACTAACAACATCTTCTCTCTCTGATGCTTTCAGTTGTTTGATTTTGGCTTTACGGCCTGGCTTCGTCTTTCTGGAGCAGTTGTCCATGTAGGCTTTTCTCTGAAGAGAATGTGAGACAATATGATTTTTGCTATTGTGTTAAATAAGAACTTTAAATATCAATTTTTTGATAAATAAAATTATTTGTTTTTTATATTTTGTGATATACACAGTTTATCAGATATTTTTTGAGAAAATCTGTAACTTGCAATTTCTAATGTTTCTAGTTGATATAGTCCATTCAATGACTTATCAAATTTGTCACTTATAATTTTCAGCGATTTTAATGTTATGGGCAAATTGTCGACTGATTGATTAAAATTATGGCAGTGATATAATTCTAGTGATTGTAATGTTTTTGGTAAATTATCAACTGGTTTATTAAATTTGCTTCCTTGGAACTTTAATGATTGTAAAGATATGGGCAAATTGTCGACTGATTGATCAAAATCCCAACAACTTATTGTTAATAATTGTAATGTTTTTGGTAAATTATCAACTGACTGGTTAAAATCAAAACAAAATTGTAATGTTAACGATTGCAATTGAGTGGGTAAATTATTTAATGGTTGATTAAATTTATTACTCCAAATAGATAGGGACTTCATATTTTTTGGTAAACAATTTATTTGGTGATTAAATATTTTGGAATTAAGATGCAATAATTCCAATGTTCCTGGTAAATCATTTATGGGTTGGCTAAAGTTATTACAAACTAAAGTCAAAGAAAATAATGTTTCAGGCAGACGATCTAATGGTTTATCAAATTCGTCGCAATATTTCATAGTTAATAATTTTAATGTTTTTGGCAAATTGTCCATGAAATGATTAAATTTAGTTTTGCTAATTTTCAATGATTGTAATGTTGGAGGTAAATGGTTAAGAGGCTGATTGAATAATTCACAAAAATGTATTTTCAATGATTCCAATGTTCCTGGTAAGTGATTAAGAGGCTGATTAAATATTTTACACCAAACCTTTAATGATTTTAATCCTTTGGGCAAATTGTCTAATGGATGATCAAAAGTGCTGCTTGAAATAATTAGTGATTGCAAGTTTTTTGGCAAGTTATTTAGAGATTGATCAAATAGCCGAGCATCAATTGTTAATGTTTCTAATGTGTCTGGTAAGTTATCAACTTGACTATTAAAATCGCAACACCCTTCTATAAGTAATGATTTTAGATTGGGCAAATTTTCCAATGGTCCAATAAACTTATAACAATAAGCTAATTTTAATGATTCCAATGTTCTAGGTAAGTGTTTCAAAATAAAGTCTATGTTCCAACAATAATAGATTGTCAAGGATTTCAATGATTGGGGCCATTCAGTGAATATTGAATCGAAAGTGCAGTCTTTAATTGTTATTTCGATTGGATTATTATAATCCTTCATTTCACTTAATCTGTAAATTGTGATAACAGATGATTGACTCATTTGAGATAACCAATATATCTACTTTTTTTGAATGTGTCAATTGTTTCAAACATCAATTTTTTACAATATTATAAATGTGGAGGGACCTATATTATGGCTTTAATTGTATCAATGAATATAGTAATATGGATCAGCAACATGATAAAAATTGATATTGATATTGTCATATTATATTTAATATTAACATATGTCATCAGGAGCTGTCACCACATTTCATTCAAGAATTAAGCAGGATAGTATATACCCTCCAGAAACAAATAGATACTACTTATTTAGTGCTAAAAGTTGTCCTTTTGCCCACAGGGTGGAAATAATAAGGAATTTAAAGAGTTTAGATAATTTTGTTAAAATAGTTTATGCTGATCCCGCTTTTAGATTTAGTGGTTGGGTATTGGATTATAAATATGATGGCAGTGATATAAGTCCTGTTCCTGAATGCAAAACATTAAAAGATTTGTATTTGTTGGCTAGTCCTGGTTATGAAGGTAGATGCACTTTACCTGTTTTGTATGATAGTAAGACTAAGACTATTGTTAATAATGAGTCAATTGAAATTATTGAAATCTTTAATTCTGATTTTAATATTCTAACTAATAAAACTGATTTTAATCCAAAAGAGTTAAGGCAACAAATTGATATCTTTTGTGCTGAATTCGGTAAAGAAATAAGTACTGGTACATATGTAGTAGGCCATGCGAAGTCAAAAGATATTTATATGTTGAACTTAAATGCTGTATTTAGTTATTTGGATAAGTTGGATGCTATGTTAACCGGAACTTATATTTTTGGTGATTCTATTACTTTGGCTGATGTAGTTGTATTTGCTCATTTGATCAGATTTGATTGCTTGTTCTATGAGTTGTTTCATTGTAATAAAAAAAGATTGAGTGATTATAAAAATATTAGTCAGTATATGGGTAGATTGATGGCTAATACGGCTTTTGCGGATACTGTTGATTTTGAAAGTATTGTGGTTGGAGGGACCAATTGTGAGAATAATTCGGTTGAGTATTTATGTTGTAGGGCTATTGGTTGTAAGAAGCATGGGCGTTAGATTTGTTTATTTTTATTTTTTGTTAGATTCAACATAAAATTTAATCTTACTGTCCATTCTATTATTTCTTCTTGAGTCCATACGAAATTTAATTTACGATGATTCTCTAATGAATGTTTTAATATAAATAAATCTCTTACTCGAACAGTATTTTCTTCACTGTCATCCGATCTATTAAAAATTTTTTTATTATTTTCATTATTTGTGTAAATAACCTTACATGTCCATTTTTTAATTGAATCATTGTAATATACTCCTGTATATTTTGAAGCTGTCTTTTTTATACCTATTCGTTTGTTAGTTAATTTAAGATTATCCAATTTATCTTTCCAAATTATTTTGTCTTCTTTTGTCCATTCAAAATTTAATTTGTAATGTTCATCCGGAAAATGAGTTAATATACATAAATCTCTATATCGCGCAGCATCAATTTCATGATCAAAATATTTATTAAACAGTAATTTTCCGTTGTTCATAACGTTGCATTTCCATAAATTCGATCTCTTATCGCGATGAACGCCCAAATATTTGGATGATGTATTATCTTGTTTTTTTCTATTACGTGAATTTTTTATTGCATCTGATAATCTCAAATTATTTCTAGTATTATCATTGATATTACCATTGATGTGATCTATAAAAATTTCTGGATCAGTTACATCCATAATAATTCTATGTAATCTATATCGCGAACTATTTATAATTACATCGATGTATTTATGTCTATTATTTACTACGCAATTATAATACTTTATTTTATCATAATCATCTTTATCAATCGTCACACATACGTGATTATTATTTGATATTATGAGTTTGATGGTAGTTTCATTTATTGGTTCATACAAAGTTTTTATATGTTTAGCATTGAGATAATTAGGATGGTTATCCGGAAAATTTATTTTTTTACCTAAAATACTGTTATTGATAATATAATTATCATAAGCCATTGCACATTCTTTGGGATCTTTGTCATTTTTTATGGTTATTTTTATTTTTTTATTTATTATCATGGCTTTAAACATGTTATCTTTTAGTCGATATACGCCATAATATCCTGTGGAATTTTCCTGTTTATTTTTTATGATATACTCTCTGTTTAAATATCCATTTCTTTTTTCGGGAAAATTTAGAGTGATGTGATCTAATTTATTGTGAACAATATACATATCTAATGCTTCTGCTGCCTTTTCTTCCGATTGATAATTGCCAATAAATATTGTTTTCCTGTTTATTGCAATTTTGGAAGTGAATGTTCCTCGACTATTTTTAAATACTCCTTTATATTTACTTGTAGAATTTATTTTCGTTTTATGTCTATTTTGTGAATTTAGAGAACTTGTTGTTATTCTGAGATTTTCTCTTCTATTATCCAAACAATTACCATTAATATGATCAACTACTTGGCCTTTTAATGGGTTCATTAGAAATCTATGCATCAAAACATTTTTTCCATTGATTTTACTACATGCGTATCCATGTCCATTATGATGCCAAGCATATTTCGATAATATTTCATAATCTTTAGGTGAAACTTGTGTCATACCACCCCTTTTTCCTCCGAGTTTTATTTCCATTATATTTAATATATTATTTTGTTTTTAAGTATATTAATTAATAAATAAATTGATTTAAATAATATCATCTATTAGACCCAAATCTTTATATTCTGAACTGCGAAACCAGGTCTCGTTTTTAAGGAGCTCTTCTAGCTCATTTCTGGGAATTTTACAATGTCTCATATAAATATCAATCAAAGTCTCATGAAGGTCTGTTAGATGCTTTCCATATGATTGCATTTCAGTATATTTACCCCTTGATCCGCTTGAGATTTGATGCAACATGTGAGCGCAATGAGGGCTGCTCAAACGCTTATGACATACACATGCAAGGATTGTAGAAGCTGATGCAGATAAACCTGTAGTAATAGATGTGAATTCTACATAAGGGTATTTCTTTTCAACTCGATCAACATAATCAACCCATTTCAATACACTGCTAACGCAACCACCAGGACTATCCACAACAATCGTAATTCCTAATTTTTTATCACCGCCATCATATTCTTTATGATGTTTATTAATTAATTTAGTAACTGCTCTTATTAAACACTCAATGGTCCTTTTATTTATGGAATCAGTAAAATGGATTTCCGTCCCTATGGTATAAATACTTTTGTTGTTATTATCGATAATAATCAATTTGCGCTTCTTAGGATTATTCCAACTTAAATCATCCTCAGCTTTTCTTTTATTATCTTTAATACCCCAATAAATTGTATCCATTATGTTGTTGTTAATATAATATCTTTTTAAGTATTTTAGTGGCTTATTCCTTTATTTTTAATAATCAATTTTTTGTTAATGGATTCAGCATAATGATATATATATGTGGCAACCAATTTAAAATAATTTTATATATATTCGCGCAACTATGTAATGTTATGAAATCGCACAATTTAATTATCATATAATATCAGATTAAGTGGTTCCATAACAATGTCCAATTGCGATAAACTTAATAAGTATTATAAGTCCACATAATGGTATAATGTTATGGAATCACACACTTAATTTGATATATTATACCATTGTGTCGAGTAGTAACATTGTGCCGTTGCGTGGATTACAGTCTTATATGGTAATAAATAATTTGGATTACAGTATTATATTTCCTTTTTTCAAACAAAATTAAAAGAATCACTATGTCGTATATATTGTTTCAATTCGATTGGAACATATTTTAAAGGATTGTGCCATAAGTCTAATCCAATTAAATTAGTCAATTGTGTGATGCTTTTTGGCAATGATTCTAATTTATTTCCAAACATCCGAAAGTTCTGCAAGTTAGTCAATAAACCGATCTCATCTGGTAGTATGCTGAAATTATTTTTCCATAAATCGATATGTTGCAAATTGGTTAGAGAATATAATTCTATTGGAAATGATTCTAAATTATTTTCACACAAAATTAATTCTTGTAATTTGGTTAATAGTCCAATTGTTTGCGGCAATGATTCTAAGGGATTATTGGATGATTCAATTGTTGTTAAATTAGTTAAATTACCAATTGTTGATGGAAATGCATTCAATCTATTATCTCTTAAATTTAATCGGGTCAATTTAGTTAATAAGCCAATTTCATATGGCAATGATAATAATATATTATGACTTAATTCCAAATTACTCATATTTGTTAAATATCCAATTTCTGATGGTAATAATGTTAGTTTATTACACCAAAAACTAATATGTGTTAATTTAGTTAATTGACTTACATCAGATGGTAATGATGTTATTGAATTATTCGCTAGATTTAAATGTTTTAAATTAGTTAATTCATACATATTTTGTGTAATTGATTTTATGCACATATGCCCTAAATTTAATCTTTTCAAATTGGTTAAACTGGAGATTTCTTTTGGTATAACCTTTATATTGTTATAATACAAATTCAACACTTCTAAATTGGTCAGTTGAAATATTTCTGATGGTATTAATTCAAAACTATTGTCCGATAGGTCTAGATCAAATAAATTTTTCAATAAGTTAAATCCTATGGGCAATGACTTTAAACATTTCCAAGATAATCTTAATTCCCCTAATTTTTTAACTTGTTGAATTGTTTGGGTTGTGTGTTTCATCATAAAATTATTCAAAGAAAGATGTTGTTTGTATGCAATCTGATAATTATCATATAAAGAGTTTTCTTCGAAATAAGTAGTTAAAAGATTTTTCCAATAAAGATTATATTGTGTTGCTTTATTAAATTGTTTGCTGACTAGGGAACAATTTAATATGTCGAATAGTGAAAAACCTCTAAAGATGTAACATAAACTGTCGTTATCTAATTGGACGTTATTCAATCGATTAGGATATGACACTCTAGCTTTTTTTGTAATATTAGAAATAGTATGACAAATAGTCCTTTTCATGGTTCATTGTTTTTAATATAGTTGATTGTGTGTTTTATATTTGTTTATCAATTTTTAAAATAATGTTATGGAACCTCTAAATTTAATTATATATAATATACTGTTGTGTTGATTAGTAATATTGTGTCATTGCATGGATTATAGTGTTATATGGTAATAAATGTAATTATCTTTTTTATTGTGGGCTTTTATTTGATGAATAAATTAATAATATTTAAAACAATTTTTAGATTTCCAGTCTATAACCCTTTGACAACACATTGGTAAGGATCGCAAGTCTTTATTGTTATTCACACTTAAATCACATAATTTTGTCAATAATTTTATTTCATTTGGAATTGAACTTAGTCGGTTTTTAGATAATACAAGGACTCTTAATTCAGTCAATAAACCTATTTCTTTTGGAATAATTTCTAATTTATTTTGCCATAAAAACAACTCTTGTAAATTAGCTAATAAGCCGATTTCCCATGGTAAGATACACAAATTATTTTCTTCTAAATGAAAACATTGGAGATTGGTTAACAGGCTAATTTCTGACGGTAAAGATTCAAGTTTATTTCCACTATAATAAAGTTTCCGCAAATTGGTCAATCTCATAACATCTAATTGTATTGAATTAAAATTGTTATGAGCCAATATGAGAGTTTCTAAATTAGTTAATAAACCTATTTCTTGTGGTAAAGTTTGCAATTTATTGCTGCATAATTGAATTTCTTGTAAATTGGTCATCAAACCAATTTCATTTGGCAATGTTTTCAAATTATTACTCCTGAATTGCAACTCTGTTAATTTTGATAATTGTCCGATTTCTTTTGGTATTAAATATAACCTATTGAATTCCAAATTAAGGGTTTGTAAATTGCTTAGTTGTCCGATTTCTTTGGATATTGATTCCAGTCTATTATTGCTTAAATTAAGTGTAGTTAAGTTTATTAACTTGCTTATTTGATTTGAAACTATTCTTATTTCATTATAATTAAGCTCAAGTGTTTGTAGATTAGTTAATTCGCAAATTTCTGGTGATAATTCTTGATATTCACTTTGTTCTAATTTTAGTTTCTGTAAATTTGTAAGTAGTTTAATTCCGGGTAGAATAAATTGTAATTTTTGTTTTTGAATAATTATGCGAGATTCTTTTTTTGCTTCTTTTATATTCATTGATAAGGCTTCCATTACGAATTTATTGAAAGTGAAGTGCAGTTTATATTCTTCTAAGTAATCATTATGAGGTTGTTTATCTTCAAATTCATCATCAAGCAATCTTTTCCAATAAAACTCACTACAAGAAACCTTATTAAATTGTTTGTTAACAAGAGAACAATTTAACATATCGGACAATTGCAAAATATTTAAAATACAAAGTAAACTATCATCATCCAAATAAAATATCTGTATATTTAATTTTTGTTTTTTGTAATTAGATATATTGATATCAGTAATTGGCTTTCTCTTATTGTTGGATGTTTGATAACTGATATCCATTTAATTTTAATTATTATACAGATTGACCAATCAATTTTTAGCATACAGGTTCTTAAAAAGTTGAACTTTCAATTTTTTAGAGATTATTTAATATACAATAAATAAAAATGTCTTTTACACAAGATTTCGAATCCAGTCGCGCAAGTTATGATGAGGATTTTGTTCCAAGTCCAGAAGCTTTAAAAGAATTTGAGAGGGTGGCTAATGAAAGGAGGAATAAAACTTTAGCTGAATTTGCTTATGGTAAAAAAATAGATATTCACCAAATGGCACAAAAAGAATCTGATCTCGAAAAACAATTAGCCGAATGCAAAATCAAAATAGGGAAACTAGAAGAAGAAAATAAAAAACTTGAAAAGAAAATTAAAGAATACAGAAATGCTTTTGAACATATGAGCTATCGTGATCATTGATTTATTTATTTTGGTTTATAAACTGTTATGTTTTCTTTTCCGTCAATTATATCTACCGTT
>Ga0315284_10016060_pt1 | contig 10629 bp, 11 predicted proteins | sample YL17G09_16_MG_FD_203696 | JGI IMG/M metagenome (GOLD analysis project Ga0315284, IMG submission 203696) | Sediment microbial communities from Yellowstone Lake, YNP, Wyoming, USA - YL17G09_16 | ecosystem: Environmental > Aquatic > Freshwater > Lake > Sediment | place: USA: Wyoming | collected...
GTCGCATCCGGCATCGGCGCGGCTACCCGGCTTAGCGTCCCTCCGGAAGATTAATTTGACCTTGATTTAATATTATAGCTGTGTTATTTTAACCACATGAGCTACATCGTATTCGCCCGCAAATACAGGCCGCAGGGATTCGACGAGATAATAGGCCAGTCCCACATAACCACTATACTCAAGAACGCGATATCCCAGGACCGGGTGGCACACGCGTACCTTTTTACGGGACCACGCGGCGTAGGCAAAACGACGACGGCGAGGATATTCGCGAAGGCCCTCAATTGCGAGAAGGGCCCCACCATAAAACCGTGTAACACGTGCACCGCCTGCCAGGAGATAACAAAGGCGACATCGCTCGACATCCTCGAGATAGACGGCGCCTCCAACCGCGGCATAGACGAGATACGCAACCTTCGCGAGAACGTGAAGTTCTCTCCGTCCAAGGGCAAATTCAAGATCTACATAATAGACGAAGTCCACATGCTTACGCCCGAGGCGTTCAATGCGCTCCTCAAGACGCTCGAGGAGCCGCCTCCGCACGTCAAATTCATATTTGCCACCACCCAGCCTCACAAGGTCCCATCGACGATACTTTCGCGCTGCCAGAGGTTCGATTTCAGGAGGATCGCCACCAGGGACATATTGGGCAACCTGAAGCAGATCGCCAAAGAGGAAAATATCGGCATTAAAGATGAGGCGCTAGGCCTGATAGCCAAATATTCCGACGGGTCCTTGCGCGACGCGCAGGTCACGCTCGACCAGATAGCGTCTTTCTCGTCCGGGAAAGTGGGCGAGGATGACGTGACGCGGATGCTTGGGCTCGTGGATGATGAGATACTCTTCGGCCTCTCGGGTGCCATAGGCAAAAAGGACGCTCACCTGGCGCTGAAGATAATAGACAGGATATCGAACGAGGGGAAAGACATCGTCCAGGTTGTCCTGGCAATGATAGAGCACTTCAGGAACATAGCCATTATTAAGGTTGCCTCCGACGCCGGCCCGCTCATCGACGCCGGGAGCGATAAGATAGAAGCCTACCGGCAGGAGTCCCAGAAATTTACCGTTGAAGAGATATTGTATGTCATATATACGATGTCAAACACGATAGACTTTATAAGGAAGACGAGCCTTGCCAGGATACCTTTAGAGGCGGCGGTGGTGAAACTTGCCAGGAGGGATTCGATCGTGGGGCTTGCGCAGATGGCGGGGAAGGTCGAAGCGTTGGGGAAGGAAACTCCAAGACTACAGAAAACGGAGTACAGAGAACAGAGTACGGAGAACAGGGCGCAGAAAACGGAGAATGCACCGCCGGCGAAACCGGGAAATCTCGACGAGATAGCGGATTCGTGGACTGCGGTTGTGAATTACGTTAAGTCCAGGAAGATATCGGTGGGATCCTACCTTCAGGAAGGTTATCCTGTAAATATCGACGCCAAGTCGATATGTATAGGTTTCCCGAAGGAGTGCCAGTTCCATAAAGAGGTGCTGGAGTCCGCCGAAAACAAGCGCCTCATAGAAGATGCCATTAAGGGCGTCCTGAATCTCGGGCTAAAGGTAGTATTGACGGTCAGCGAGGACGTGGCGATCAAAGGACGCGGCCAAAATGGCGGGACGGAAGACGCGGCAGGCGCGGCTGAATTGGCGGATGCGGCGGGTGAGCCGAAGAAAGAAGTGGACCCTATCATAAAGAGCGCTCTTGAGATTTTCGGAGGGGCCGTAGCCGGCGAGCCCCAGAAGAGAGGACGCCCGTGAACGGCTTCCCGGTATCGATGAAGGCGCTCGTAGAGGAATTATCCAAGATGCCGGGCATAGGCCCGAAGAGCGCCCAGCGGCTGGCGTTCTACATATTGAAATCGCCGAAGCAGGATGCCGATGCGCTCGCGAAGGCTATAATAAAGGTGAAGGAGTCGGTCAGGTTCTGCGGGGTCTGCAATAATTTAAGCGACGAAGCTCAATGCGGCATCTGCAAGAGCACGTCCCGGAACAAGGCCCTTTTATGCGTCGTGGAGGAGCCCAACGACATAGTGACGATAGAGCGGGCCGGTAATTACGACGGCGTATACCATGTCCTGCTGGGTTCGCTTTCGCCTCTGGACGGCATCGGCCCGTCCGACCTGAAGATAGCCGAGCTCCTCGGCCGGGTCAGGAAAGAGAAGTTTAAGGAAATAATAGTAGCCACCGATTTTAATACGGAAGGCGAGGCGACGGCCCTTTACCTATTAAAGGTGTTAAAAGGATGCGGCAGCCGCCTTACCAGGGTCGCCTACGGCATACCGGTCGGCGGAGACCTCCAGTACGCCGACCAGGCCACCATCGCCAAGGCCTTCGAAGGCCGCCGGGAATTGAAATGACCTTGACGGCGGTATTTTTTGATGGTATAATTCACAACCAACATAAGGAGGCAAGATTATGGCAGGTATAATGGATGCTGTCAAAAAAGGTTTCGGCATAGCTACCAAGGGCATGGGCCTGGTTTTAGTGATGATCATTTTTAATCTTATCTGGAACCTGGCAAGCATACCTCTTAACATAGCTCCGGGCGAGAATCCGACCCCGCAGCTGACATTGGCAGTGGTCATATTCAGCCTGCTATTTATTTTGACGAGCATATTCATCCAGGGCGGCGCGCTTGCCTCGGTCAGGGATTACATTAAAGAAGGAAAGATGAAACTGGCGAGCTTTGCCGCGAACGGCATGAAGTACTACCTGAAACTCTTTGGCGTGGGCATCCTTGTTATACTGGTAATAGCTATTGTCGCTTTGATAGCGGGTTTGATAGTCGCGGCGACCGCGCCGCTGAATAATGTAGTGGCGACCAATATAGCGATATTGGTAGCGATAACCATAGGCGTGGTTGCGGGCCTTTTGTATTTTGTGCCGCTGGCGCTGGCGCCGTATGCCCTGGTGACCGACGAACTGGGCGTCATAGAGTCGATGAAGAAGAGCATCAAAGTGGCAAGGCCGCTTGTTAAGACGCTCCTCCTGGTGCTGCTCTTCATCGTACTCATATTGATCGCGGTGGCGATTGCGCTCATCTTCGGGTTTATCACAAGTCTCGCGATGGGGGCGATGCCCATGATGGCAGGCAAGATATTGATGGCTGTGGTGACGAGCCTCATCAACGGATACCTCGGCATCGTGATGATGGGAAGTTTCATGACGTATTATCTGACATTGAGCAGGGCAAAATAGATTAAATGAAAGATTTAATAGAAATTCGCTGGCATGGCAGGGGCGGCCAGGGAGCAAAAACGGCCGCCCTTTTACTTGCGGATGCGGCATTAGCGCAAGGGTTATACATACAGGCCTTCCCCGAATACGGCCCCGAGAGGATGGGCGCGCCCGTGGCATCATTCGACCGCCTCGCCTCAAAGCCGATACTCCTGCATTCAGGCGTTACAAACCCCGACATAGTGCTCGTGCTCGACCCGACGTTGATGGAATCCGTCGACGTGACCGAAGGCCTGCCGGACGGCGGCACAATCATCATAAATACGGCAAAATCTCCCGCCGATGTTAAAAGAGAAGCCGGGATAACCGGCAATATAAAGGTATGCACCGTGGACGCCTCGACGATCTCGAAAGAGACTATAGGCAGGGAGATACCGAACACCCCTATGATGGGCGCGCTTATAAAGGTGACAGGGATACTGGATTTCAAAGCGCTGGTCGAGGATACGAGGAAGAAGCTGGAAAAGAAATTCAAATCGAAGCCCGAGGTCATTGACGGGAATATCAAGGCGATCGAGAGAGCGTATAACGAAGTAAAAAGCTAGTAACGCGTCATTGCGAGCCCCCGAAGGGGGCGAAGCAATCTCTTTTTTGGATTGCTTCGTCGCTTCGCTCCTCGCAATGACGAAGGTTGATTATATGGCGACAAAGAATAAAGAAAAAAAACCAGGTTGGAAAGAGCTGCCTGAAGGCGATCTCATAATAGGCGGGGGGACGGCCAAGGAATTCAAGACCGGAGATTGGCGTTCGCAGAGGCCTGTCCTGATACCCGAGAAGTGCATAAGCTGCCTGACGTGCTGGATATATTGCCCCGATTCCGCCGTCGTGGTCAAGGACGGTAAGATGGCCGGGTTCGATTATGACCACTGCAAGGGATGCGGCATCTGCGCGCACGAATGCCCCGTTAAGGGCAAGGCGATAAAGATGATATCAGAGAAGGAAGCGAAAAGTGGCAAAGCTTAATACCGTAGCCCGGACAGGGAATGAGGCGATGGCGGAAGCGATGCGCCAGATAAATCCTGACGTCGTCGCGGCATATCCGATCACGCCGGCTACCGAGATAGTCCAGATATTCGCCGGCTATGTCGCCGACGGAGTGGTCGATACCGAGTTTGTCGCTGTCGAAAGCGAGCACTCGGCCATGTCCGCCTGCATCGGCGCGGCAGCTGCCGGCGGGAGAGTTATGACTGGCACCTCGAGCCAGGGCCTGGCGCTCATGGCGGAGATGCTCTACATAGCGGCGGGCCTGCGACTTCCGATAGTCTTAGCCGACGTGAACCGCGCCCTCTCAAGCCCGATCAACATCCACTGCGACCATTCGGACACGATGATGGTGAAAGACGCCGGCTGGGTACAGATATTTTCCGAGAACGCGCAGGAGGCATACGACAACATGGTACAGGCCGTCAGGATAGCCGAGATGTCGAAACTGCCGGTCGTAGTTACGACGGACGGATTCATCATAAGCCATGGGATGGAGAAGATAGAGATACTTGACGACGCCGAGGTAAAGAAATTCGTCGGCCTTTATAAGCCGGAAAATTATCTTCTGAACTTTGACAGGCCGATCACGATCGGAGCGCTCGACCTCCAGGACTACTATTTCGAGCATAAGCGACAGCAGATCGAGGCGATGAGGAAGTCGAAGCCGGTGATACTGGATGTGGCAGGCGATTACAAGAACTTAAGCGGCAGGTCTTACGGCTTGTTCGAGAAGTATAAACTGGATGACGCAGATTGCGCGATAGTCGCGATGGGCTCCACTGCCGGAACGACAAAGGTCGTCGTCGACGGCCTCAGGGAGAAGGGGCTTAAGGCCGGGTTGTTAAAACCGAGGGTTTTCAGGCCGTTCCCGGCTGAAGAGATAGCTGATGCTCTAAAGGATGTAAAGGCGATCGCCGTTATGGACAGATCGGATTCGATGAACGCGAATGATGGACCTGTCTCGCTTGAGGTTAAGGCCGCTTTATATGATAAAGGCCTGAACAAGACGATCATCAACTATGTCTACGGCCTCGGGGGCCGCGAGATAAGATTGGATGAGATAGAAGGCGTATACAAAAACCTTTTCGATTCCATAAAAGGTAAAAAGTTCGATAAAGTGAATTATCTGGGTGTGAGGGAATAGATGGCGAATTTAAAGGATCTGGCAAAGGGTAAGGAATTATTCTCGGGCGGGCACCGCGCATGCGCGGGTTGCGGCGCAGCCATAATAGCGCGCCAGGTCATAATGGCCGCCGGCCCGAACACCGTCGTCGCGAACGCCACCGGCTGTCTCGAGGTCGTATCCACGATATTCCCTTATACGGCATGGGAAGTGCCTTTTGTGCACAGCGCGTTCGAGAACGCGGGCGCCACCATATCGGGCGTCGAGGCCTTATACAAGTCATGGGTCCGTCAGGGAAAATATAATAAGAAGGTCAACTTCATCGCGTTCGGCGGGGACGGCGGCACATACGACATCGGTTTGCAGTCATTATCCGGCGCCCTTGAGCGCGGCCATAATATTTTATACGTCTGCTATAATAACGAGGCCTATATGAATACTGGCTGTCAGCGGTCCGGCGCGACGCCGAAGGGCGCGGACACTACGACGGCGCCGGTCGGAAAAGTAAAAAAAGGTAAAGAGCAGTACCGTAAAGACCTGACAGGCATAATAGTCGCGCATAAAATACCGTACGTCGCGCAATCGATAGTGGGCAACTGGCGTGATCTGACAGGTAAGGTCGAAAAGGCGCTGTCGATGGAAGGGCCGAAGTTCATAAACGTATTCCAGCCCTGCCGGCTCGGGTGGGCGTATGAGCCGGAGCTTACCTGCGAGATGGGTAGAATGGCGGCCGACACATGCGCGTGGCCTCTATATGAGGTTGTAAACGGACAATACAAGATCACCTACAAACCCAAAGAGAAGAAACCCGTAGCGGAGTGGCTCAAGCTCCAGGGGCGTTTCAGGCACCTATTCAAACCGGAAAATAAGCCGTTGTTGGACGATATACAGGCAGCTATAGATAAGAATTGGGAAGAGTTGCTGAAGAAGGAAGTTTAATCGTCATTGCGAGGGTGCCGAAGGCACCCGAAGCAATCTCTTTTTTAGATTGCTTCGTCGGCCCTTCGGGCCTCCTCGCAATGACGGTAATCATGGCCTGCGATAACTGCATTCAAACTTGTCGCAGATAGCGCATTGAGATTTAACTTCAGTAAATAAGCCAGCCGGACCTATCCCCGCCACCGCCGATATCGATTTTTTCGGCACCATCATGCAGGAATCCGTGAGACGGACGCCTGTCTTTGAAAAATCCACAAGCTTTTTAAGCCTGAATTGTTCCTCTATCGGCCAGTCGCAGTAACCGGGGCTAAGCCGCCTCGAAATACTTAATTGCCGGCGCTTGAAATCCCGGCGCACGCGCTTTTCAAAATCCTCCGCAAGCGATTCGACGGCCAGCGAACCTGTCCTGTCGAGAAGATAGCCGCCCAGGGTTTCTCCCTCGGCCATGAGGCGGCTCGCCTCGTCCTCAAGCGCCTTACCGATAGTCACGACGAAGGCCCCGATAGAACGCGCCCCTTTTAAATATGACGCGAGAAATGCGCTCGAAAGCTTTACACCGCCTTCAATTTCAACGCAATCCTTTTTTATCGAGGCGATCCTCTTTTCCGCCCAAACTGATTTCGGCTCACACAGGCCGGCGCCGTTTTTCAGGCAGGCCTCCGCGGTCCGGCGCAATTCGCTATTCTGTCCGGACGAAGATATGTTTTCGATCCGTCCCAGTTCGTTCTTTACCCATCCCCAGTCGATCGCGGCATCGGTATTCATAGGGTTAATTATATCCCCTTTTCCTGCTTGTGAAAAGATTATTTTATGATATACTTGATATAATTATGATAAAAAAGATGCGCCGTTATATCTACCAGGCGGCATTCCAATACAGGCGGCCGATAAAGTGGACGCTTGCCCTCGTAGTGACCCTTACAGTCATATTCCTGTACGAATTCAAGATATTCGAGCGGTTCGAGATGATGACCCTCGACTACCGTTTTTTCACGAAGGCCCCCAAATACAAGACGCAAGGACTCGTCGTGTACATCGACATGGACGAGGCGAGCATAAAAAAAATAGGCCGCTGGCCGTGGCCGAGGAGATTTCACGCGGATCTAATAAACGCCCTGTCCGCGTATAATCCGAAGGCCATAGCCTTTGACGTGATATTTGCGGAACAGCAGGACGAGGCGGATGATAACGCGCTTCATGACGCGATAAAGGACTCCGGCAGGGTTTACCTTCCGCTGTCGTATGACCTCCGGACGCAGGACGCCGGCTGGCTGACGAAAGAGGGCGGGATCCTTTCCGCCATAGACCAGCTTCCGGAATTCAGTAAATACCTGAAAGGGACCGGCCACATCAATCTCATACCCGATCCCGACGGGGTCATGAGGAGGGAGCCGGCCGTCATCGACTATAAAGGCACGAGGACGTATCTTTTCGGCATGAAGATAGGGCTGGATGTCCTTGGCGCCGCCGGCGAAGGTATATCATTCGACCCGGCGCTGCACGTGATATCCGCCAGGATAGCGGGCGGTAAGGTCGTAAAAATTCCGCTCGATCCGTCCGGCCAGTTCATAATAAACTGGCAGAAGCCCTGGGGGCAGGATTCGAGGCATTATTCCTACGTCGACGTCATAAATTCCTACGACGCGGTTAAAAAGGGCTCGTCCGGCGTCATCGACCTTAACGAATTCAGGAACAAAATATGCCTCGTGGGCCTTACGGCCGCGGGCCTCATCGATATAAAAACCGTCCCGATACAGAGCGCCTATCCGGCGGTCGGCATCACCGGCACGATAATAAATAACGTCATCAGCAACGACTTCATATACAAGGTCCCGGCAAAAGTCAATATACTCCTGATAGTCATTGTCTCCGTCCTTGTTACGCTCTACCTGTCGAACCTGCGGTTTTTGGGCGGCATGTTGATAGCGCTCGTATCGATGGCCGGCTTCATGATATTTTCGGTATTCCTGTTCGGATTATTCAATATTTCCATATCGACCTTCTATCCGATGCTCTCGATATTTCTTTCCTACGGCCTGACATCGATCTATACGCAGATCGTCCAGTCGATCGAACGGCGCCGCCTCTTCAGGCAGGCCACACGCGACGGCCTCACTCTTCTTTACAACAGGAGACATTTTAACCTGCTGTATGAGGCCGAATTCAGAAACCTGCGCCTCGATAAATTCAGGAAATTTGCCATGATAATGGCGGACATAGATGACTTCAAGAAGGCGAACGATACCTACGGCCATCAGGCAGGCGACGCGATCCTGAAAGATGTTGCCAGGGTGATGGTTTCCAAATGCAGGCAGGTAGACGTGGTGGCGCGTTACGGCGGCGAGGAATTCATAGTGATGCTTGCCGGCGCGGGGGAAAAAGAGGCGCAGATCATTGCCGAGAAGATCCGTTCCGGAATTGCCGAAAAGAAGTTTAAATTCGGAAATGTTGTTTACAGCGCCACCATCAGCATAGGCATCGCTGAATTCTCGAACGAGAAGGAAAGGGAAGAACTTATCGAGAAGGCGGACAAGGCCCTGTACAGGGCCAAACGGTCAGGCAAGAACAAGGTCTGCCTTTATTCCAGCGGCGAACAGAACGCCTGACCTCTTTTAATCAATATTATCGAGCGTCTCCATCTCCACTTCGGGTGAATTCAGGGTATCCTCAGCGCCTTTATATTTCAGCCAGTCAAAGTTCCCGCCCGCCCGGTGCCATATATAAGTCTGCGGAAGCAGGCCCGCGAAAATACCCAGTATGCCGGCGTCCGGTTTCAAATGTATCTTGTAAGAATTAATAGCCTTGCCGTTTATCGGGATCGCTTCTTCCGATTCGAACCTTGCCGTGATCTTATAGATGTTTGGATCATTGGTAACAAGGTAGTATGTCTTTTTGCGCTCGCCGTTTTTTAAATATCTTTGGGTATAGAGGCCTAGCAGGCAATCGTTCACGACATCGCCTTTGTATCGCAGGGTCTTCCGGACGACTTTACCCGAGGCCGGCCACCGTTTAATACAGGTCACTTCGCCCTTTGCGCGATCGAATTCCTGCAAACCCTCGAATAGCACGGCCCCGGCCGGCGAGACGAACGTCTTTTTCATGCGCATCGGGATTATATTGTTAGCGTCGGCAATAAATTCGGCCTCGGTCTTCCAGCGGACCTGGCCGTCGAACCCCGAATGGACGCCGCTTCCTTCCTCGATGTATACGTGCATATTTTTTTCTTCCATCGGCTTTATCGTCACGGCCGCCTCCCACCGTTTGTTGCCTTTCAGGTCATTGCACAGGTAGCGGCCTGCGGAGCCCCCATCTTCTGCCGCGGCGGCATTAGGCAGTAATAAAATTGACAAAATTATCGCGCGGATAAAAAAACCAGACTCATTTTTGAAACGGCGCATCCGCATCCTTTCCCTAGCTCAGGCTTTCGGCGCTGTAACGCGCTATCAGCCCTGTGCGCAGCGCGTAACGGTAGATCCTCGTAAAAAACCAGTAAGACAATAGCACATACCCGATTGCCAGTAAGGCGCCATTCATAAGCGCGATCCACGATATCCTGCCGCCCGAAATAATAGTCCTCAATCCCTCAAAGACATATGACGGCGCCAACAGGCGCGAGATAACCTGCATCCACGCAGGAAGTGTCGATACAGGGTACAGGACCGCGGCAAACGGCGATATGAGCGCGGGCAGCGGCCAGATGAACCATTCCGCCGCCGGTCCGAAACGCAGCACCAGGCCGCTTCCAAAAATACCGAGCGAAATACCGAAGAGGAAAAGCACCAGAAGAAACGGCATGATCGCAAGGCCGTAGACGAAGAAGGACAGCTTGAAAAAAGTTGTCGCGATGAAGAGCATGGCGACGAGGCCTATTATACTCGTAAGGATACTTGATAGGACAAGACCGCAAACGTACTCGGATATCAAAAGAGGGGTCGCGAAGATGTTCAGGAAGTTGCGTGACCAGACGTCCTCGAAGAAGGCCATCGTCACGCCCTGCATTATGCGTATGAAGAAGTCCCATAATAAAACAGCGCCGAGTAGGGCCGGGACAAAATTATAACCGGGCGCCGCGACGGTATTGAGATATCTGGTCAGGAAACCCCAGAGTACCATGTCGACCGCAACCCATGCAAAGAGCGGGAAGACCCGCGAGAAGCTCCCGCGGATCAGGTAGAACTGGCGTAATATTATCGCGTAGATACGGTTACCGGACATGTTTATCCCGTCTCCAACGTAAGCGGCTCGCGCGCCACCGTAATGAAAAGCTCTTCGAGAGTCTTCTTGCCATGCTGGGAGGGGAGTTTTTTCGGGTCCCCCTCAAGCAGTATACTGCCGTGCGAGAGGAACAG
>Ga0315284_10016061_pt1 | contig 10628 bp, 15 predicted proteins | sample YL17G09_16_MG_FD_203696 | JGI IMG/M metagenome (GOLD analysis project Ga0315284, IMG submission 203696) | Sediment microbial communities from Yellowstone Lake, YNP, Wyoming, USA - YL17G09_16 | ecosystem: Environmental > Aquatic > Freshwater > Lake > Sediment | place: USA: Wyoming | collected...
AAGATCACTCAAACATACTCGGTTCAACCTAATATGAAAAAGAGATTTGAATCGCGTCTTCTATTGAGTCTCATTGATTTGTCGTTCTAGACGTCTCGTCTATCTATCCACATTAGAGAATGGAGAAAGACGCTCATAAGAACAAATAGAGAATAGCTCTAATTATGGGAAAAAACCCAAAAATGTGAAACTCGATATAAGTCAATATCATAGGACTGATTTTGAACCTTGCCCTTGCCGGTCTGAACGTCTATTTTCTATATCGAGCTAATGAAATAACAATGGAAACCCTTCAACTTCAAAACATTGTTTCCAATTTTGATTCCGTAATAACAGTCAATTCCGATTATGCGTTTTGGGGAAAACCTGGTGAATATTACGGATATGGCAACGTTACTGAACACACCACGCACTATGGCTATCTGAATGCTAGTATTCAAATCATGACTCCACATTATGGAACGGTAAGCGTCAAACTAGAATATTTCAACGTGGGGGATTCAAATTATCTTGATTCAGAAAGAAAGAATGAGACAAGATTGACTTTTGCGGATGAGGAACAAACCAAATATGAATATGCTGTTGTTACTGGATTGAATTTGATTAATGCATCACTTCACTTGAAAGTAAGAATCTATCCGAATTCTCAAAACATTCCCCAGAAGCCGAAGCCGTCCAGTTTCCTTTAGGACGCTTGTTTCTTGAAGCCGAATTACTGGATGTTCAAACTCAAAAGATAACAACTAAAGAATTTTCTGCTGGAATTTGTGCCATTCTGTGTAAAACTAGCTGATTCTATGGCGTGTATCTGCCGTAATCTTTACGTCTTTAGCCATTGCTTTCGACAGTTACGGCAAAGCCAGCAACTTCCGTTTGAAACAACGTGCTTAGAACCGCAATTCGGGCATTCGGGTCTATTAGCATACTTAGCTAATGAACCATCTAGGAATTTCTAATTTTCTGCTTCACGTTCTGCTTGCCTACACTCCATTCGGTTATTAGAATGCTCTGCCTAAAATCTTTGCAGATGGAAGGCTTTGAGTGTTCATTTTTTATGGTGTTAATCTGAATTTGTCTCTTGGGTAGAGGGTTACTTCTCTGATGTTTTTCTTTCCTGTTAGCAGCATTGTTAGTCTTTCAAGGCCTATTGCCCACCCAGCGTGTGGTGGCATGCCATAGTCGAAGGCTTCTAGATGGTGTTTGAATGATTCTGGTTTCAATCCTTTTTCGGCTAGACGCTTCGTCAAAAGCTCCTTGTCTGCAATTCGTGTTCCGCCGGAGACGAGTTCCAGAAATCTCCACATCAAATCAAAACCCTCACTCAAATCGGGGTTGTCATCTCTGGGTTTAATGTAAAAGGCCTTTGAATGCGTGGGCCAGTCAGTCAGGAAATAGAAGTAATGATGAATCTTACCAAGCGTTCGCAAGGCTGGCGTCGGAATGTCTTCACCCCACGGTATCTCAACGCCTTCACGTTTCAAGCCTGCTAAGGCTTCGTCGTAGGTTACTCGTTTAAAGGGCACTTCTGGAACCTTGATTGTGTGTTTCAGTGTTGCAAGCTCTCGGGAGCATTTGTCCTTAACGTCTCTGCAAACATGCTGTATGAGCTGTTCAAGAAGCTGCATTACATCTTCAGCGTCTGCAAATGCTTGTTCAACGTCGATGGACACGAACTCGCTCAGGTGCCTGCGCGTGTGCGATTCCTCAGCTCTGAAGAAGGGCCCAACCTCGAAAACTCGCTCTAAGCTCATCACGAGCTCTTCTTTGTACAGTTGCGGGCTCTGGGCAAGATACGCTTTCCTGTCAAAGTAGTCCACGCTGAACAGGGCTGCGCCGCCTTCAGTTGCTGAGCCAATAAAGCGGGGCGTGTGCACCTCTAGGAATCCGCGTGCAAACAGAAAGTCTCGAATGGCTTCAAGGGCAGCGTGCTGAACCTTGAATACTGCGACATTTTCTTCTGCACACAGGTCCAAAGCTCGGGCGTCAAGTCGGACTTCCAAGTTCGCTGGTGTGCGTCCCGTTATGTCTATGGGCAACTCTGCTTTTGCTGTGCTAAATACGTGTATCTCGTTCGGGATTACTTCGATGCCTCTGGGCGTCATGTTTGTCTTCTTCACGGTGCCTTTCACGCCGATGCTGAAGCGTCTCTGCAATGTTTCGGATTTCGAAAGCACTTCGGCGCTTGCTTTCTTCTTCAGAACCGTAACTTGAACCGTGCCCTCGCGATCCTGCAATATGATGAAACGTAGAGCGCCAAGGTCGCGGATTTCCTGAATCCAGCCGAAAAGCGTTACTTCAGTTCCATCCATTTCAGGTTTGACGTCAACAGAATAGTGGCTTCTACGCCAATCACCCATCATATCTAAATCCATACTGAAACACCTGCATGAAACACATGCGCTAGTCGGCAAACTCGACGCGCAAAGTCATATCGCGAACCTTAAGGGCAATCTCCTTTAAAGCTTTTACATCAAAAGGAGGCGGCAAACTTCGTCGCCTTCTGAGAATAGCCCGAGTTTCCATGCTCCCATCGGGCAGCCAAATCTTGTTAATCGTAACAATGCTCAAGGGGGCAAACAAGTCTTCCAGAAACTTGCGCTCATCAACCCCATACTCCAAAATCCTGATGCTTTTGCCTGTCTCCTCGGCCAAGGTTTTCACAATCTTGTTGCCATAACCCAAAACACGCGGCACATCACCCTTTCCCACAAGCAACGCTAGAGTCTTCCCAGCGTCAACCGCCTTATGAAAATGCACGTTTTGAAGGGAGGGAAACTTTTCTTCCATTGACAAGAGTAATCGTGCGATTTTAAGGTCCTGTTCGCTTATTTCTCCAGACTTTATTCTAGCTGAACACTTTTGGCATAGTATGCCGCTTTTCAGACAGAAACTGCAAAGTGCTGTTTTCACCCTTGAAAACGCCCTCCACCACAAACAAAGGAGAGGCGACGGAGCCCTGTAATCTCATGAGCAAACGCTGCTCTAATGTCCAAGCGTTATTTCGATGGTGCTGACGTTGGTTGGCGAGCCACCCTCTTCTCTAGGGGCCATCTGTTGTGTGCCGATGCCAATTCTCTGAACTTTAACGTCTGGTAGGAACCTGCGTCTGACGACTTCGACAACATCTACTGATCTGCTGATTGCTTGCCCTCGTGCTTTGACGTTTACTTCTTTTGCTCCGCCATGAAAGAGGGTTATGCATGCCAGTACGTAGTTCATTACTGGCTTGTTTCCAATCAACACTGAATTGCTTTCTGACATTTCTTGTCCGTCACACTCCAATATTCCATGTTTTCTATAGGCTTCATTACCAATTTTGAAGCACAAATAAATACATTACGGTCAACGCAGAAGTACAACAAAATTTCAAAGTAGAAAAATAATCATATCATTCACACATTCCTTGCAGAATGTTTTAATAAGATATAACAATGTAAAGCTAATTCTCAAAAACAATAGAAAAGAGGAAAGCATGTTGGAGACTCTTACTAGACGTTCACTACAGCTGCTGAGAATGTTGTACGAGAAGGGCAAAGCCACAAACACCTACAGCCTGCACGTAAAACAGGACGCGCTGGCAAAAGAGCTAGGCGTCAGCAGACAAGCATTGAACGTGCACCTGAGAAAACTCAGGGACACAAGTTGCATACGCACAGGCCGAGGCTTCATCGACGTGACCGAGAAGGGACTAAGCTCGCTGGGCCTGTCAATGAACCCTGCCTTCATATTAATGAAGATATCTCCAGTAAAAAGGATTCACGTTTACGAGAAGATCAAAGAACTGCCCGTGCAAAGAGCTTTCAGAATCGCAGGCGACGTGGACGCTTTGCTGATAGTTGAAAGAGAAAAACTCGACGACACTTTGAAAAAGTTGTATCTCATTGAGGGAATACAGGACACAAGATCATACGTAACCATAGAGACCATAAAGTAAAACGGAGAAAGCGCAACGTGAAACTATTCGAATACGAAGCAAAAAACATCCTAGCAAAATACGGAATCCCCACACCTCAAGGAGGATTAGCAACAACACCAAGCCAAGCGCGCGAAATTGCAGCAAAGTTAAAGCCACCCCTCGCTGTGAAGGCTCAAGTGCTTGTTGCAGGAAGAGGAAAAGCAGGCGGAATACTCTTCGCTAACAATGGAGAGGAAACGGAGAAAGCGACAGACAAGCTGCTTAACATGCAGATAAAAGGAATACCAGTCAAGAGCGTGTGGATAGAAGAGAAGATCCAGATAAAAAGAGAACTCTACTTCGGCATAACAACAGACAGGTTCAAACAAACTTATGTGGCAGTAGCCTCAGCCGTCGGCGGAATGGAAATTGAAGAAATAGCCGCCAAGACGCCAGAAAAAGTGATCAAAGTTACGGTTAATCCGCAACAAGGATTGAAACCGTTCAAAGCTCGAGAAATCGCAAAGAAGATGGGTTACGGCGGCAGCCAAATCTCCGAGCTTGGCCGTGTCCTTGAAAAACTGTACAGTGTAGGCATGGACTATGACGCAGAGCTTATCGAGATGAACCCAGTAGTGGAGACCATTGACGGCAAATTCATGGCCGCTGACGCTCGAATAATAATAGACGATAACGCCTTGTTCAGGCATCAAGAGTACAAGAAGAGGCTTCTCGAAGGCGAGAGCGAGCTTTCACCTCAAGAGCTTGAAGCCATGAAAAACGATTTAGCCTACGTCAAACTGGACGGAACGATAGGCGTCATAGGCAACGGTGCCGGCCTTGTCATGGCGACGCTGGATATAATACAGTATTATGGCGGAAAACCTGCAAACTTTCTCGATGTTGGAGGCGGCGCACCTTCAGAGAAGACGGCGCTAGCGTTGAAGATTGTCTTATCCGATCCTAAAGTACAGGTCTTGTTCATCAACATTCTGGGCGGAATCACACGCTGTGACGAAGTAGCGAAAGGGATCCTTGAAGCAAAAGAGAAAGTGGGCGTGACGAAGCCAATGGTCATCAGGCTTGTGGGCACGAATGAGGAAGAAGGAAAGAAGATACTCACTCAGGCGGGCATACATGTACTTGACAGCATGGAAGAAGCGGCGAAGCGTGCTGTAGAAATCGCAAAACATGGAGGAGACTAGAAATGGGAATAATAATCGGCAGGAACACGCGAGTTGTTGTCCAAGGCATTACAGGAACTCAAGGCAGTTTTCACACAGAACGCATGCTAGAATACGGCACAAACATTGTTGCAGGCACAAGCCCGGGTAAGGGTGGAACAAAGTTCCGCAACATTCCAGTTTATGACACCTTCGAAGAAGCACAAGAAAAGCATGAGGCGAATGCATCGATTATTTTTATTCCAGCACCATTTGCTGCCGACGCAGCTTTTGAAGCCATAGAAAACGGAATCAAGACAGTTGTGATCATCACAGAGCACATCCCGATCAAAGACGCGATCAACCTGATGACGTATGCTAGACAGAATGGCGTGACAGTGGTTGGACCCAACACCCCCGGCGTCATAACACCAGCTGAATGCAAACTAGGAATAATGCCTTCACATATTTTCAAAAAAGGCAACGTAGGCATGGTTTCCAGAAGTGGAACACTAACGTACGAGATCGCCGCTGCATTGAGCAGAAAAGGGTTGGGACAGTCAACCTGTCTCGGTCTAGGCGGTGATCCCATCACGGGTTTGAATTTTATCGACGCATTAAAAATGTTTGAGAAAGACTCCCAGACGAAAGCTGTCGCCATCGTAGGAGAAATTGGAGGAAACCTAGAGGAACTTGCGGCAAAGCACATTGCGGAAGAAAAATATTCGAAGCCTGTTGCGGCTTTCATTGCAGGTAGATCGGCGCCGCCTGGAAAACGCATGGGCCATGCTGGAGCAATTGTTATGGGCAAAGCGGGAACAGCGGAGAACAAAATTGAAGCTTTCAGAAATGCAAACGTGAAAGTAGCAGAGAAGCCAGGAGACATAGCAGAGCTATTAGCGAAAAGTGTCACAACATCAGCAATATAGCGTGCAATATCGACTGATCCGATAACCTCATCTGCTTATTGTTTCGGCAAAAAGTATATTTGAGACTGAACCATGTGAGTTCTAGCAACACGAAATACGGAAGGATTTGCAAATGCCCATCATGGACCCATTCAAAAAAGCTCTTGCACAAAAGCACAGACTCTACAAGAAGATTTGCCGACACTGCGGAGCAAGAAACGCCCCAACATCAGTGAAATGCAGAAAATGCCACAGCAAAAACCTTCGCTGGAAAAAGAGAGAGATCGTAAAGTAGATTTTCGCACTCTTTCTGTTAAAGAGTCTTGAGCAAAGTCTCAATGTTGAAAGCGGTGTTTGCGCAACCATTTTTTATCAATGGTATCCCTTGAGCGACAACGTCCATGCTGCCAAGCACTTCACCGCTCATCCGTACTTCCTCGCCGCAGGCAACTCCAACGACGCCCTCATATCCCTTAGTTTTCAGGATCTTTGGAACGCAAGAGCCTCCAGGTACAACGTACACGTCGTATCCTTTCTTCACAGCAAGAGACGTTGCCTCATTCACCAAACAATCTGGAGAGCAGTGTGCGCAAACATAAGAAGGAATGTTTGCATCAAAAATGGCTTGGCACCGACCGTCCATGAATTTTCTAGAACAATGAGGCAGAAAAAGCGCTCTTTTCTTGGTCTGCGCAAACTTTTCTTTTTCCAAGAGGTTCCTAGCATGCATGTCCATCAAGTCTTCAAGAAGTACTATAGCGTCAGACAAGTTGAGCCCCGTTGCTTCTTGAATCTTGAACTTTTTAATGATCTCGAGAGCCCTTTTGCTCATCTTCCTGTGCACTCCTTTCTGATAGCTGGCCTTCGCTATCTCCATGAAGAAGAAGCGAGGAATGTTGGAAAGATCAAAGGTAAACTTGTATGGCATAACCTATGTTAAGAAGGACAAACCTTTAAAATTACCTGTTTCTTTATAGAGTCTCAAATCCAAATTGGAATGCTGGAAAGAAAGGAGACATAGCTTTGAGTCCTCTAGGATTTGGTAAGAAAGAAGAGAAACATGCTGAAACAGCAAAAGCATTGAGTGATCTTGAGCAAATTTGCGAGAATGACAAAGAAGCATACGAAGCCTTGTATCACACAATGATTCTAAACCCAAAGAAGGTTGACACATCTCTCAAGGACGCTATCGAAAACGCCAAAAGATTCGAGAAAGAGAAAAACATGACCAGAGCAAGAATATGGTATGATATTGCTGGTGGATTGGCAATCTACGAAGGCAACGCAAAGAAGGTTGTTGAACTTTTCAGTGAAGCTGAGAAACTGTCAGGCATAAAGTATCCGATCTTGAAGAACGCGGAAAAAGCAGTTGTCAAGGCACAGGAGTATTACAAGAAGCATCTGAAAACAGAGACAGTTGAAGCCTAAGCCTCTATCACTACCACAAGACTTGAACCAAGATCCACATGTTTTTTGCTATTCCTCAGGTTCTTTTACGTAGCCCAAAAGATCCCGCAGAGATTTTACTTCGTCTCGAAGCATGTTAACTTCGCTTTCAAGAGCGTTTGCTCTTGACTCGGCGACCTTTCTCGATTTGTCAATTTCAATCATCAGATTCGCGCGTTCAGTTTCTAAAGTTTTGATTTTCTCATGTAGAGACTTCAGAGTCTGCACAAGTTCTCCCCTTATCCCTTTAATTCTTTCCACCATATTTTTAATGTTTGCTGTCTCTTCAATTTTGGCCTCAGTTTCGACAGCAGCCCTAAACCTAGCCTTACAGCTCGGACACTCAAAGATTCCGGCAAGTTTCGGCACTTCGCCTTCTTCTAACGGCTTTTTTGAAGGAATAGGCCATGTTTTCACAGGTGAAGTTACATCAATTCCGCATTTAGGACACTTCACCACGTTTTAAGCCTCCTTCGTCTGGTAGTTATCTCAGGTTTCCTTTAAAATGCGTTGTGAAACATTCCTCTATTAAGTGTCAGTAGAACAATCAATTGCCAAACAGACATAGCAGCTAAACCAGAAAATAAGTCGCACTGAAAAAAAGAAAGGGAGCGCCAGATGTCTAGAGAGACAACTGGAACGTCAGGCGTTCGACAAGTTCTTTGTAACGATTCCGAATAGTGACCTCAGTCACTTGCGCAATCTCAGCTATCTCCCTCTGAGTTTTTCTTTCACCAGTCAACACGGAAGCAATGTAACTTGCAGCAGCCGCGATTCCGGTGGGACCGCGCCCTGAAGTAAGCTTAAGTTCCTTTGCCGCCGCTAGAATTTTGTGGGCAATCTCTTCCACCTTTCCTTGCATAGTCAACTGATTTGAAAACTTTGTGATGTATTGGCTTGGTTTGAGAGGCGGAATCGAGTAGTCAAGCTCTCTGATCAAAAAGCGATAGCTGCGACCGACTTCCTTTTTGGTCACGCTTGACGACTGGGCTATCTCTTCCAATGTCCTAGCTAATCCGCATTGTCTGCAGGCTAAGTAGATTGCCGCCGCTGTCACGCCTTGAATTGATCTTCCGCGTATAAGTTTCTCCTTCACGGCCTTACGGTAGATGACTGAAGCTGTTTCAAGTATGTTCTTCGGAAGATTCAGGTTGTTCGCGATCTTTGTTATCTCAGACAAAGCGAATGCAAGGTTGCGTTCCGTTGCGTCTGAAACTCTGATGCGTCTCTGCCACTTTCTAAGCCTGTAAACCTGAGCTTTCTGTCCTGGCGATAAACTCTTCCCATATATGTCTCTGTCGTGCCAGTCAATCATTGTTGAAAGACCCTTGTCATGAATTGTGTAGGTCAAGGGAGCGCCAACTCTGGTTCTTTTCGCTCTTTGCTCGTCGTCGAAAGCTCGCCATTCTGGTCCTCTGTCGGCTATTTTGGAAGCTACCACTATGCCGCAGTCCATACATACAATTTCAGCGGTTTCGTAATCACGCATGATTCTTGTGCTGTGACATTCTGGGCAAGTTTGAACTCTGACGGATTGCGAGGGCGGGGAAGCTGAGTCTGTATCTCCACGTGTGTTTTCGCTACTCATATACTCTATCTTCTCCTTTCTCCTCTTGAGGGGATTACGTACAGCATTTTGTTCACCAGTTTTTCAGCTTCACGAACAGTAGATTTGATTGCTATGTAAGGTGCAGATACCGGACCAAATATGTCAAAAACTTTTCCAACAGATTTCAAATTCTCGTCAACAACCGTTTCGCCAATTCTGGGAGTTTTTTCCGTTTTTACAATGATACTACTGCTTGGACTAACATGCATAACTAAACCTAGTCTTTGCAACCTTCAAATTTCCCCTCAAAAAGCAACATGTCCAAACCGGACACCCTATTTAAACTTTTCCACACAATTAGACTTGCAAACACAAAAACAACCGTAAAAACACGATTCACAATGCATCCTCAAACGTGAAACACGTTTCCAATGAAGCAGTAAACCTGTTGAAACGAATAGAGCAATAACTTGCTCTGTTGAAGCAGAAACCTTCATAAACAAGTACTATCGATTAGACTGTGCATTTGAAGGGTGAGGCTTATGTCCAAACCATTCTACGTAAAGTTTGAAATTCCGAAAGAAATAGCAGATGCGGCCTATGAAGCCCTGCAAATAGCCGCGAAGACAGGCTCAGTCAGAAAAGGCACCAACGAAACAACAAAAGCAATCGAAAGAGCACAAGCAAAACTAGTAGTCATAGCTGAAGACGTTGACCCACCAGAAGTCGTTGCCCATTTACCACTGCTCTGCGAAGAAAGAAAAATCCCATACATATTCGTCCCGACCAAAGAACAGATTGGCAAGGCACTAGGCATAGATGTTCCCGCGGCTGCAGCATGCATCGCCAAAGAAGGAGACGCTGGAGGATTAATCAAGGAAATAACCACCAGACTGGAGCAGATCAAAAGAGGAACGCAGTGATGAGCAAGGAAGAGAAAACCGCGAGGCCAGCTCCGTCACAAGGAGAAGTCACGCCAGCAGAAGTCATTCAGGTAATCGGGCGCACAGGCGTAACCGGCGAAATATCTCAAGTAAGAATACGCATCTTGGAAGGAAATGACAAGGGACGAATCATAACTCGAAATGTTAAAGGACCAGTGCGCGCTCAAGATGTCCTGATGCTGAGAGAAACCGAAAGAGAAGCCAGGAAAATCACAAGATAATAAAACTGGAACCAACTGTCTAGAGGAAAGACAAATGCCAAGGCCAAGAAAATGCTCATTTTGCGGAAGCGAATTTCCGGCGGGCACAGGCATGATGTTTGTGAAGAACGACGGCTCACTCCTTTGGTTCTGTTCAAGCAAATGCAGGAAAAGCTCCCTGAATTTTCATAGAGACGCACGCAAACTCAAATGGACGACATACTTCGGCAAAGAAGAAAAAGGAAAAGCATAGTCCTCTAACAGAAACCGTCATCTGCACTCTCCGTTTTTTAATCTTCATTAATGCAGCGCTGACGCCGCACGTATCGAGTTTCGATATATTTCCGATGAGAAAGAACTGATTTATTAAGATTTGCGATACTCTAAAGGCAGAGGCGTCAACATGCAAATAAGAAACAAAAACAAACCGAAAATGGATCTTCTGGAAATGTCCGATCCTGAGAAATACAAAGTAATCAAGGCAGTCAAAGAAAACCTTCAACTGAAGGTCGCGGAAGCCAAG
>Ga0315284_10016063_pt1 | contig 10628 bp, 8 predicted proteins | sample YL17G09_16_MG_FD_203696 | JGI IMG/M metagenome (GOLD analysis project Ga0315284, IMG submission 203696) | Sediment microbial communities from Yellowstone Lake, YNP, Wyoming, USA - YL17G09_16 | ecosystem: Environmental > Aquatic > Freshwater > Lake > Sediment | place: USA: Wyoming | collected...
GCTGCCCTTCTGCAGCCTCTATGCCTCCCAGAACAGGGGTATGCACGAAGGGAGAGAATAGCACGAGACGGGCGGCAGCAGCGGCCTGGGCGCCAGACGAGTTTCTAGACAGTACAGGGAAGCGGCGGAGCGCCTACGGGCGCTCCGCCCTTCATGTGATAGCAAGGAGGTTGTTGCACCATGGCAGTACGCATGACCTGCGTGTTCTCGGTAGTCGTAGCGCTCGCCCTCTGGGCGAATTGCCCGAAGGCGACAGCGAAGCTTCTCGTCGATCAGACTCGCTTCGGGACGGACCCCGCTTCTCTGTGGGAAGCCTGGGCCCCGCGGGACGAGATCAAGCCTGCATTCTCTATCGACGCACAGGTCTCCCGCACCGGGCAGAACGGCTCGTTGCGAATCGAGTGCACAGACCCAGTTCAGTGGGGAGGCTGGAGGCGTGTCGTCGATGGCGTTCAAGCTGGCGCCTGGTACCGGTTCGACGCGTACTACCGGCCCCATCAGGTCAAGCAGGAGCACCGCACCGTGCTGCCCCGCCTCGATTGGCTCAACAGGCAGGGCGAGCGGGCCGGGCAGCCGGAGTTCATCTACCAGACCGAGGACGCCGCGGACGGGTGGAAGCACGTATGGGCAGTGGCCCCCGCGCCGGCCGACGCTGCCGAGGTCCGCCTCGAACTCTTTTTCGGGTGGAGTCCGGGCGGTACCGTTTGGTGGGACGACGTGAGCTTCGGTTCTGCCGACCCTCCGAAGCCTCGCAGTGTGAAAGTGGCAACGCTCTACCACCGGCCGGATGGCAACGCCTTCGCCCGGGAGAACATCGACGAGTTCTGCCGCTGGATCGACCGGGCGGCACAGAGCGACCCCGACATCATCGTCCTCCCTGAGGGCATGACGATGGTAGGCACGCCATTCTCGTGCGCCGACGTGGCGGAGCCGATTCCCGGCCCGACCTCTGAGCGGATGGGCGAAATGGCGCGCAAGCACAACTGCTACATCGTCGCCTGCTACAATGAGCGCGACGGCAAGGCCGTCTACAACACCGCCATCCTCGTGAACAGGAAGGGACACCTGGTTGGCAAGTACCGCAAGCTCTACATCCCACGCAATGAGGTCACGGACGGCGAACTGCCCGGAAAGGACGCGCTCGTCTTCGACACCGACTTCGGCACGATCGGGGTAATGATCTGCTGGGATGTGCAGTACCCCGAGCCGGCTCAGCTCATGGCGCTCAAGGGCGCGGAGATCATCTTTCTTCCCATCTGGGGCGGAAGTGAGCACCTCATCAAGGCGCGGGCCATTGAGAACCACGTGTTCGTTGTCACCAGCGGCTACGACGTGCCGAGCATGATCGTCGACCCCGAAGGGGCAGTGCTGGCGACAGCCCGCGCTTCGGGGAAAGACAAAGGCGAGATCGCCGTCGCCGAGATAGACCTCAATCGGCGCTATGTCGACTCCTGGGACGGCTATATGCGCGCCGTACTCATGAAAGAGCATCGCGACGATCTGCAGTAGCCGAGCCTCGGCAGATACGATCCATGACTCCGCGTCGGGTGTCCGCGTGAGTGCCCGTAGTGTCCAATAACTCATCTGCCTCCCAGAGCACCGCGTGGGCGCAAATCATGGCATTCCCGGCTATCGCCGACACTGCTGATCGGCGAAGAGCACGACGCCAGGAACGAGAATCCGACTGTGGTTGTCAAGCGGTGATGGAACCGCTCAGAACAGCCTCTCCGAGTCCGGACGAGGAGTGGAGGGCAGGATGGGCAAGGACGCGCTGGTACCCGGATCCCACATATGCTCAGTTGGGATTGGGGTCGGGGCGCCGTCTAGCGTCTGGGCCACTGCTGGCCTGGCATTCGGCTCGCCCCAGCCTCCCAGACCGGTCTCATTGGCGCTTAGTAGCCACAACCATCGCGAACGACCCCTGTCCACCCGAAAAATGCAATCCGCCCCGGGGAGGGGTTGATTATGGCGCCGGTAGACGGTCAGGACGAGGCCTTGGTATCTCCGTGAGGACGCCCATCGTGGCTCAGTTGACCGCGCGGGCCACACTGGAGCAAAGCTGGTCGGCCGAGAAGGGGCCTGAGCGCTTGAGCTAGGCCGCGCGGCGGAGATGACGGTGATGGAGTCCGCCCACCACAGGCACGGAGACGAGTTGGCCCTCGCCCGGCGGCGCCTGGGGCACCTGCACATCGCCGGAAAGCCCCTGATGAGGGCGCGCGGTGTGGTAGTACTCCTCAATGGACCCTTTCAGCAGCCTCTCCAGATGACCTTGGCTAAGTGCGATCACGTGATCGAGTAGCTCCCGCCGCAGCGTCCCGATAAACCGCTCGATGTAAGGATTCTGCCAGGGACTCCGGTAAGCGGTGCGCCCATCCCGGATGCCGCAGGACTCCAGGAAGGCTCGCACCCCATAGCCGAGGATGCCGTCGTTGTCCCGGAAGAGATATCGCGGCTGGCATCCAAACGGGGTCGCTTCTCGCAGCTGCTGGAGCACCCACTCCATGCTCGGATGTGACATGACCGCGAAGTGACGCACTTCGCGGCGGGCATGATCCAAGACCAGGAACACATACAGCACCTGGAAGCGCAGCGTGGTGACGGTGAAGAAGTCGATCCCCCAGGAGACTTCCAGGTGGTTCCTGAGGAAGGCCAGCCAGGTGGTCGAGGGCGACCGCGGCTTCCTGGGTTTTGCCATGTACTTGGGGATGGTCTCCGCGCAGGGCGCCTCGTAGCCCATCAGCAGGAGCGTGTCTCGAATCCGCTCCGCTCCCCAAAGGGGATTCTCCTTGCTCAGACGCCGGATCAGTTGCTGGATCTCCAGGGCCACCGGCTTGCCACCCGGCTTCGACTTCCATCGCCACCACGCTCGGAAGGCCCGGGTGTGCCAGCGTTTCACGGTCTCCGGCTTCATCAGTTGAGCCAGCGTCTCCCAGCCGTCCAGGAACTTCGAGAGCACTACCCAGAGGATCCGAAAGGCGGGGCTGAATTGACTGTGTCGCTTCCGCCGGCCTGAAGAGCGATTCAGCTCGGACACCAACTGGCTCTGGACCGCCAAGAGCTGGGCCGCCGTCACCGCCCGCGGCAGGAGCAGCGCCCAGCAGCATCTCAGGAGATATCGGACGAGTTGGAGCAGCACACCCAAGCAGCCTCGGAGGCAGCACACCCAATCGACGATCCTATTCATGCCCCAAGGATACCAAGAGGGCCGCGGCGAACCCAAGCCCTCAGGACAGTCTGGATAGCGTTTTTCGGGGGGACACCCCTCTCTGGACACAGGCGAGCATCGGCCAGCACCACAACCTGGCCGGCAGCGCCGTGCGCGCTTTGGGGGTGGCAGAGACCGAGACTCGGGGGCGCCAGTTCCGCAGTCGCCCCAGGCGATGTCGCGTGGCGTGAACGGCCCCGGAAGTAGCCCATGTGGCAGCACCTGAGCGGTGGATCCGCGGGGGATAGCAGCAGGCCGCAGCCGGCCGGCGCGGTCGGGCACGAGGCTCGCGAGCCCGTCCCCGGCGGAGTGGCCGCCATCACCGGCCGGGCGCTTCTCCTCGGCACGCTAACCGTCGCCGCAGTGTCCCTGGCCTGCCCTTACCTGGGCGCGGTTACCCACACCTGGGACCCTGGCGGAAGCGCGCTGCCCGCGACCGGCATCGTAGTGCTCTTCACACTCGTGACGTTGAACGGCGCGCTCGCGCGCCTTGTCCCGCGCTGGGCCCTCAGCCGCGTCGAACTGCTGGTCACCTACGCCATGGTGATCATGACGACGCAGTTCCTCTACAAGGGCGGCCTGCCGTTCATCACCGGCGCGACCACCTTCCCCTTCTATATGGCCACCCCCGCCAACGACTGGGAGCGGCGCATCTGGCCTTATATCCCGCTCTGGCTGCGCGTCTCCAGCCCGGAGGCAGTGAGATGGTACTGGGAGGGCCTCCCGCCTGGCGCGAGCGTGCCCTGGTACGCCTGGCGTCGGCCCTTGCTCGCCTGGGGCAGCTTCAGCTTCGCGCTTATGGCGGCGATGTTCTGTCTTGGGGCGCTCTTGAGCCGCGACTGGATCGAGCGCCAGCGCCTCGCCTTCCCGCTCGCGGAGATCCCCCTCGCCATCACCGGCGATGGCGACACCCCCACCCTCGGCGGGGGCATCTTGCGCAACCGCCTCGCCTGGTTCGGCTTCGCCATCCCGGCCTTCGTCGGAAGCCTGAACTGGCTCCACTCAGCCTATCCCAGCGTGCCCCAGGTCCCCCTCGAGTTCGGCGTCGAGCGCGCCTTCTCGGGGATGGGGCTGCCCTGGCGGGTGCTCTCCGGGGACTCGGGCGTCCACTTCAACATCATGTTCGCATACACCGGCATCGCCTATCTGCTGCCAGGGGAGATCTCTCTCAGCCTCTGGTTCTTCTACGTGTTCTATCGGGTGCAGCAACTAGTGTGGGCAAGTTTCGGCGTCGGCCCGGGCGGCAGCGCGAATGTGTCCGTCGACCCGCAGACCTTCGTGGGTATGCAGGAGGCCGGCGGGTTCGTTGCGCTCAGCGTCGTCGTGCTCTATCAGTCCCGGCGCACGCTCGCGGAAGCCTGGCAGGGGCTGATGTCCCGTGCTCGCCGCCGGCCCGACCCACTCACCCCCCTCGCACCCCCCTGGGCCCTGCTCGGGTTCGTGCTGGCAAACGCATTCTTGCTCTGGTGGGGCGTGCAGACCGGCATGCCCTGGTGGCCCTTCGCGCTCATCATGGGACTCTTCTATAGCGTGATGATCGGCGTCTCCCGGCTCGTCGCGGCGGCGGGGGTGACGCACGTGGATACCGGCTTCTTCCCCCGCACCGTCATCCTTCGGGGTATCGGCGCACCCGCTGTGGGGCCGGTGTCGCTCGTGATATTCGGCTACCTCGGCACGGTCTTCATGTACGATCCGCGCATCGTGCTCATGGCCCAGGCGATGAACAGCTTTAAGCTACTACACACGGGTCGAGTGCAGGCGCGGCGCTTCCCCTGGGCCGCCGTCATCGCGGTGGCGGTCATGCTCGCGGTCGGCTTCCCGACGCTTCTCACTATCGCCTACCGCCATGGCGCAGTGACGCTGCCGGACTGGCCCATGGCCATGCCCCAGCGAGGAATGTGGGCGGAGGTGGACAACAGCCTGCGCAGCCCAGAGTTGCCCGATGACTGGTCGCGCGCGGCGCTGGCGATCGGCATGGTGCTGATGGGCGGGATGATCGCCCTGCACAACCGCTTTCTCTGGTGGCCCATTAGCCCGGTCGGCTTCCTCATCGCCAGCGGCTGGTCCACCGATGTCTTTGTGTGGTCCAACTCACTGATCGGCTGGATGCTTGCCACACTGGTGCGGCGCTACGGCGGCCTCCGCCTCTACCGCACCCTCCGCCCCGCTTTCCTTGGCATGGTCATCGGTGGTTACGTCCCGCAGGCCTTCTTCGCCCTGCTTTCGCCGCTCTTCGGGGTGAAGCTGCCGGAGTAGCGCGCAAGGACGAGGGGCAGACTCCTCACCACGACATGGGCCCGTGCCGGCGCCATCGGGTCTGGGCGCACTGGCTGGGTGAGAGGCAGAACCCGGAGCAGGAGCTTGTGCCTGCCGCATTCCTGCCCGGCGAGATCTCATGTGCCAGCCGCCTGCTCGGCCCTTCGGGCCCCGAAGACGCCCTCCAGCACTTCGCCGTGGCCACTGTGGAGCAGGAACGCCTCCAGCACCGCTGCTGCATTCTCGGTCGGCGTCTCTGGCTGCAGCGCCTTGGCTGGGCCCAGGATGTAGCCACCGCCTGGTGACATCTCCTCGCATAGCCGGCGCACCTCTGCGAGGATCGCATCGGGCGTCCCGAAAGGGATCACGCTCTGTGAACCCAGCCCGCCCCAGAGGGTGATCTTGTCTCCCCACTTCCGCTTCAGCTCGTAGGGGTTCATGGCCTCCGGTTGGATGCTCTGAAGCACATCCGGGCCGATCTCGATAATGTCCGGCATGATCTCCGATACATTCCCGCAGCAGTGGCTGAGGGCGAGTTTCCCTGCGTCGTGGACAGCCTGCTTCTCCCCGCCCAGCGCGCGCTCACGAGTGCAGTTTGGAATGCGACAAGAGCCGGTAATCCCGTTGGCGCCGATCGTGCAGGAGCTGGCGTTCCCGCAGGTGCTAAGGCGTGGTAAGATGGCGGGAAGGAATCCTGGTAGCGGGGGCGTGTTGCGTAGCAATGCATGAAGCGCTCGCGACCCTGCTGGTGAGGCGGTGGCAGCTGCCGCGGCAGGGAAGGCGGCCGCCGGCAACATCTGAGCGGCCCCGCCGGTGTCCCGACCTCACCTAGCATCCGCACATCCCGCATTTTCGCCCGCGGACCGGGAGCCTCGCCCCGGTACCCCCTCCAAAGAGTAAGAGGCCAAAATGGCAACCTCATTCGGGTCCCCGCACACAACGGAAGCCGATGCTGTCGTGGCTGAAGTAGCGGCGGCCGGGGTAGTAGTAGTTGCGGTAGGCACAACGGAAGTACGTCGGACGGGGGTTGAACCACGAGCCGCCCCGAAGCACCCGTTCGGTTCCACGTCCAGGAGGTTTCAGGTCTCCCTTGGCATACCGTTGGTAGGCCTTCTCCTCATACCAGTCCGCACACCACTCCGTCACGTTCCCCGCCATGTCCAGGCACCCGTACGGGCTGGCGCCAGCCCCGTAGGCTCCCACCGCGGCCGGACCCTCGCGCACCGGGTCGTGCGACCAACTACCTAGGTCCGATATCCAATCAGTCCCCCACGCATACTTCTTCCCCGTGATAAGCTCGAAGTTGCGGCACCGCTTGTTGTCCCATTGGTCTCCCCAGGGGAAAACGCGCCCCTCGGCGCCGCGCGCCGCTTTCTCCCATTCCAACTCACTTGGCAACCGGCCCCCCGCCCATCCGCAATAAGCATGCGCGTCCTCCCAGTTAACCCCCACGACAGGGAAGCGGTCTAGGCCCGACGGCGCCTCCCCTCCTTTCCAGTGATCCGGCGCACGATGGCCGGTGGCCCGGACAAAGGCCAGGTACTGCGCGTTGGTCACTTCAGTCCTCCCAATCCAGAAGCCTGGGAGGTTGACCCGGCACTGCGGCCGCTCATCTTTGAACGACTCGCGCTCGTCGAGCGGATGCTCCTTGAGCCAGGTCTCGCGCTGGGCATCGCTCGTTCCCAGCGTGAACTCCCCCGCCGCGACGCACACCATCTCCGCCCGGTCCTTCGGATTGACCCAGATATCCCCGGCCTGCGCCTCCTTCGGCGGCTCGGGCGTGCGCCAGATCACCGCGTTTGGATTGACCTCTGGCGGAGGCGCCACCTTTTCCGTCCGACGAGCCCCGGCGCACCCGGCCGAGAACACGCCGACCACCAGGGCCAGGAGCAATAGAAGACCTATGCCCTTGCACTGTGTCACCCCACACCTCCCGATTATGTCCCTCCCGTAGTGTAAAGTTGGGTGGGCTCTCGTGTGCATATTAGGCCGCGACGCCGTCCTGGTCAATGGGATTCTGCAATCCCTTGCTTAGCCGTCGGCCTTCGTCCGGTCCCCGGCTCTACCTTCACGGCAACCTGCCAGACCTCCTCACCCGGCGCGGCCTCGTAGGCGATCATGCGGTCCGGTCCCTCGCCGCCGCGTGCCGGACAGACGCACTCGCGGTACATGCCTCCGTGCACGACCACCTTCTCTCCCGGCTGCAGGATCGCCGCGGCGCGGCTGATCGTGGCAAAGGGCTCCTCCGCTGTTCCCAGGTTCTGGTCGGAGGCCCCGGGATGCGCGCAGGCCACGTGGTAGACCTGCTGGTACTCGGTGACGTCATCCCAGAAGGCAAATGATGTCCCGTCCGGCATCCGCATGGTTCCTCCGCTCCTTTCGGCTCCCCTCTCGTGCTCGTGCTGGGTGTGAGCACTGCTGACATGCAACAGTCGCTTCGCTAAGCTACACTCCCGACCTCCTTTCCCGCGCCGACCCGGCTCATGTCCCGCGCCAGGGGTCAGTGCTTCTGCGATCCTCCAAGTACTGCGCCACCTGCTCACGCCATAGCGCGGCGGCATCGAAGTCCACCTCGGCGACCGCGAGACCCTCACCGTCCTCCACTTCAGCCAGCACTCTGCCCCAAGGCGCAATGATGGCGGACTGACCGATAGATGAGTAGGCCGCCGACTTGTCAGAGGGTCCGTATCGGTTCGCGGAGAGGAACCAGACCGTGTTCTCCACCGCCCGGGCTATCCCGACGGCACGGTACTCCTGCTGGTTGTAGCCCAACTGCACCCAGGACTCAGTAGTGAGCCAGTTCGTGGGGTGCAGGATCAGCTCTGCTCCGCGGTCGACCAGGCCGGCTATGTAGCTCGGGAAGATGAAGTCATAGCAGATCGTGACCGCTACGCGAGCGAACGGCAGGTCCAGCAGGCAGGGCTGGGCGCCGCGTGCGAACCTATCGCGCTCACTGGAGAAGAGGTAGACCTTTCGGTAGACGGAGGCGACGGCCCCGGTAGGATCGATCACGACGGCTGCATTGTAGGGCATGCCATACGGGTTCGCCTCGATCATCCCAACGACCATCCACAGGTTGTGCTGTCTGGCCATGGCTGCGAGGTGGTCGGTGGTCGGGCCGGGGATGGCCTCCGCCAGCTCGGCCGCCGGGAGGGCAGCCAGCGCAGTGGTGCACAGCTCGGGGAAGCAGACAAGGTCGACGCCCACTGATGCCGCGCGCTCCGCCCAGAGGCCGATGCGCTCGAGGTTCGCCTGCTTGCCGCCCGGCCTGGCGCTGATCTGTGCTGCAGCGAGTCTTGCGCGCCTCATCTTCTATCCTCCAGCGTCCCGGGCAGCAGCGGAATGCCGCCCCTGCGCGGACCAGAAGCCGTCGACGATGCGGGCGAAGCTGTGAAGCAGCGTTCGGCCGTCGAAGAACGGCGCGTCGTATGCCTCTGGATGGAACTGAGTACCATAGAGCGGGCGGCTCTTGTGGCGCATTGCCTCGATCCGGCAATGACCGCTGGTGGCGAGCAGCTCGAAGTCAGGGGGGAGTTCTTTCACCTCGCAATAATGCCAGCAGCGCATCAGCATGGTCTCGGGCAGCGAATCAAAGAGTGGATCGTCCCTCGTTCGCCGGATCGGGTAAAAGCCTTCGGCGACGAAGTAGTCGGCGAGATCGCCTGCCTGGCGTGGACTCTCATCCTCAGGTGACAACTTGCCCATGGGCTCATCGGATAGCAGTCGGGTTTGACGCAAGTCTCGCGTGAAGGAGAAGCCAAGGAGCTGGTGGCTGCCGCAGAAGCAGATGATCGGAAGATCTGCCTGGTGCAGCACCTCGTCCATGCCCCAGAACCACTCGACCTTGCGGTCTTGCCAATGCCCGCCGAAACCGCTCATGGCGATGGCGCGCGGGCGCAGTTCCTGCACGACGGAAAGATCAAACTCCTGGTACGGGATGACCAAGCAGCGTTCTCCGGAGGCTTCCTCGAGGCGGATCTTCACCTGACTCTCTGGGCCATCCCGATAATAGCTTTCTCTCTCTTGAACGCGGACGTAGAGGTACATGCGCGCATTCCTCTCTTCAGTTCACCATCTCCCGTGTTCGTGGAGGGCAACTGCTCTCCTGCAGCCCACGCCGCGGCCGCTAGCGCCTCCATCGGCCGCAGGGCGTGAGCCGTGGCTTAGCGAAGAGCATTGATGTCTCGGGACTTCGGTCCTGGAGCCAATGGGCCGATCGTGGTAGGCCCAAGCTCCGGCACATTGCGGGATATGGAGTGTTCCATGCCATCTGAGAACTTGGCGCCGAATCCCAGCTTCGAGATCATCGCGGATGGTTTGCCGGTCGGGTGGACGCTTGAGTCAGCCCGTCCCGAAATCGGACCCGTGATGGCGTCCGCGAGCGAACGAGGGCGTTCGGGCAGCCGGTCATTGCTGGTGTCAAGCGATGGGAAGCGCGGCGCGGTCGGCCGCGTTGTCGGCACGTGCGCCGCCATCACGCCTGGGAAGGACTACCTGGTCACCGTTCACCTCCGCACGGAGAACGTCGCCAGCATCTATGAGTCGGCGTGGGCGATGCTGATATGGCGGCGGAGCCCCGATACGAAGATGCTGCGGGGAACGTACCTGGACCGCGTCGAGCGAGATGGAGACTGGTGGCGGCTCTCGACGCGGGTGCACGCCCCGGAGGATGTGTCCCATGCGGAGATATCTTTGGGCTGCGCGCTGGGACCCGACAGTCGCGTTTGGTGGGACGATGTGTCGCTGGAGGAGGCGCCCGCGGTTGCTTCGCGCCGGGTGCGGCTGGCGACGGCCTACATACCCCATAGCCATCGTACGCCCGAGGGCTGGCGCTGGGCAGTGGAGCAGGCGGGCGACGGAAAGGCAGACGCGGTATGCCTGGGCGAGTTGGCGGAGATCGTTCCGCCCGACCCCGCGGCGCGACACGGCATCCCGGGGCCGGCCACCGCCGTGCTCTCCGAACTGGCGTGCCGCTACCGCATGCTCATCATCGTCAGCCTGGCCGAGTGGGTGGGAGAGCTTCGGTACAACACGGCGGTAATCATCGGCCGCGACGGCAGCATCGTCGGCCGCTACCGGAAGACCCACTTGCCGCTGGCCGAACTCGAATCCGGCACTGAGGCCGGCGACGCCTTCCCGGTCTTCGGTACGGACATCGGCCGCGTCG
>Ga0315284_10016064_pt1 | contig 10628 bp, 8 predicted proteins | sample YL17G09_16_MG_FD_203696 | JGI IMG/M metagenome (GOLD analysis project Ga0315284, IMG submission 203696) | Sediment microbial communities from Yellowstone Lake, YNP, Wyoming, USA - YL17G09_16 | ecosystem: Environmental > Aquatic > Freshwater > Lake > Sediment | place: USA: Wyoming | collected...
ATTCTTATGACAAGCGTTGATATAAAAAATTCTGAAATCCTTGATCGAATACGAGAATGGTTTAAATCACAATTGGATGAAAGTATTTCTGATGAGGAAATACTTGAGAAGTGTTTAAAGTTCTCAATAGCCCATTTGGATCAACTACTGTCTGAAAACAAAACTGAATTGAAGTATTTAGATAGTTTATTAACCAAGGAAAGTGAAAAAAAAAAACCAATATTCGATTTCATATCGGATATTTTAGAAGATGAGTATGAAACGATTAAAAAATCAGGAAAGACGATAAAAGAAGTAATTCGTGAAAGTTGGAAATTCTGATTTTTATGAGTTCATTATTATTCATTGATTCTGACATTTTATTTAATCTATTAGCAATTAATATCAAAAAAAAAGAACGATATAATAAAAAAGCGAATTTAAAATTTCTAAAATCTTGATTAAGCTATTCGAAACATATGATATTTTAAAAATTAATGAAAATATTATATATTTAGCTTGGTTTATAGGCTCTAAATATAAAATGCATTCTGGTGATGCTATTCATATTTCATTTTGTTTAATAAATAAAATAAGTTCAATGTTAATAAAAGATGATGAATTGTATGATTCTATATTGCTTATAATTAATGATAAAAAAGGCAATGGTAATAAATCTATCAAGAATTTTTTCAATAATCTTTCTCTCTCAGAAGATAAATATAAAAGATACCATAGTTTTCTTTCAAAAGACTTTTTAGAATATGTAATGGTCTTATTGTCTTTTAAAACTTTATAGATCTCTGCAGTTTTGAATGTTTCGTCTTTACCTTGAAAGTTAAACTCTCAATTATTTTAATTAATTCTGGTGTCAATCCTTTTTGTATGTTTTGAAATATATCGCTTCCGTAGTATAATGCAGTAATTAAATCGTTAGGATGTGCCAATAGTATTTTTTTACCTTTATGAATACAATAAGATCTATTCTTAAAATTCAATGCAGTACATAATTTAATTATAAAAATCTATTATCATAAAAACATAAATAATAACAATATTTTTAATTAAATATAATTTTTACAAAGAATAAAATGCCAGTTCAAAATAGAATTATGATCTTTGTTGATCATAATAATATATTTCGTGAATTTCAAAAATTAAAATTAAAATTTGATTATGTTAAATTAAAAAATTTAATAACAGCCAAAAGAACGCTTATAACAACGATAAAATATGCTGGAATAGATTTTAGTTCAGATAAAACCGAAATAACCAAACAAAAAATATTTGAAGCCGTTCTAAATAAAAAAGGAATTATTTCTAAATCTGTTTATCTGAAAAAACTTTCAACTGGAGAAAGAAAAGAGAAAGAAATTGATGTAACACTTGCAACAGATATGATTGCTTATGGTTTTAAGGATTGTTATGATATTGCAGTTTTAATTAGTGGTGATGGAGATTTCAGACCGGCTATAAGATGGATTCTTTCTCTAAATAAAAAAGTAGAAATATGGAGTTTTAAAAAGGCACTCTCGCCAAGAATTAAAAATGTAGTTAATAATGAAGATATTTTTTATTTAGACGATCATTTAAAAGAAATAGAAAAATGTTAAAAAGGAGAGTATTACTTTGTGATGTTTTTTAGCAAAAAAAATAATTTTGCTTACTTTGAGATTTTATTACTCTCCATGTATTCTTATTGCAACATACTAATTTAAATTTTTCCTCTTTTTTTATTAAGTTTTTTTATCCTTTTTTTTACTATAAATTTTTTTCCCTGCTTTGGGATCATTTAACAACGATGGAATTAAAAAAGCTGGAGCTATAGAAAGAAAATTTTTTCAGAAGATTTAACAGAAAAATATCTTTTCTTATTATAACAATTAAAAAGAAAGTGTTTATTATGTCTAATGATGTTGTATTAATTGACTCAAAAACTCTCGAGAATTTTATGAGGGATGTCTTTATCGGTGTTGGCGTTCCTAAAGAAGATGCGGATATTATAGCAGATGTTCTTATTACATCTGATTTAAGAGGGATTGATTCTCACGGTGTACAACGCCTTTATATGTATTATTCCAGAATCAAAGAAGGTATATACGAAGTAAACACAAAGATTAAAATTATTAAAGAAGGTCCAACAACGGCTTTGCTTGATGGAAATTGTGGTATGGGGCATGTAATTGCGTATAAAGCCATGAAAATGGCGATCGAAAAAGCAAAAAGTTACGGGCTTGGTGCAGTAGCGGTTAGAAATTCGACTCATTTTGGGATAGCAGGATACTATTCCTTAATGGCAATTAAAGAAGGTATGATTGGTATAGTTTGCACTAACGCTAGACCTTCGATTCCTCCCACATTTGGCGTTGAACCTATGTTAGGAACTAATCCGTTAACTGCTGGTTCTCCAACTGACGAGGATTTCCCGTTTCTAATTGATTGCGCTACGTCAATTATCCAAAGAGGTAAAGTCGAACTATATAGTAGATTGAACAAACCACTTCCGGATAACGTAGTGATTAACGAAAAAGGTAAAACAGAACGGGATCCGAATAAGATTTTAGAAGGTTTGGCAAAAGACAAAGCCGCTTTGCTTCCCTTAGGCGGAAAAGGCGAAGAGACGAGCGGATACAAAGGGTATGGGTACGCTACTTTAGTTGAAGTTCTTTCGGCAGCTTTACAAAACGGTATATATTTAAAAGACACTATAGGAATAGTTGAAAACGGTCAAAAGCGGCTTAAAGTGGGTCATTTTTTTCTAGCAATCAATATCGAAAGTTTTATTCCTATAAATTCCTTTAAAGAGACGGCCGGTAATATTATGAGAGACCTAAGAAGTTCTAAAAAAGTACCTGGAGAAAACCGCATTTATACTGCAGGAGAGAAAGAATTTTACGCTGAACGCGAAAGAACAAAAACAGGTATTCCTATTAACAAAAGTATTCAACAAGATATTTTAACAATGAAAAAAGAGCTTGGTCTTAATCAATATAAATTTCCTTTCCAGTAAAAAATTAAGATTGGTTAATGTTTATTGCGGAGAATCGAAAATAATTCCATTCGTTCTACCTTCTAGAGGTTCTGAATGAAGGATTACTTCTTGAAGATAATCTATTTTTAGTTTATTTTTAATTTCTTTTTCTAATTCCTCAATATATTCGTGAACTTCAGATATATTTAATTTATCTTCAAAAAAGACATGCATTTCCAAAATGCAATAATTATGAGCTGTCCAAAACTCGAAACCATGATAACCTTTTACATGAAGATGAGATCTAAGAATATTTTCCACTGCTTTTTGAATTTCATTCTTGGTAATTTCGTCCAAACTCACGACATCGATATGAGCTCGCTGCAATAATTTCTCTTGATGTTTTCCCTCAATATGCGTGGCTATTCGAGATAAAGATTCTTCATTTTTCTTTATTTCTAGTTCAAAATTACTACAAATATTATGTGCATTTTTAAGCGTTAATTCGTCGCTAACAACAATAGTTTGAGATAAATAATATTTATCATCAATTCTGAAAAGATTTAAGTCTTTAACTTTTATTATTTCTGGATATTCAGTTTTTAACGAATAAATTAAATTGATAATTTTTTCTCCAATTGATTTTTCTCCGCTAATCGGATTCATTTCTATAATGCACTCAACTTCGTAGGGCGGAAAATAATCTTTACCGATTGATTTAATCGATTTTGTTATTTCGTGAGCGTGAACTATTGATATATGATCTTCTACTAATAAATGTACTTCTAAAAATAAATGAGTCCCGTAAGCTCGGATTTTTATGTCTTCGATATTAATTACGTGTTCTAAATTAATTATCTTTTGTCTTAATTCTTCAATAACCATAATATTTACTGGATTTGTGTCTGAGAGTTCATTAATTCCTCTTTTTGTTAATTTGAACGCCCCAATAATAATCCAAATAGAAAGTATAATGCTAAAAAAAATGTCTAAAATCGTCAATTTAAACAATATGAATACGAAACTAATTATCACTAAAATTGCACGCATAGAATCTTGAAATAAATTCAATCCTTGAATTTGGAGCGTTAGACTTTTTTTGTTCTTACCTTTCCGTATAAGTATTCTCGAAAAAATAATATTAATTGAAAAGGAAATTATTAATATTAAAAGTCCAATTTCTGGATTTTCGACTGTATAGCCTCCCTTATTTAGAGTCAAAATTGCGTTCCCTATTAAAATTGAGTAGAGAATCATTAATATAATACCTTGGGTCATTGCACCAACTGAATCAATTTTAGAATGTCCATACATATGCTCCATATCAGGTGGTTTTTGACTTCTAGATAAAGCCAACAAAGTAATTGAAACAAAAACGAAGTCTGTGAGCGTATCTACAGTTTCAGACAAAAAGCTTAGACTTCCCGTAGTAATTACGCCATAAAGCTTTAAAAACGATTGAACAATAATAATTATTACTGCAAATATTCCATATTTAATTTTTTCTTCCATTTAAAACACAATTATGTATGATAAACAAACTAATAAAATATCTATTCCAAATTTAAAAAGAATAACAATAAAAAAACGCAAATTATCTTTTTAAGTTTGAATTGGTTCCGCGTGAATATTACATTGTTTAATGCTGGGAATCTGTTTTCGAAGAACTATTTCAATTTCTTCGATAAACCTATGAACTTCTGCAATATTGACTTCTCTATCGAAAAATGTTGTCATCGAAAGGAATATATCCTTGCCTTCTTCGATTACATTTAAACGATCCCAATTTTTAACATTTGGGAACTTTTTAAGAGTATTTTCTACGATTTGTCGAATTTCGGGCGAAATAGGACGAAAACTATGCGAATGCATTTTTCCTGATGGAATTGTTAATGGTTCGATGTGGCTGATTATTTCTAGATTGCGTCGAATATTCATAGGAAATTCTTCTGCTATTTTCTTCTCTATCATTGAAGCGATATCGTGTGCTGTTATTAAGGGAGTTTCAGGCGGGATCTTAAAGTGAAATTGTAACAATAATTTATCCTTCATGATGTCTACTGAAAGATTGTGGATAGCCATGTTCTGGACATCTGGTAATTTAGATTGAACCTTTCGGATAATTCTATAAACCTGTTTAAGTTGAGAACCGCGGATTTTTCTATCAGTATATTTTACAAGTTCGACAATTGCCACCATTAAAAATGCGACGCAAAGAACTAAAATCCATCCGTACAATCCTAAAGGTATAATTTCCAAAATCTGATTCAAACCAGGAACGTAAAGCGCTACAAAGATTAGAGATAATCCTAAAATCACGGAATAAATTAATGGTTTGTTAGAAGTGAGTTTTCCTGATTTAAAAATTGAATGATTTAAGCTGCGATACGAAAAAATGTAAATTAAAGATTGCACGGCTAAAATTGCAAAAACAACAGTGCGAGCTAACATTAAATCTCCCATTTGAACGAAATAATAAAAGAGCGAGAGACATAATACGCTCGAACAAGAACTAATGGCAAGAATCAAAATTTTATTTTTAGAATCCAATAGTTTTTCGTTGAGATCTCTTGGTGGGGTTTCCATAATACCTTTCTCGGCCCGCTCAAAACCTAAAGCAATGTCCGAAGGTCCATCGCAGATTAAGTGAATCCAGAGAATTTGTGCTATTGTCAATGGAACGGGCCATCCTAATAAAAACGCCACAAAAATAATTAAAATTTCTGCGAAAGAATTAGACAACACGTACGCTACTACTTTTTTTATGTTATCGAATACAACTCGTCCTTCTTCGACTGCATTTACGAGCGTGCCAAAATTATTGTCCAAAAGGATAAGACTAGCCGTTTCTTTCGCAACATCGGTAGCATTTCCCACTGATACGCCGATGTTTGCTTTCTTCAACGCTGGAGCGTCGTTGACTCCATCTCCAATCATTGCTGTGATTTCTCCACACATCTGAAGGGCATTTACGATTTTTAATTTGTGATGGGGCGAAACCCGGCAAAAAATTACTGCATTTTCGACGATTGAGGCTAACTTTGATTCGCTCATTAATTCAAGATCTTTTCCTTCAATAATCTGATCAGGTCCTACAGCCAATCCCAAATTCATTGCAACTTTTTCGGCGGTCTTTCGGTAATCCCCCGTAATCATTTTAACCTTAATTCCCGCTCTACGACATAGAATAATTGTGTCTCTTACGGATGGACGTATTGGATCTTCAATTCCGATGAAGCCATTCCACGAATAACCTTCAATTTCTCGAAGATTGTCGCCAGTTTTATAAGCAAGCCCCAATAAGCGTAGTCCAGTACTCGCCCATTCTTCTAATTGTGCCGTGATTCGTTGTTTTTCGGCATCGTCTAAATTACAAAGATCCATAACAACATCGGGCGCGCCTTTCAATAAACCAACTTCGTTTCCATCCACAATATGAGTAGTTAACATATATTTTTTTTCGCTTGAAAAAGGCACTTCGTATACTCGAGGGTATCTATCTACAATATTTTGAGGATCCTTTCCAAGGTTAGTAATATATTCCCATAGACTGATTTCCAAGGAATCTGCTTTATTGTTACAAAGTGCCATTGTATAAACAGCGTATTGTTCGGATTGAAAATCAACACGAACAACTTTCATAATTCCTTCCGTAAGAGTGCCCGTTTTATCGGTACAAATTGTTGAGACAGAACCAAGCGTTTCTACGGCTAAAAGCTTTTTTACCAATCCCTTTCGGCGAAGAATAGCTCTCATTCCTATAACTAAAATTAGAGTTACCGCTATAATCAATCCTTCGGGTATAGCAGCAATCGCTAGAACTACAGAAAGTTCAACCATCTCCAATAAACTAAATTGCAGTAAAATCCCAGTTATAAAAATGCCAACGCAGATTATAATAACTAAATATGTCAACGTTTTGCCAAATTTTTCAAGTCGAAATTGTAACGGTGTGCCTTCGTCCTTGATTTCTGAGAGCGATTCCGCAATCTTACCGAGTTCGGTACGAATGCCTGTTGCAGTAACTTTCATTAATCCGCGACCCGAAAGAACAATGGTACCCATATACAAATTCTCGTCCATGCGCTTCATAATAGACTCGCTTTCGCCAGTTAATATAGCTTCGTTAAGGCTCAAATTGACGGTTTCGAGCACTGATCCGTCCGCGGCAACTTTATCTCCGGGATTTAACGCAATTAAATCGCCAGGAACTATTTCTGTAATATCAACGTCTTGGAGCTCTCCGTTCCGATACACGCGCGCTATTGGTCGTAACAAACCACGTAAGGCCTTCATTGTTTTTTCCGCCCTATATTCTTGGAAAAATCCGACGATACAATCTAATACAATTACGACACCAATAATTATAGCATCCTGATATTCTTGAATGATCAAAGAAATAATAGCTGCAACCGTAATAATATAAATTAGTGGATTCTTAAATTGAGCCATTAAAATGGTTAGCCAACTACGCCCTCCTTTCTCTGGTAATTTATTCAATCCAAATTTCTTTCTTAATTCAAGGGCTTCATTAGAAGTCAAACCCATCTTCGGACGTTCTACAAGAGCTGTACTCTTCTGATTCTGCTGTTGAATATTATTATTACTTTTTGACATTGTTATTTTTTTTCGTAAAAGCTATAAAAAAGATATTTCGTGATAAAAAACAAAATAATTCAATGCCTTTAAGGTGTTTGATAATTTTATCTAAAAAAGTACTAATATTTGCAATGAGTAAACAACTTTTAAGGTTATTCTGTACAAATGTTTACTTTTAAAATATTCGTTATATAATTAAAAACATAATTAAAAACTTCTAATCCAACTTCTTTATTGAATTTTAGAAAAAAAATGATCCTATTTTTCGAAATTGTTTATAATGTACATTCTTTTAATTGATTGTATGGTTTTAAATATAAAAAAAACCTAATTCTATTTAACAAAATTTCTTAACATGATTGTAACAGACAGATACAAATAAAAATATGGATGAATTTTACGACTTGAAAAAAGATCCTTTTGAAATAAAGAATTTGATTAATGATGACGAATATTATGATTTGATCGTAAATATGAAATCACGATTAGAGTCCTGGCGATTAAAAACCGGAGATAAAGTAACAAAAACCAAAATTAAAGGTAAAAAACTAATCCTTTAACGTATGAAACCATTCCAGTTGTTAATTAAACCTGTCTCGTTTGATTGTAACCTAAGGTGTGACTATTGTTTTTATTTAAGAGTTTCTAGCGAGTATCCCGAATATCAACATCCACGGATGAATGGTACAGTTTTAGAAAAATTGATATCGCAGTTCCTGAAATTTCGATTTAACGAGTCTATTTTTACCTGGCAAGGGGGAGAACCTACGTTGGCGGGAATAAAATTCTTCGAAAAAGTAGTAGCATTACAGCAAAGATATGGGACTTCAGGGCAGTTAATTGGAAACGCGCTTCAGACGAATGGAATTCTCGTTAACGACGAATGGGCTAAATTGTTTAATAAATATAACTTTTTAATAGGATTAAGTTTAGACGGTCCCAAAGAATTTCACGATAAATATAGGAAAAGCATAGGAAAAAAATCGGTATGGGAAAACGTGATGAAAACGATAGTTCATTTTAAAAACAATAAAGTAGAATTTAATATTTTATGTGTTGTGAGTAAAGCAAACGTCAATTATGCTGAAAAAGTCTATAAGTTCTTCGTCGATAACGGTTTTTATCATTTACAATTTATTCCCGCTTTAGAAGAAGAAGAATCGGGAAAAACTGCTTCTTATTCGATTAGTTCTGCCCAATATGGCAAATTTCTATGTAAATTATTTGACGAATGGAGAAAAGAACCAAATATAGTATCAATTAGAACTTTTGAAAGTATTTTAGCGTATAATTTAGGATATCCTAAAGGAAATTGTGTTTTTGAAAAAGAATGTGCCGATTATTTATTAGTCGAATGGAACGGCGACGTGTACCCGTGCGATTTTTTTGTAAAAAAAGAATGCAAACTAGGAAATATCCTTAACGAAGACTTCTCTACGCTAAAAAAAAGAAGGAATCAAAAATTTGAGCATTTAAAGTCAAAATTATCTAAAGATTGCGTTAAATGTAATTGGTTACAGCATTGTTTTGGTGGATGCGTTAAAGAGAGAATGTTTTTCGTTAATAAATATCCTGAAAAAACCTATTTTTGCGAATCCTATAAAATATTTTTTGAGTATTCGAACGATTGGTTTAAAAGGCAATCGACAGAAATGAAGAAAAAATAAAAAAAATTTAAAAAAATATTAAATCGACCTTGGAACAATTATCTCGAGGTTCGAGAGCGGATAAGAGGAGCAAGGATGGAAATAATTGAATCTTTTATCTGCTTCTCTTCTACCGTCACATAAGGGGTTTACAAATATATCTCCTGAGATTAAAAGGGAGCGACAAAAACCACATTCTCCTGATCTGCATTGAGATGGTGGTGCTAGGTTCGCTCTTTCCATCGCAACCAGAACCGTTTCAGTCGGAACAGACGATATTTCTTTGTTTAAATTTCCGATTTTAACCTTAATTTTAAATTTTTTATTTAAAACATTTTTTGGAAATTCTGGAAAAATATTTACATCTTTCACTTCGCCGTAAACTTCTTTTCGAATTCTTTTTATTGGTATTTTAAAACGTTCCATTTCTTTATCGATAAAATCGTACATAATTTGTGGACCACAAACGAAAAACGTACTATTGTTAACGTCAACGTACTTCTTGAGGATATCTGCAGTTATGAATCCTTTTTCGCATCCCTCTAACGAAACTTCTTCGCAACTTAAAACGATGACAACTTTTATTTTATCAGAATTTTCTTTTTCAAGTTCTTTCAACTCTTCGTAGAAGATCGTATCGTCTTCTTCGCTACTCCCGTAAATAATTGTTAAACGAACGTCCACGTTTCCTTCGGCGACTTGTTTTGCCATAGAACGGAAAGGAGCAATTCCAGAGCCCCCGGCAATGCAAACGATGTTTTTCGAGTCTCTTAGGGGCTCGTAATAAAAATGCCCACAAGGACCTGAACTTGTTATTTTTGTGCCAACTTTCCAGTTTTTCCAAATATAAGGCGTGAGAAAACCAGATTCGTTTTTTCTTATTGTAATTTCGTAAAATCCTTTGAGGGAATCTGAAGGAGAAGACGAAATTGAAAATGGTCTTGTTATTGTTATTCCCTCTACTTGAACTTTTAAACTTAGATATTGTCCAGCTAAAAAGTATGCTAACTCTTTTTTATCAAACTCTGGATCCGGAATAAGTTTAAAGGTTTTTGAAGATTTGGTTTCGTTTCTTATTTCGCTTATTTTTAAACGTTGAATTTCAGGATGTAACTGTCTTGCTAAATCGTTAATTGGATCAGAAGTGATTGGTTCGCTAGATGCTTCTTGAATCCTTTTATTTCTATTAGGAACTAATTTTGCGAACGAAAGTAAATCTTTATTGCTACTTTTTATTGTAATTTCTAATTTTTTCTCTTGATCGCTCATTTTATAACCCCCTCTTCTTTTAGTTTTTGAATTGTTAAAAGAGCAGACATTTCTCCATCTTTTAACGAGCTACTATACCCGTGACATCTTCTATTAAAACCTCCAGCAAATTCAAGCCCTTCAATGTGAACATCTTTACCCATAGACATCAATCTTGGTAAAAG
>Ga0315284_10016065_pt1 | contig 10628 bp, 11 predicted proteins | sample YL17G09_16_MG_FD_203696 | JGI IMG/M metagenome (GOLD analysis project Ga0315284, IMG submission 203696) | Sediment microbial communities from Yellowstone Lake, YNP, Wyoming, USA - YL17G09_16 | ecosystem: Environmental > Aquatic > Freshwater > Lake > Sediment | place: USA: Wyoming | collected...
TTAGCTGCTGCTTCAGCTTGTGCTTTAGCTGCTGCTTCAGCTTGTGCTTTAGCTGCTGCTTCAGCTTGTGCTTTAGCTGCTGCTTCAGCTTGTGCTTTAGCTGCTGCTTCAGCTTGTGCTTTAGCTGGTGCCACTGGTTTTGGCTGTGTAGGGGCTGCCGATGGAGGAGCCGCCTTTGGGGCTGAAGAAGCATCTCTGATCTTGGTAATCAATCGCTTGAGTTTTTCGATATTAAATTTGTTTGGATCTTCATCAATATTACCCAAAGCGAGCGGATTCTTACTTGAGAGGCAAAGAGAAAGGGAAACGTCTTCTTCATCCGGGGACCCCGGCAAAATCTTACCACCCAAACCACTAAACTCGTTTATTATTCGTTTTCTGCAATCCGCTCCACCTAACGTAACAAAAAGAAGTATAACATTTTGAATTTTGGCATTGAGTCGTATGTTTTCCATCAACAACACCTGGTCCCTACCTACACCCGGTCGCACGCCTATGTGATTTAGCATAATGAGCATATTCAAATTACGTCTCGGCAATTCATCGAATATTTTTTGGCTGTCGCCACTCAAATCAACCGTTTCGAATTCGACGTCCCCGAATTTTTCATCGGTTTTGATCAATTTATTTAATTCACTTGTAATAAACTCTTCGTATGGCTCTCTTCTCGGTTCATACGGATCATTAGCTATCCCGATCTTAAAAGGTGCCCCGCCCGTCTGTAAGGTCTGCTGCAGCGCCAGATACTTCGCCTTGTACTTCAAGTACTTGTTGTGGTACATAATTTATATATAAGGCCAAGAATATAAAATTGTTATACACTCATTACGACCCCAGTTTAAAATCGACGTACAAGATGATCCGATCGAACGCGGAATCATTTACAGCGTAGTGCTCGAAATTCGAATCAAAAACGATGCTAGACCCCTCTTGTTGTGCGATATCCATCCCGTCCACGTTCAAAATGCAAGAGTTCGGCGGGTCCGGTACGACCAGACCCAGATGATATGCCAACGAATTTGTAGACTTGCCCGTCGTATCTGTATGCTTTTCTATCCTCGACACGCCTTTCATCAAAGAAAAGCCGGCTATATTTATCCGATCTCTAATCTCGGCCAGCAGTTTAGCCGTAATCGGGCACTTTGTCGCATTCTGCTCAAACCAGTCCCCGTTATGGAACAGCCCGTAGTTGAGCCATTTTGCGTTTCCTGATTTATCCATATCATTTGTATCCGTATTAGAATTAGACCACGCTTTGATCCAACCGTAGTGCGATCTTATATTCGACGAATACGCCTCATCCAGCTCCTTCCACTGAACGTAGTCCCGTTTGATGGATTCGGATACCGGCGCCTCTAGCCACACCGCCATGGCTTCGGCCTTAATATCGCTCCACTTACGCCGTATATTTTCAAACAGACCGAACCGTACATCATCCACGTTATAAAACCGGTCCCCGTCTATGCAGAGCTTTTTGATTTGCGGATTCAACAGGCTCCTGTAGTACTCCACGTACCGGTTCTCGATCCAGAAGTACAGCGTTATGCATAGCATACTAAACAGCGCGCTCAGTATAACATCACCTGTCACAGCGTAAAACAAGACAGCCGATCCGACGATCGACGCTATAACCCAGCCCATGTAGTGCGCATACATTTTAGACCCCTCCATGACTAGCGATACGTCGTTATTGTTGTCCCACGACTTATGATGCAGATGTATCGCGTACGATTTTATGTCTATAACGTACGGCGACTCGAATACATCGTAGTCTAGCACGACTATTTTGTACGCATGCCCTAACTCCGCCACGTACCTAGACAGTGCGATCGGGCCGAGTATATCGATATTCGAATAGTTCGATGTAATTTTATCCGTATCGCACTTTTTCATGAGGTGTATGACTTTTTTGAGGAAGCGACTATTCTTTTTTCCGATCATAACACCGCTGTTGAGTATAGTTGTACTAGAGTCCAGGTTGTACAACCGTTTGACGAACAGGCCTGATACGACGGGCTCGGCCTCGCTGACTATTAAATCGTAATCGAAATTGTACTGCTCTATCAGGCTGTCTAGACTTCTCACGCATTGTGTATCTATATCCGCGTATACGCCGCCGTACTTGTACAGCACGACGTACTTGGCGAAGTCTAACCGCGATATCCATCTTGTCAGCTTGTTGTAGAACTCGTACAGATTTAGGGATCGCATAAGATCGATCAGCTTAGTCTCAGACCACAGCATGTATGTATACGCCGGGTTGTGTGTAGTCCAGCTCTTATTAGAATCTGTCAGAGTGTAGCTGTCTTGGAGCCATATCTGATGGATGATGGACTTGACGGGCTTGCCGGGCATACTATATGGCGGCCATAATTATGTTCGGCCATATGCTGGGTAGACTACGGGTAGTGGGTAGGCTACGGGTAGTGGGTAGGCTACGGGTAGTGGGGTGGGCTAGCCGGAGGTATAGGCAAAAAATTGAAATTTTGGATAGGCTGTTGGTCTCATTGGTTTTGGGCCATATCATCCCCCCCCCCTGTTCCACGTCTGCAGGATGTCGGATATTTTGAACATCTTCAACATCCTCAACCTTCCTGCTCTCTCAGACGCAGAATTACGGTCCTTGGTAAAAGGCGCTGTGGATGAGCTGGCAAACAGAGCTGCTGCCGCCCAAGCAGACGAACCGGACATACTTTTGCAAATTGTGCCGGGTATGGTCTTGCCCAAAGATTGTTCCCGTCTTCGCTCTATTTTGATAGAGCACGGCAACAAAGGTGTTAGCTTGAACAGCGGATTACCGTCCACAATTGGTGAGGGTGGATCTATCGGCAGGATCTACCAGTACACTTTGTTCAGCTCGAAGCTGAGCGAGGACGAACACAAATTCCTTGAGCAAGTCAAGAAGTATGCATCCTCTCCACAATAGAGAGGTTTGCATCGGCGGAGACACTTGTATATATTTCCCTATTCCGCCATCCCACCCTCACTACCCTACCCGTACCCACTATTCCATTCACCCACCCCCGATAAGCGGAAAAAATTGAAATTTTGCATATGCTGTTGGTCTCATTGGTTTTGGGATGTATTACTTCGGAAAGAACCAAGAACGCCATGTCTACTCCTTCTGCTTCATTCCCCACTCTCACACTGGATGGCCTCTCGCTCACAACCCTCCAAGCAATGCGGAAGCTCATTGAGCAGACCACCATTGGATTCCCAGTCCAGATACTTGAGATTGACAAGGCTATCGCTGTGCATCCCGATCAGGATGCCCAGGCCGATCAGGCCGCCCAGGCTCAGCCCACTTTGATCCCCTTCGACATCATCAATTTTTTGGTGGATGAGCCGAAGCTCTCGACTCAAGAATTTGTCGAGATGAACAGAGTGGTGGGTCGTTGTAATCTCCCTCCGCAGCGTTTGACATGTTCGGCCACGGAACCGGTCAGCGTTTCCATCGTCCGAACATGTCAAACGCTGACCGGTTCCGTGGCCGAACATGTCAAACGCTGCGGAGGGAGATGTTCGGCCACGGAACTGGTCAGCGTTTCCATCGTCTTGGCGATGTGCAAGGACGTCAGCGATTTGCGCAGGGTGTTGAACATTCTGACGACGCAGAACATACAACGCAACGCGATTTCGATCGCAATGATTCGGGGGGAAATCGCTCGCCGAGAGGCTCTGACCGCTCAGACTGGGACAGTCCAGACTGCCCCAGTCCAGCCCGCCCCGACTCAGACTATGATCAACTTTACGGTGATCCCAAAAACGATCCCGCCAGAGTACGGCTTCCACATGCTTCAGATCATGAAGCTTGCGCGAATCACAATGTCGCCGTTCGACCTCAAACCCGTTACCGCGAGCTTTGCTCTCGAGGAATCTGGAAGCGTAGATCTGACGGCGTTTAGTGTTCTGGTGAAGGTTCTCGAAGCCACGAAGTTCATTTACAACGACCTGGCGATCAAAGCCCTCCGGCAGGAAATCATTCGCCGGGCACAAAACGAATAGACTCCCGCATTTCTATCCCCACCAGTACCCACTATTCAATTCTCTATCTACCTCCCTAATAAGCTGAAAAGTTGAAATATCGAACATGTTGTAGAACCCATGCGGTTTTGTGCTGTATTACTTTTGATATTACGGATTTAATGTCAAGCGCTTCAAAAAAACTTACAGTCGTTATCAATGACCCCACCCCCGACGAACTCCGGGCTATAATCAAAATCTTGGCGGATGATCTTGGAAAGAATGCGGCAGCGATAGCGACAATAGCGACGTTTACAACTGCTGTGTCTACCCAGTCCACTCCCGTCCCAGTTCAGCCTGCCGTTTCTCAGCCCGCCGCTGTTCAGCCTACCGTTGTTCAGCCTACCGTTGTTCAGCCTACCGTTGTTCAGCCTACCGTTGTTCAGCCTACCGTTGTTCAGCATCGCGAGTTCGAAAATGCAAAGGCCTGCATCAATCTCGTGATGCTCGAGTCTGAAGCCGCATCGAACATCTCGATACTTCGCACAACGTACGACAGCAACCCGACTCTTCAAAAAGAAGTCGTAGCAGCGTACTTTCGCGAGAGGTCGTCCTATGTAAATTTGATCAACGGATGGCTACCCACCTGGTGGAGTCTGGTCGCCATGTTTCCAGAGGGCACCGCCATGAGGAAAGCTCTCGTGACCGCAGGATTTTGTGAGAACGGACCTAGGCCTGCCGAATGTATCGGGAAAAGCCCATCCACTCTCATCATGCTGACACATAACAGCGAAAAGTATCAGACGCTGTACAACAACCACAACAGCGCGACACGTCGAATCATGATCGCGGCGGCGCCCGAATTGTTCAAGACCGGCTCGCTCGACCCCAAGCACAATGTAAAAATCCCAGAGCTGTACATTACGTACAGCCACATTGTCGATGTGTTCAAGAACGATACTAAGGCTCTCACGTTCAACTTGGATGCCTTTGTCGAGACCCGCGTGCCCATGCTGGATGCGCTGTTCTTCTACATCCGCAGGCTCTACTATGCCGCCTTCCTGAACATCTACAGGGACTGTGATGCGATGCGCATGGTCTCTAACGACAAGAAGGAGGACCTGCACAAGGTCTACCAGGAGTTGCGGCTCTTGAAGAAATACGCTCAAGAAGCGCGTATTCCTGGGTCAGACAGCTGGGTGTAAAATTTTCTATCGACCGGCTCACCCAGCCATTTAAACATATACCCCATACTCCAAAAAAGTTGAAAATCTGCACAGACTGTGAGCCCTATTCCAAATTCCGATCATACGCCGGCCCACACATCATGTTGAACAACGTTAACCCATCAGATGTCGATAAGCTGCCCCTATTCGCCGGCACCCGATTATCTGCTCTATGCGCGGATATCGATCAAAAGGCAGATCGGTTTGCCGAAACCAATGCAGATTCTGCACTCCTGGAACAGTTTGTTAATCAGACCGTCGAGCTCTACAATATGGACGAGTCGCACGGGCTGAAGCACGCCCGGAATGTAGCATACAACGCGCATCTGCTGCTGCAGCACGATAAGCACAAAAACTATTCGCCCCGTCTCAAGAGGCTAGTGATACTGATGGCGTACTTTCACGATACGGTGGATTCCAAGTATGGCGCCGAATCGAATATGGATTCCCTTTTGTCGTACGCCAGAACACACTTCGAGTGTAATAATGCCGAACTGCAAACAATCGAATTCGTGCTGAACCACATGTCTTGGTCCAAGAGGCGTTCCAATCTCGATGCCGGTGACCCAGAGTTTAGTACAGCTGACCAGACGCTGATCGAGCTTACAACGCTGATCGCGGAGGCCGATATGCTGGAGGCGTACAATCTGGCGCGGACTATGCTGTACCAGTCGATCAAACACGAAGCCGAGCCGGAACCCAACCGGACGTACTTAATCGGGTCGTGGGTTCGGACGATGATCGAAAAGCGCATCCTAGAATACGTACAGTCCTACTTCAGAACTACCGAGGCCAAGTCGATCGCACAGCCTTTGCACGACGCGCTGAATATGTATGCGGAGGGGTTCGTGCGGTTCGATCTGTTTGAGTATTGAACACAGCCCAGCCCAGCCCAGCCCAGCCCAGCCCAGCCCAGCCCAACCCGACCAAATTCGGACAAAAAGTTGAAATCCATATCCCCTGTTCGATTCACCCGTATCATGTTAATTATTTCACACAGCTGACCCTGCTGGCATCGTAAGGATGTCCAAAGAGAACGACTACCGCAAATATTTGACGCAATACAATCTCAACCCGCACAAGATCAGGACACAACCACCGCCACCGGATGACATACTTAGGCTGCTGGGGCCGTACGAGAGGCAGGCCGTGTGGAACATTCAGTATCTATCGAGGCCCGACATCATTTTTTTGAACGATGTCGCAAATGCCATAATTCGCAAACACAACATCGGTCGGGATCACGGGATTGAGCACGCTCATAACGTCGCGTATTTCGCTGGCATCATCATCCGGCAGATGAGAATAACACACCAGATAGACTGGTCGGACGAGCAGTCGAAGCTGGCCGTCATTACGGCGTTCTTGCACGATTGTGTCGATGAAAAGTTCGGTGCAGAGGTCAATATTTCGACACTCAAGCAAGCCATACAAAACAAATTCGGATTTGGAGATCGCGAAGTGAAACTTTTCGAACATACCGTAACAAACATGTCGTACTCAAAACGCCGAAAGAATCGGAGCAGCGGCAGACCCGAGTTCGGTACAACAGACAACACAGAAGTACAGTACTGCCAAATTGTGTCGGACGCTGATCTACTGGACGCGTACAATCCGGAACGGGCGAACGTGTACCAGCAAGGTGTGTTCGGCAAAATTGATGAGCCGCCAGAAGTCATAAACTATCTTGTGTACTCATGGAACCGGACCATCTTGGAAAAAAGGGTCATGATGTATCTGGAACACTTCATCTGTACAGACGCCGCGAGACAGATCGCACTGCCTCTGCACGACGCTCTGGCCGATTACGTTCAACACTTCCAAGATTACGATCTGATGGATTACTAAATTAATTAAGTATCAGACTAAAACGAAAACAAATGAAGAATCAGAAGAAATAGAATAATTTTTTTGTATGCGATAATGAATAAGTTACGCATTTCATCAGCAAGCAAGCCAGTTTGTTCTAATTCTAATAAACAAAATCAGTCTACTTCTGCCATCTGCTGCCGACGTACTAAGACCTGTGCGCAATACTCTTTCAGCCGTTCGAACAGATCTGTGTACGTGCTCGACGTATCGATATCGACCGTATTGTACCCGCCGACTAGATCCGACACGTCTCGTCGGATTCGGCCGATCTTATCCGATCTACCGAGTTCGCGATAGATGCTGTGCACAAACTGAAATATCGAATCGAACAGCTCTATATGCACCGCTTCAAAAGTACCGCTGAAACTAAACTGCCACAGAAAGTAGCACACAATCATCAGAAAAGGGCTGTTGATCACGACAAGTTTTGTCTGAAACCGCTGGATCGGCTGTCCAAATTCGATAGTGATCGGTGATTCAATCCCGATCGACACTATATTGTTAAGATTCTCGTACGGGTAGACCATATCGTTCAGCATTTTCAAGAATCCCTTCTCAGCGTCGTAGTCTGGTGCCTCATGGATCGAGCATAAAATACGTGCACCGAAGTTGTCGCTACTGCCTAGTGGGCCGGTCGATCCGAACGACCCATCCAATCCGATCGATCTGAACGCTCCATCCAATCCAATCTGCCTCATCATGTGATCGCGGTAAGCCTCAAGATGATCTAGTACGCGGTTCAGCTCATCCGCACTCAAAGAATGGTTTTCGGAAGTTCGGTGCAAGTAGGCAGCACTATTCAGTTTCGACACGAAAGTATCGAAGTACGGCTTGTCGCTTATCTTTTGCTGTATGACGTGGTGGCTGATCGGCCCGTCTATCCCGGTAGTATCGATCAAAAACAGCTCGACGAATTCGCCTAACTCACCTAACTCACAGTGCCCGCTAAAAACAAAACTGTTAGATGTACAATCTGCCTGACCGATCGTGTTATGTGGCGTAGGAAGAGACCGGGCGTACGTAATGATATGCGCGCGTAGTATGTTTACGGCTATTTGCGTCATGCCGTTTCGCATTCTGTACCTCTGCTCATCATCTAACATCATCAGGATTAGTACGATCTCGGGATACACTATGGTGTACGACGTGAAAACGCTATCGACTAACAGCTTCGGCTTTGTGCGGAAATCCATTCCGAATACTTGGCTGACGAATTTGTACACCGCATCATTGAACAGATTTGCAAACAGTTCGCAAAACATAAACGCATCCATGTTGTGCGGCGGGTCTAAGCCTGTCAGCTCTGTGATGAGCTGCTTTGTCTGGCCGACTAGATTAGTGCCGTCTGACTGAAAGCATACTTTCACAGGATTCAGCAGACCTACGAACTTGCGCTCGAACAAAGCTACGCCATCTGGCGCTACATCTACCGATGATGCTACACCATCAGATACTGCACTATCGGGCTCCATGATGTTTGATGAACGATCGAATAGTTACGGTATACAGAATGTGTTTATTTTCAACTTTTGTAAAAAGTTGAAAATTATACGGCATGCATTCAAACCGAACACTATACAAATCATATCATATCACATTGATCAAAATGGAGAACCATTATGAGATTTCGATAAACGCAGGCCGTACGGAGCCCGACACCAATACAATCGGAATTTCAATAACAAACATGGCGGCCGAACTGCTGTCGCACACCGCTATTCAAGAGGAAGCGTACAATCGGGCTCAGCTAACAGAGCAGCAAAAGATAGATGCTCTGCGAGCTGAGCAGAAACGGGCGGCGGCAGAGCTAGAGGCGGCCCGTGTATCGTACAATGAGACGCATATTAAGCCGGAAGTAATAAAGGCTGTACACGCCACATTAATGAATATCGACAAGAGCGGATTCACGAGGCTCTGTATACACTTCTCTCATCACAATGGCGATAGTGTAAAAAAGTTTTGGTTCGGAACAGACGAGATAGACCCAATGCGATGCTTCCATAATTACAAGATCACCACATCCCCGTACAACGTTCCAAAAGTAGTGTGGCGTGCGGATGTGCTGAGATGGGTACAGGAGTATCTGGCCCCAACTAACGGCAAATACGTCGCGACTGCGAAGTATAACGAGAATACGATAAACGCCGAGCACACTATATATATCGTAAAGGCTCAACCAAAACAGACCGGCAAATCCTTGTGGGACTAACCAGCTTATTTTATTTTGCTTTGCTTATGAAAAAATTGAAAACCTGAATATGCTGGAATCTTGTTGTTATACTACACTATACTACACTATACCCAATCACATCACGCAGCAAGAATGGAAGACAAATCCCAATCCCAATCCCAATACGATTCAGAAGCCTATATGGCCACTTTTCGCGCGTTGTTGAATGAGGACACCGCGAAACTAGAAGCAGAGCGCCAGCGGCAGAAGGAAGATGAGGAAAAACGGCGCATCCAAGAGGAGCAGAGGATTCAAAAAGAACAGATTATTCTCATAGAGTCCGTACTGGCCGCCGAAAAGGACCGGGCACAGCTGAACATCGGGTGCAAGAAGCAGGTCATCGAATTTGTTTTGAACCATCTGTGCATGAAACCAAATAGATGCGAAGAATATTTCGAATTGCCGATCTTTTATGGCTACATGGACGGCATGCTGCAGCTAGACCCACCAAACAAATCGATCTCAGAACCGAATAAGGGGATCGAGCTTTTCACCTTTTCGTACAAGCCGGCAAACTACGACGCAAGACTTTTGGCGAAGTTCAAAGAGCTCGGCATCAACATTAATACGTGGCGAGACGACGTACTGAGCTGGCTGACCGAGCTGTTTACAGATACGGCGTACAATGTTAAGAATGAAGCGTACGATCGCGGCTACGGCTTGAAGACGTGGAGTGTCCTGATCAGCAAGAAGGATCAAACAGACAAAAATTGAAAACACTTCCAGCTGTACGGCTTTGTTTATATTCGAACAAAACACTTTCTATGTCGTCTGTACGGGCTCGTAATGTTATAGCCGAAATCTATGGAAAGCGCGTAATCGATGTTGAAATTCAATCAAATATCGCGAGCCTCGGTTTCAGCGAATCGAATAATGCAGACACTTGTCACGCTACGATAAACAGAACAGAAACAGCACCAGTATCAGACGAAGCGAGTACCGAACTATGCCAAGCGTGCCACGTCGGCGATATACGCAAAGTCAGAGAGCTGTTGAATCAAACAGACCCGTCATACGATGACAATACGGCGATATGGCTAGCGTCTGAAGCTAATCGGCCAGATATTGTAAAACTGCTGATGGCGGATGTACGGGTCGATCCGAGTTCGAATAATAATGTCGCTCTACGGTCTGCATGCGAGTATGGTTTGATCGATGTTGTACGCCTACTCTTGCGGGATAAGCGAGTTGTAGATACCGGGCTAGATGAGTCGATCGAAATGGCCGAAGAGATGGGTCATGATCAGATAACGCAAATGATCAAGAATGCTCGATAGGGTAAGTGAAACACATGTACGTCTTGTCGATTTTCTTATTCGGATCGTACAAACAGATCC
>Ga0315284_10016066_pt1 | contig 10628 bp, 8 predicted proteins | sample YL17G09_16_MG_FD_203696 | JGI IMG/M metagenome (GOLD analysis project Ga0315284, IMG submission 203696) | Sediment microbial communities from Yellowstone Lake, YNP, Wyoming, USA - YL17G09_16 | ecosystem: Environmental > Aquatic > Freshwater > Lake > Sediment | place: USA: Wyoming | collected...
TGTCCTTCATTAACTATGAAAGGTACATTGAGTTTCATAATCTTTTGGAGCATATCTGCCTTTGCGGGAGTGGATACCTTTGCACTTACAGGAGCGAGGGAGAAAAAAACCAAGCTTAAAATTAATGCTATGAACAAAGCATTGTTTTTAGTGGGTTGGGTAGACATTTTCAACCTCCTTTGATACTTACATTTTATAAGGAAGAAATTTAGATTTGTTATTCAGCAACTTTCTATCATATTAAAAAGAGTAATTGCAAGAAAAATCTCATATTGTAGTATTTGATATTTTATTCAATCCCAAGGGTTGAGGATAATTCTTCCGTTCCATCATGAGAGCCGCCATCAGCAACGATGATCTCATAATCATCCGTGATTGCTCGGAAAACCTTCCTGAGTTTTGGAACGAGTCGCGACACATTTTCTTTTTCATTCAGGTCTGATCCTTGGGACAGGCACCTCCCCCGACAATAGAGTCTCCCAGCATAATCACTTTCGGGTTATGACTCCGGTCAATCTGTTGGAGGAAGGTATGGAGCGAGGTGATCTCCGGAGTATCGTAGAGGGATTCCGTAAGAAGGTAGTTACTCGCCGGATGGAAAAAGAGACGGAGGAGAATCTCGATGATGAAGAGAAAGATTAGGCAGAAGATCCAGGGGCGGAGAAGCCCTTTCCCTTTCTCTTGTTCAGGTTCTCCTGCCATGAGAACAGAGGCAAACTCTTCAGGCTGATCTACTCTATGATTCATTTGATCAAACGCCTTGAAAATAGGTCCTGAGTGCGAATGAAGATTTTTTCGTTAAATAAGACCGCAGGCCGGTCCTCCGGTAAATCCTTTCCGAAGACGGACCAAACGTCTTTTTGCAGTGGAGCGAGATTTAGCATTGCCGAAAAAATCGCTTTGAGCAACGATGGACACTATTTTCAACAATTGTTAATTACATCTTCTTTCTTGCCACAATAATCAATTCAGCCCTGAGGATATAGAGAACCTTCTCTGTGGAAAACCCAAGAGTATCTAACAGCCGAACCAGTCCCTCCCTGTGGTAATGGGTGATGTGTTCATCCTCATACCCTCCCGGGATGAAAAAACCGTAGAGCGGCTCGATGATCCGCCACATGAGCGTGTGGTAGTCAGGTGTCCCGAGGATGAGGCGGCCGCCAGGCTTGAGCACCCGGCTCATTTCCTGAAACGGGGCCATGCCGATCGGGATATGTTCAATCACCTGCGAACAGATCACACAGTCAAAAGAGTTCGCTTGAAAAGGGAGCGCAAAGATTGAACCGTTCACCACCGGCTTCCCGTACTTCCGCATGTAACGGACCTTGTTCATGAGGATATCAAGTCCTACCACATGGCTGAGGCTTCTCAGGATCCGGCTTGAACCGCAGCCAATGTCCAGGGTACGCCCCCCGGTGACTGCGTTCCCCACAATGTGATCATGCCTCTTTCTCTGCCAGTAACGCTGAAGGGGGATGATGCTGTCGTATGCCCGCTCATCGTAGTCGGCTGAGCGGATGGAATTACGCAGTGCCCACATCCTTCCAAAGGTTTTCAGGAGAACGATCCCGAATTTGAAGACCCTGGCTTTGGAACTCCCGTGAACCCTCGGTTCATAGGCGAACGGAACTTCGATTATCTTGTATCCCTGGGCGTAGCACTTGATCAGAATCTCCTCCAGGATCTCGAAGTGGATGCTCTCGAGCTTAAGCTCTTCCACCAGGCTCTTCCTGAAAAGCCGGAATCCGCTGGAGATGTCTCTGATGGAGAGGGATAAGCCTCTGCCAAAGAGGATATTCAATACCCTGCTCAGGAACAGCCGATGGAAAGGCATGGAAGCCCTGCCGCCCGGGCAATAGCGGGATGCAATCACCATCTCCGCTTCTTTCCGCTTCTCCCACATCTCTTTGATGAATTCAGGGCTGTGGGAGAGGTCGGCATCCATGGTGATGATATACTCACCGTGCGCCAGTGCAAAACTCTCCTTGAGGGCGCTTCCGTACCCCTCTTCTCTCTGGACGAAGAATTTTATCCCAAGGGTTGATGTTAATTCTTCAGTGCCGTCATGAGAGCCGCCGTCGGCAATGATGATCTCATAATCATCCGTGATTGCCCTGAAGGCCCTCCTGAGTTCCGGGACAAGCCGTGCGATATTCTCTTTTTCATTGAGGGCCGGGATAACGACGGTAGCCTGCACTGTTAGAGACCGATCTTAAGGTGCTCTAACCCTACTTTAAAGAGCATCTTAAGATTATCCAGGCTGGTGAGACCTTTCAGGAAAACCTTCATCCCGTAGGGGCGGAGGAACCACCTAAGGTAAGCATTCCTGATTCCCGCAATAATCTCCTGTGACGACAACCAGGGATAACTCACAATCGCTGAGTAGTTCTGGTCAAAGTCCTCCCATCTCTCGGACTGAAGCCAGCCTTCAGCCTTTGCCTGGGAATAAAACTCCGTACCCGGATACGGCGCGCCTACTGCAAAATTCACCAGGTCCAGCGGTAGCCTTCTCGCAAATGCCATGCTCTCCTTCATCGTCTCCCGCGTCTCACCGGGGAGTCCCATAATGAAATAGCCCCAGACCTTTATCCCCTGCTGTTTCGTCCAGAGCACGGCCTGCTCCGCCTGCCCGATGGTGGCATTACCGCCTTTCTTCACCGTATTCAGGACCTCCTGGGAACCGCTCTCTATGCCGTACATGACCATCCAGCACCCTGCCTTCTTCATCCACCTCAAGAGCTCCTCATCCACAGTATCAACCCTGCTGTTACAGCACCATCGCATATTGAGATTTGAGTCCACCATGCCCTGGCAGAGTTCAATCACTATCTTCCTGTCCAGGGTAAAGGTGTCAGAGTGGAACATGAAATTGGTAATACCCAGCCCTTTCAGGTACTGGAGCTCTCTCAGGATACTCCCGGCAGACCGGGAGCGGAATTTTCTCTCCCACATGATGGGCTGGCGGCAGAAGGTACACTGGTAAGGGCACCCCCTGCTTGACAGGACAAAGGTGTATCTCTTGCCGATATACGGGAGGCTGTGCTTTTCAATTGGCAGCAATTCATGGAGGGGAATGGGGAGGTCGTCGAGGTTCTCGATCAGCGGCCTCTTCTCGGTGATGACAATCGTCTCGCCATCACGGAAGGCAATCCCTTGTACCTGGGCAAGGGGTCTGTCCTTTTTTTCCAGGGAGTTGATCAGCTCCCGAATCGTTTCCTCTGCTTCCCCGATGATCCCGATATCGAGGGAAGGGTATCTCGCGAGCGTCTCCTGTGGGACTGCGGTAATGTGAGGGCCCACTGCGATGCTTACAGCAGGGACGCTCCTGGCGAGCTCGGCAGTATGGAGGTCATTGGTGATAATGGAAGTAATGGCATTCGTCACGATATACCGGGGTCTCTCTCTCCTGAGCAATTCTTCAAAAGCGCTCCATCCCACCTTCCCGGCAATGCAATCAACGAGCCCGACAGAATACCCTTCTTTCTTTACTACTGCTGCGAGGTAGGCAAGGCTGGTCTGAGGCCAGATAGTGCCTTCCCGGCTTCTCCTCCCTGACCGGTTGATGTCGCGGATATACACATGGCCGTCCGGAGACGGGGGATTTACAAAAAGGCAGTCCACTGAATGCTCCTTATCGCTTTCTCCCTGCAATCATGACCCCCCAGCTCAGCCGGTTGACCAGAGGGATCTTTGAAATCCACCCATCGAGCCTGATCAACCACCGCGCTATAGTGATCCTGAAGGGGAGGTAGTGAAAAAAGTCAACGAGGTCCGGAAACCCCAATAATGGATAGGCAATATACCCAAAATAGCAAAGGGATTCAATTTCAAATTTCTCTTCGAGGCGGGAGCGCAATTCGCCCAGAGAGAGATCCTTGTGCACCGAGGAAAAGTGCTTTCCTTTTTTTGCTATGCTCCGGGGGAGCAGGCTTACGATGGACTTGTGGGTGTCGGCAATCACAAACCTTCCCCCGTCCTTTAACACCCTCGCCATCTCGGCAATCCCCTGCTCCGGGTGGGGCAGATGGTGGAGGAGGCTTCTCGCAAAGACCGCATCAAAGCTCTTATCCCTGAAGGGAAGTGATTCGCTGTCGCCCCGGATGCAGTCTTTCAGCCTCTTCCGCGCACGGTCAAGCATCCCCTGCGAGTAATCCATGCCGACAATCTTTTTCCCCCGTACCATTTCCGAGAGGATCCCGGTACCGCATCCGTTATCGAGGATCAGGCCTTCTCCCCCCATGAGTGAGAACATCTTCTCAATCCACCACCGGTGATAGAGGCGGGAATACGTTCTCTGATAGCGTACCTCCTCATAGTACGAGGAAACTTCATCCTGAACCCTTATCTCGTCATGTTTCACTGAGACCATCAGGCAGCCCTCACGATGAACGGAGACGGAAACCGAGTTCCACCGGTTCCTTCAGATAGATCAACCAGCAGACCACTCCATTTACCAGATACATGTACAGGAAGAGAAAGGAGAAGGTTATCGCCGATTCCCTGCTCAGGCCGATGAGCGAAAAGAGGCCGATGAGCGCCCCGTCCCTCGTGCCTATCCCGGCGATAGAGACAGGCAGGAACGATACGAGGAGCGAGATGGAGACAACGGCAATAAAATAAGATACCGGCAGGTGAAAGTTAAGCGAGAGGCTGAACAGGTAGAGCTGGAGGAAATATACCACCCAGGCTGCCAGGGTGAAGAGAGTAATTGAACCGGCGCCTTCCTTCAGGAGGAGCGAGAAATCCCGGAGAAAGTCCTGAAGCTTGTTCTCGATTGAATCCCCGCCTTCCTGCCGCTCGAATTTCTTCACCATGAAGAGCAGTGTCTTCCTCCCCAGCCCGCTCCCCTTCAAGAGAACGAAAAGAACGAGGGGAACAAGGATAAAGGATATCCCCATGACGACGATTTCAGACCGGAAGAGGGAGAAAAAGGCGAGCATACTCACATATCCGATAAAAATGAGGGAAACGATATCCGCCAGCCGGTCTAAGATGACACTCGCGAGCGAGCTGCGATAGGGGAAGCCTTTTGCTTTGAGGTAGACTGCCTTGGTCAGTTCCCCCACCCGTCCCGGCGTCAGGAGGCCGAAGAGGAGAGAAGCGGAATATACCCTGAAGGACTCTGAGAGAGAAAGGGTGAACCCCTGAAGCCTGAGCATGCGCTTCCAGCGGTATCCCTTGATGAGGATATTCAGGAGAAAGAGAGGGGCAGGGAGAAGAAGGTAGATGAGGTCTGCTTCTTTTAGGAGGAGCCAGATCTTTCTGAAATCAATAAAAAAACAGATGAGCAGGAAGAGGATAATTCCCAGAAATCGGATAAATATTCCGGCTGTCTTTCGCATCTACTGTCTTCTCAGGAGCGATATCTGGTCAGCGAGGATCCCCACAAAAAAAATAATCACGCTGGTGAGGATCACGGTAATGCCGGTGCCGGGGAAACGGCGATAGGCAATGACACCGTAGAGCGAAAAGAGGAAACCCGCGAGGAACATCGCGAAGCTCACCGGCACAAAGACCTTCAGAGGGTTGAAGAGGACAATTGTCCTGATGATGAGGAGGATGGTATTCAGGCCGTCGCTAACAGCGCTCACCGTGCTTTTCCTCCCTACCCTTTTCCGTGTCGTTACCGGGATATACTTTACGTTATAGCCGGCCTTCAACAGGGCAAGGGTAATGGTGGTGGAAAACGAGAAACCATTGGGGAGGATGTGCATGAATTCCTTTATCCTGTCCTTCTTGATTGCCCGCAGTCCTGAATTGAGGTCCGGTATCCTGACGTCGGAGAGGAAGTTGGCAAGGACGCTGAGAACCCATTTCCCGGGCTTGCGGAAGAAGGAAAACTGTGAGTCCTTTGACCGCGCCCCTACCACCATCTCATTCCCGTCCATCTCACTCATCAATGTTGGGATGTACTTCGGGTCATGCTGACCGTCAGAGTCCATGATGAGGCAGATGTCGTACCGTGCCTCTCTTACCCCTGTCTTCAGGGCAGATCCATATCCTTTGTTGTAGGGATGACGTATTACCTTAATCCCTTCAATCTTACTCACCTGGCTGTAGGTGTCGTCTGTGGAACCGTCGTCCACCACGATTATCTCGTATTCAACATCCAGCTTCAGCTCCTGGATCGCTTTGATGACACCTCTAATCCCCTCTTCCTCATTATAGGCCGGGATGATAATTGAGAAGGCGTTTCCCATAACCGTTTCTCCTTTTCACATGTCTGACATATATTTTGTAGGGGCAACCCCCCGTGGTTGCCCTTTCGTTGGGCAGGCACAGGGGCCTGCCTCTACACGTCTTACCTCTTCTCACAACAGTTTAAGCAGATGGTACTTTTTTTCAGAAAAAACTTCTTCCGTGAATGCCTCCTTCAATCCCTTAAGCAATCCGTAGGCATGCTCAACGTAAGCGTTCGGTGTCCTGTTCGTCGCCATGTCTCCCACAATGCTCGCACCTTCCTCGTAGATAATATACTGCACCCCAAGCTTCCTCAGGTGCCTGCGCAGTTCTTCAGGCGAGGAAAACGAACTGTAATCTGTATACCCTCCGGAGAAGAGCGGATAGCCCGTAATCACCGGAGAAGAGAAATAGTAGGCTTCACCGAAGGGGACGAAGGTGATTGCAGAGGGAGGAAGATGGGCATTCACCTGCTCTACGAAAGAGAAATTGTCCACGGTCCTCTTTAAAAAATTCTCTTTCCTTTCCAATCCAATCGTTGAAGGGAGGTAGTGTTTCAGGAGATATATCTCATAGGGGACTTGAACCAGGGCAATTAAACCAATGAGACCAAGGATAACCCTTCTCACTGTCCGCTCCACGATCAGTCTCTCCAGTCCAATTGCAATACTCACGCTCAGCACAGGAAGGATCGGCATCAAAAGCCTTCGCGGGTGGTGGTTGAATAATAGCAGAGAAAGGAGGAAATATCCCGCAGAAAAAAGGAGAAAGAGCTTCACCGGCCGCGACCGCCTCTCTTCCCACTTTCTTATTCCAAATACAGCAGGAAGAAAAGCAAGGAAGAAGGGGCTGATGGCAAGGGCGTATTCCCAGTTCTCAAGGTTGAAGGTCAGGGCGAAGGGGAGAGAGACGAGGTGGAGGGGATCAAACGCCTTCCCTCCCACGCTGTCCATCATGTTCCCAAAGGCTGTCTCAAACTGGGGGGAGAGATACACACCTTTGAAGGCACCGTAGAGGAGAGGATAGACCGGGTTCCCTGTCCAGGCAAAAGCAATAACATACCAGATGCAGCCGACTGCCATTGCCGGCAGAAAGAAGGCGAAAGCAGCTTTGCACACATCTCTGACGCTCCGGCGTTTCAAAAAGAAGATCAAAGAAAAGAGGGGAACAAGGAGAACCCCCTGGTGCTTTATCCCGCAGCACAGACCGGCACATACTCCGGCAAAGAGGAAGTATCTGAATTGATTCTTCTCAAGCCCGTACAGGATGAGGACAATGGTGAGGGTGGTATACAGGGTCAGGCCGAAATCCACTTGGGCAGTACCAGAAAGGAATGTGAACATGGGCATGAGGAGGAAAAAAAGGCTCCCCATGAGCCCGGCGCTCCTCCCGGACAACCGCTTCCCTAACCCATAGATGAGCAGGAGCGTGAGAAGCCCGCAGGAGAAGTGGATGAGCTTGGCAAGGGTATCCCCGTCAATACCGAGAGCCAGGAGATAGAGCATCTGGAGGTTGTTGGGAAAGGCTGAGAAAAAATTAAAGGGGATGAACTGGATGCTTCCCGCCTGAAGCCACAGCCGGGGGACAAAGAGGTGGTGGTTCATCTCGTCGCTGCTGATGACCGGAACGAGCGAACTGATGAGGTCAACTGCAAGGAAGGAGAAGATGAGCAGACAGAAGAGCTTCTCCTCCCCGCTCATCCGCTTCAGGGAAAATCCGCCTGGAGAGGAAAGTTCCCTCAAGCCCCGTATGATAACCGGCAGGGTTGCAAGCAGGAGGATCAGCAACACCATCCGAAAGATCTCAGCGCTGGCATTGCCTGAGAGCCCGAGGATGAGGATGAGCAGCATGAAAAGACCAAGGCCCAGACCAATTGAAAGAGTAAATCGTTCTTCCCGGCTTTCCATTTCTATGCGGAACAGACGGATCAGCCAACTGCCCAGGGTGTGGGCAACAAGAATTATTGCCATCAGGAGAAGCAAGCTTAAAAGCATACCATGTCCTACAGGTTAAAAAATCCCTGAAACTCCTTCCGCAGGATCGCCCGCTGGTAGATGATCGCCTCGTTTAAGAATTCCCTCGCCTTTTTCCCTCCACCCTGACGAGAAAAGAGGATGGAGATATACTTCCTCATGAGCCTGCAGGCGATAACAGGGTGAGAGGAGAGTGTCTTTAAGAAGTGGAAGAGGCCGATGGTCCGGTTGTTCACCGTTAAAAACTTCCGGATCTCGTTTTCCAGGTACTTCTCATCAAAATCCGCTGTCTTGATCATATCCACGTGGCCCGGGTTGATGGATTTTCTCAGATACCCCTCTTCCTTGCACAGTTCATAGAGGTCCGTTCCCACGGTGGGATGGACATTATTTAAAAAGGGTATCATTCCATATTTCCTCCAGAGCATTCTCGCAAAGTTTAGAGTATTTCTGATTTGTCTTTTCGTCTCCCCGGGGAATCCGACGAGGTAGAATCCCCTGAGGTCTAATTTCATCTGTTTGCAGATCCGAGCAATCTCAATCACCTTCTTCAGATCGAGCTTCTTCCTCACAATCTGCTCAGACACCTCCGGGTCCGCTGACTCAATCCCCAGGTTGAGGAAGACACACCCGCTGTCCTTCGCCCTGACGATGAGCTCACGGTTGAGACGGTCTGCCCTGACTCCGTTGGGGGTATCCCACGTGATGCGCCAATTATTTTCAATGATCCCGTCCACGATCTGGTTGAACCGTTCCATATTCAGAGTAAGGTTATCATCTTCAAAATGTACATGCCTGACCTGATACTTCTCTATCAGATGCCTGAGGTGATTCAGTATGTAGGAGGGGGAATGGAACCGCCACTTCCTTCCCATGTAGAGATGGATCTCGCAGAAGATGCAACGGTACGGACACCCCCTGCTCGTGATCATGGAGACATACCGCTCTGATCCGGGATAAGTGAACTTGCCCCGGCACTTGAGACCGAGCCGTTCGAAGAGAAAGTACCGCTCCATGTCAATGAGGTGATAGGCAGGGAGGGGAAGATCATCCAGGTTCTCAATGAACTCCCTCCTTGCATGGATAATTATTTCTCCGCCTTTTCTGTATGCAATACCCTTTAACCCTTCAAACCCTTTTCCACCCCTGAACCTTTCAATGATCTCTGGCAGGAGAAATTCTCCTTCCCCTTGAGCCACGACATCGATCCGGTCTGTCTTCTCAAAGAAGGTCCGGGGAAAGGCAGTGGCATGGGGACCGCCGACCACGGTGAGGATATTCCTGTCCACCTGTTTGGCGATCTCAGCCACACTGACTGCGCAGTCCACGTATTCAGAAAACTGGTTCCCGATCCCTACCACATCCGGTTTTTCACTGCTGATCTTCTCACGGATTTTTTCCCAGGAAGCGCCCATGATGAATCCTTCGTAATCAATCTCTCTTCTGCACGCCTCCCCGTCCAGCTCCATGTCATACAGGGCATCGTAGATTCTGACATCTATGCCCCTCTGCTCCAGCACTGCGGCAATAGAGAGGAGACCCAGAGGCAGCCCCATGGGGAGCTTCATCTCCCGGAGTGGCCCTCTCTTCCTGCCTGTCCCCACACCCATCGGAACATGAAAAGCCGGCGGCCGGATAAGGAGAACCTTCACGGGATGATCCTCCCGTAGATGAACACCTCCCTGTTGGCGAGGGCAAAGTGATCTTTGAACCTCAGCGTGGAGAACGGCCAGTGCGGGGAAAAAGACTGGGCGAGCTGGTAGTGCGGAACCAGGATGTCATCAATCCGCTTGGTCGCAACAAAGTACTGTGGAAGAAACCCCTTCCCGGAAGAGAGGTTCCTCGGTGTATAGACAGAAACCTTAAATGCCCGGAAGTCAAGGGGCGGTGTAGTGGAAGGGGTGAACAGGTGAAGGAGACCGATACTCGATCCCCTGGGGATATTCAGGTTGATCCACTCCCCTGAACGGACAAAGGTACTGCCTGACGAGATGTCCTGCTGGAAATTGAACGAGTAGAGGAGTGCATGGGAAAAGGTGAAGGCCATGACCCCCATGAGGACGAAGTGAATCCACCTTTTCCTCAACGACCAGAGGCGATACGCTGCCAAGCCTGCAAGGAGCGCGCTGAAAGGGATCAGGGCAAGGGCAAAGCGGAAGTTGGGCGGCGTACCTTTCCCGATAACGGCTGAGGCCATGAGAAAGTAAAAAACGGGGAGCAAGGGCAAGAACCAGTACTCCCGTCCCCGCGCCAGTGCATAGAACAGCCCGACAAATACCAGGAGAGTTAGGGGGATGCCGTGAACCGTATAGAAGAAGAAAAAGGTAAAGTGGCTCAGGTTCTCAGAGGAAAGGGCAAAGGAGAAGAGTTTCAGGTCATAGGACTGCTCATAGAGGACTTCCTTGAATGAGAGGAGATAATAAGGGTTGGTGATGAGGAAAGCGAGGAGCATGGAGCAAAGAGCGAAGAGCAAAG
>Ga0315284_10016067_pt1 | contig 10628 bp, 8 predicted proteins | sample YL17G09_16_MG_FD_203696 | JGI IMG/M metagenome (GOLD analysis project Ga0315284, IMG submission 203696) | Sediment microbial communities from Yellowstone Lake, YNP, Wyoming, USA - YL17G09_16 | ecosystem: Environmental > Aquatic > Freshwater > Lake > Sediment | place: USA: Wyoming | collected...
ACCAAGAAAAGCTAGGTCATACCAAACCACATCGTCTGGCTTCATTACCTTAGCCGGAAAATAATGCTTCGCTTGACTGATATCGCCACTGACAAATGAACTTTGCAGATCCAGTAAAGGCAGGTCGTTGGTTTTTGGAAGCATCAGACTCAGGCGATTAATGCTTTGTAATCCTTGCAGATTCAGCTCAAGTTCCTGGCTGGATACCGTCCAGTCGGTGTCTGTTTGCCGCCAGCTTAGCGCACCTTTAAGTTCTTTGATAATGAATGCTTCACGAAAAATATCCGGCGCTATAAGCTGCGCATCATCAGTCGCCAAACGCAAAACTCCGGCTTTTTCGCTGCCTTGTATTTGTCCGGCAAGATTGTCTATTCCTGGCAATCCCGCAACCGGAGCAACACTGAGTCCTGCAAATTTGCCGTTGACAGCGATGGTTTTTTCATCAAGATCGGCGAACAGGGAAAACTCTTCTATCAAGCCTTTTAACTGGGCTTGCGCCAACTTACTAGCCTGCTCATCCGACAAAGGGACAAAAAACTGCGCCAGTCCAGATACTTCCTGCAAATCCAGCCGTTGGGCAAACAAGGCTATTTTTGATAAGGCATTTACATCCCCGGTCTGAACGGAAACACTAAGCTCGGCGGCAGGCCATTTTTTAACCGCACCTTTAGGACCAGCCTGAGTTTTCATTGAAAATTCGTTTACATCAACTTGCCACTCATGGCTTGGGCTGTTGGCAGCTTGATTTAATCCTCCGTGCAGACGAGTGCTTAACTCGTTGACATAAAATGCTTGTTTATCTTGCCGGACGAACATCATCTGATGAAGCTGCGCCGCCACATTAATGGCCACAAGTTGAGAGTGTTGCCAGTCGGCCCAGATTTGGACATCGCCGGTACCGGTACTGATATTGATTTTATCCCAGACCGGAACTGGGCTGAGCGCTGCCAATTCAGGCAAGTTGACGGACTTTCCATCGATATAAACGCGGCCCTGAATAGTTGCAGGCTCAAAAACATTGCCTTCAAAATCCATCGACAGCCTTAATGTATCACCGACCTTTTTTGGTAACTTGATCGCCATATTAAGCCGGTGACGCTCACCTTCATTGCGGATCGCCAAATCAACCCCATTAAACAACAGCGGCCGACTATGGTTGGTTTCATCCTGCCAGCTAACTTCGCTTTGCAAGACTTCGTATTTTCCGCCCTGTAACAGCCATTGCGGCTGCCCGTCGCTGGCTTTTAAGCCGACAATAACAATACTGCCATCCTGTTGCCGCTTAATGGATAGCTTGGCACCCACCAAAGTGACTCTGGAGGAGGACAATGCATCCCGGCTTACCAATAGATCCAACAAGTTAATGCCAAGACGTATTTCGTTAAATTGGATAGCGGGATTTTCATTTCCGGCAGAGGCGACGGCTGCAATGGTGATGTCTTTTAACATTAACTGCGGAGTAAAGCCGCGCATATTTGCGCGCAGATGGCCGATGGTTACCGGCGTACCAACCAGTGCGCTGATGTTGGCCGCCAAATCAGCCTTATAATGCTCAATCCCTGACAATAGCAGACGTAAGCAGGTCAAGCCGATAGCCACCGAGATCAAAGACCAGAAAATGAGGTGCCGCGTGGCACGCTTAATATGATGGATCACAAAGGCAGGCGAAAGGCAAAAGGCGAAAGGTTCATGGCTCGCGAAGTTGGAGCTTCGCCTTTGGCCTTAATTAAATTAAAGCAACACCACATCATACTGTTCCTGATTGTATTCAGCTTCAGCCCTGAATTTGATGCGCACACTCAAAAAAACTTCCAATTCAGCCAACATGTCTGCTTCCTCATCAAGCAGCATTTCCACCACTTCATTGGATGCCAGAACCAATATTTTCTGAACCTTGTACTGCCTGACTTCTCGAATAATCTCCCGAAAAATTTCCAGGCACATCGATTCTGCTGTCTTCAAAACGCCCCGGCCGCCGCAGGCACTGCAAGGCTCGCAAAGTATATGTTCCAAACTTTCCCGTGTCCTTTTGCGGGTCATTTCCACCAAGCCCAACACCGACACTTCGGTAATGTTGGTTTTCGCGTGGTCTTTTTCCAAATGCCGCTCGAAGGCCTGCAACACCTGCTTTTTATGATCGGCGCTCTGCATATCGATAAAATCGATAATAATGATGCCGCCTAGATTCCTTAGCCTAAGCTGCCGGGAAATCGTCTGCGCCGCTTCAAGATTGGTTTTGAATATAGTTTCTTCCAAATTACGGCCGCCGACATAGCCGCCGGTATTCACATCAACGGTCGTCATCGATTCGGTCTGGTCAAACACCAAGTGCCCGCCCGATTTCAGGTTGACTTTACGCTCCAGCGCTTTTTGAATTTCATCTTCGACACTGTAAATATCGAATACTGGGCACTCGCCGGTGTAATGTTCAATAACCGGCACGATTTCAGGCACAAAAATCTCCGCAAACTCAACCAAGCGATGGTAGGTTTCCCTTGAATCCACCCGGACGCGTTCAATGCCTTCCCGATATAAGTCTCTTAAGGTTCTGATACTCAGCGGTAAATCCTTATGGATAAACTGCTTGGGCTTGGCGTCGGCAATTTTGGCGGCTATTGATTCCCACAATTTCAGCAAAAACGTCATATCGGCAATTAATATCGCCTCATCCACGCATTCTGCCGCTGTTCTTGCGATAAAGCCGCCACATTGATGCTCCAGACGAAAAGCCTCGAGGCAGGCTCTTAACCGAACTCGCTCTGTCTCGCATTCAATCCGCTGCGACACACCGGAGTTATGCGCATAAGGCATGAAGACTTGAAACCGCGACGGTATCGATATTTCCGTCGTCAATCGTGCGCCTTTGCTGCCCAACGGATCTTTTACCACCTGCACGATAATATGCTGGCCTTCATGCAGATAATGCTCGATATTTTCCGAACCCTTTTTTTCCAGATCCTTGGCGCACAAATCGGAAAGATGCAAAAACGCCGCCCTGGGCAGGCCAATTTCAACAAAAGCCGCCTGCATACCGGGCAGAACCCGACATACTTCACCTTTATAGATGTTGCCCACCAAACCCCGCTGCCGGGTTCTTTCAATGATTAACTCCTGCAAGACGCCATTTTCAATAACCGCAACGCGCGTCTCAGGCGGAGTAACATTGATTAAAATTTCTTCACTCATTTGAAAAGCCCAATGCCTTGCCTGGATAAAAGTTCTGCGGTTTCAAACAACGGCAACCCGACCACGCCAGAAAAACTGCCGCTGATCGACTCGACAAAGACGCCGCCCAAGCCTTGAATGGCATAACTGCCGGCTTTATCAACCGGCTCGCCGCTTTGCCAGTAGGCCGCAATTTCGCCTTCCGTCAATAGCCTGAAAGTCACCTCGGTAATGCTTACCGCCTGACCATGCTCCCGCCCCCTCAGCGAAATCGCACTGTAAACCTGGTGCATTTTACCGGACAACTGCCTTAACATGGCAAGCGCATCTTCCCTATCTTTAGGTTTACCCATAACCAGGTCACCCAAAACCACAGCAGTATCCGCCGCCAAAACCGGCAGTTTGTCGCCCAGCTGCGCTATACATGCCGCAGATTTTTCAGCCGCCAGCCGCTGCACATAATCCAGCGGCGTCTCATTCGGCAAAGGCGTCTCATCAAGATCGACCGGATTAACCTTATAGGTAACCTTAATCTGATCCAGCAATTCCCTGCGCCGGGGCGAGGCTGAGGCCAAAATAATCTGTGCGGTCATTAGCGATGATAAGGATGATTATGGAGGATGCTCCAAGCGCGATAAAGCTGTTCGGCAACCACGATACGCACCAGCGGATGCGGGAAGGTCAGTTTCGACAAACTCCATGATTCACGCGCCAGCTGTTTGACAGAATCTGCCAAACCTTCCGGTCCGCCGATTAATAACGCGACATGCTGCCCGCTTTCCAGCCAGCGTTGCATCGCTTCTGCCAATTCGGGAGTCGTCCAGGATTTGCCGGGGATATCCAAAGATACGATATGAGTGCTTTGAGGAATGGCCGCGATCATCCGTTCCCCTTCCTCTTTGACAATTCGACCGACATCGCTGTTTTTGGTTCGTTTGCCCGGCACAACTTCCTTAAGAACCAGTTCGCATTCACGGGGCAAGCGTTTTGCATATTCATCGTAGCCCTGCTGCACCCAGCCCGGCATACGGTTTCCTACTGAAATCAGATTTATTTGCATGCGGTGCAGGATACAGAGAACAGGCTTCTGATGCAATGCAGTCTGAATGGCCTGTTGCTTGTCCTTGCTCGGATTATTTTTTGAGGTCATCAGGTCAAGCGTGAATTTTTACATTTATTCCTGCAACAGATTGCTTAATTTTGCAAACTCAGCGAGCGATATGCTTTCAGCTCTCAGTGTTGGATCAATCCCCAATGCGACAATGTCTTCCTCGCTGATCAATTTTTTTAGTGAATTACGCAACGTTTTGCGCCGTTGCGAAAACGCCTGAGTGACTACCCGATTGAGTTTTTTTATGTCATTAACGACGACAGATGGCTGCTGGTGTGGCACCAGTCTTACGATAGCCGATGTTACCTGCGGTACCGGATCGAAGCTTTCCGGCGGCACCTCAAATAACAGCTCGGGTAAGCAATAATATTGCATCATGACGCTGAGTCGGCCATATCTTTTGCTGCCCGGAGCCGCGCAAATCCGGTCAACTACTTCCTTTTGCAGCATAAAATGCATGTCTTCGATGCAATAAGCGTTATCCAGCAGATGGAACATCAACGGCGTCGAAATGTTATAGGGCAGATTGCCGATGATGCGCAGTTTTTTGTCCCCGTCTGCCAGCGACGAGAAATCAAACCGTAACGCATCGGCGCTGTGAATTTGCAGATTAGGATATTGTTTAAATTTCTCCCGGAGCAAAACCACCAGATCCCGGTCAAGTTCAACCACGTCCAGACGAACCTTTTCGTTTAACAAAGGCTCGGTCAATGCGCCCTGGCCCGGCCCAATTTCAACCCAATGTTGATCAGGCTTGGCCTGAATGCTGGAGATGATATTGTAAATAATGTTGTGGTCATGGAGAAAATTTTGACCGAAGCGCTTGCGCGGGATATGTACCATGTTATTGTGCGACCATTATTAATGCTGTTTGCAGTGCAAATTGTAGACTGCCTAAATCGGCTTTGCCGCTACCGGCAAGATCCAAGGCCGTGCCGTGATCAACCGAAGTGCGGATAATCGGTAGCCCCAAGGTAATATTGACCGCTTGTCCAAAGCCCATATGTTTAAGTACCGGCAAGCCCTGGTCATGATACATCGCTAAGACTGCATCCGCTGTAGCCAAATACTTGTCGGTGAACAGCGTATCAGCCGGTAACGGCCCAAGCAGGTTCAAGCCCTGTTTGCGAAAGGTATCGAGTACCGGCACCATAATGTCGATTTCTTCCCTGCCCAGATGACCATTTTCTCCGGCATGAGGATTAAGCCCGCACACCAGTATTTTCGGGTGAGCTATGCCAAAGCGTGTCCTCAGCTCGTGATCCAGTACTCGAATCACCGTGCGCAACCGGGTATGGGTAATGGCTGAACTGACTTCCGATAGCGGCAGATGCGTAGTCGCCAGCGCCACCCGCAAGCCCGGCGTTGCCAGCATCATCACCGGATGGCCGCCGGTAATATCGGCAATAAACTCGGTATGGCCGCTAAAAGCAAAGCCCGCATCGTTGATAACGCCTTTGTGGACAGGGCCGGTGACCATTGCATCAAAAATCGCGTCCATGCAGCCTTTGGTCGCTTTGGTGATGGTTTTTAATACATAACGGCTATTGGCCGGATTCAGCTGCCCGCACTGAACCGGTTCCGCCAGTTCCACCGGCAATACGGTCAAGCATCCGGCAGTTTGAGTGGCGACAGGCAGAGTGCTATCAAATTCTTTTAGTTGTAGCGGCAAACCTAACTGTATGGCGCGCTCTTTTAGTAATTGCGGACTGGCTATAACGATGATTTCGCAAGGTAAATTCTGCTGTGCAAGCTGAATGCAAAGATCAGGGCCTATGCCGGCGGGTTCTCCGGGTGTTACTGCGAAACGAGGGATGGATAGCCTGGTGGTCATTTGAAAGCTGAGATAAAAAAGAGAAATTTTACAGTATAACGATCGGGATGATTTAAAAAACGCTGATTTTTAAAAATGTAATTGGCTCTAAATCAACCTGTGAAGGGTCTCACGCAATCTTTCGAGCTTTGCAAGACTGTTATGCACGGTTTTTTGCACCTAACGGCTAATCAAGGGAGGCGCATAAAGCGGACATAATTTTCAGCTGATTTAAGGTATTGGCAGGTGCTTGATCGGTCAAGACGCCAAAGTTGTACGAATAGAGGTCATCTGTCACAATAACGCCAGTATAGTGACTAACAAAAGGACAGCTCATGGCTGAGATTACTGAAGTACCTAGCCCTTTTTGCGGCATTGGCACGGATGACCTGATTATTCAGGTTGACGGTGTGGCGCTCAAGGTGGTTAAAAACGGCTGTGCGGTTAATACGCCCGCTTTCGAGCAGGCGATTACCGATACCCGCCCAAGAGTCGGTGGCAAGGATGTCAGTCTGGATGAGGCCGTGGCAAAGGCGGCGGCGTTGTTAAAAAATACGAATCAGCCGGTTATCGGCGGCTGCGCTACCGATGTCAACGGGATGCGGGCATTGCTGGCCTTGGCGGATCGTAGCGGTGCGGTGGTCGATAATATGAATTTTACCGGCGCACGGAATAACTTTCTGGCCTTGCAGGATTCCGGCTGGATGAATACGACGCTGGCGGAAGTAAAAAACCGCTGCGATTTGTTGCTGGTGGTTGGTACTGATCTGGAAGGATTTTCGCCGCGCTTTTTTGAGCGTTATCTATGGAATGAAGAATCCATGTTTCTGGACGATACCGGCAAGCGTGAGGTTATCTATTTGGGCAAAGCGCCGTCCGGTAACGCCTCGACTTCACCGGACGGTCAAAAAGCACTGATTTTTGAATGCGCAAACGAAGATTTGCCGGATGTAGTCGCGGTATTAAGGGCGCTGGTTAAAGGCAATTCGATTCGTGTGGACTCGGTAGGCGGCATTGCGATCGCTGATTTACAGGGAATTGCCGATAAATTACTAGCGGCAAGCTATAGCGTAGTGACTTGGGCAGCCGGTGCTTTGGCCTACAGCCAAGCCGAATTGACGGTGCAGACCATTTCTGAAATGGTTAAGGATATTAACAACCGGAATACCCGTTGCTCCGGTTTCCCGCTCGGCGGTAAAGATGGCGATCAAACGGCAAATCAGGTTTGCGGTTGGACGACTGGTTACCCGGCGCGTACCCGTTTTTCCAGTGGCTTTCCCGAATACGATCCTTTTTTGAATGATGCCAATGCCTTGCTGGATAATGGCGAGGCTGACGCTTTGGTTTGGGTGCAGGCATTTAATGCTAAAGCCGTGCCGCCGACTACAGACTTGCCGACTATTGTGGTAGGTCGTTCCGGGATGACCTTTGCCAAAGAACCGGATGTGTTTATTCCGGTCGGTACGCCGGGTATCGATCATGCCGGTCATGCTTTTCGTCTGGATAACGTGGTTGCGATTCGACTGAAAAAATTGCGCGATTCCGGTCTGCCCATCACGTCAGACGTGCTTCATGCCATTGAACAAGCCTTGTAGGCAGAAATATGTTCTCGCACAACTGCACTCATAACATCCAAGTAATTCGGAAAAAATAATATGTTGATAAAGTTAACAGGCGGAGCGGTTTATGATCCTGCAATCGGGGTTGATGGTGCGAAACAGGATATTTACATTCAGGACGGACGCATCGTCAACAAGCCCTCCGGTGATGTTCAAGTTGATAAAGAGTACGATTTAAAAAGTAAAGTAGTGATGTCCGGAGCGATTGATATGCATACGCATATTGGTGGCGGTAAAGGCAATATCTCCAGAACCCTGTTGCCGGAAGATCATCGTGCTGATCCAGTCGCACGTACTGATATTACCCGTTCCGGTTGCGGCCATGCGATGCCGAGCACTTTTGTGACCGGTTATCGTTATGCGGAAATGGGTTATACCGCCGGCTTTGAACCGGCGGTATTGCCGGTTAACGCCCGTCAGGCACACATGGAAATGGCCGATATTCCGATTCTGGATAAGGGCGGTTACGTGTTATTGGGTAGTGATGATTATTTTCTGCGACTGTTGACAGCCAAAAAAGATCAAAAAGCGATCAATGATTATGTGGCCTGGACGATGCATGCGGCTAAGGCGATTGGTGTTAAAGTCGTTAATCCCGGCGGTATCAGTGCGTTCAAATTTAACCAGCGCAAACTGGAGCTGGATGAACAAAACAGTCATTATGGTGTGACTCCGAGAGAAATTTTAAAGTCACTGGCGACAGCTGTTAAAGAGCTGGGCGTCACTCATCCTCTGCATGTACATGGCTGTAACCTGGGCGTTCCAGGCAACATGAATACCACGCTGGATACCATCCAGGGCATAGGCGGCTTGCCGATGCATTTAACCCATATCCAGTTCCATAGTTATGGCACGGAAGGGGATTTCAAATTTTCATCGGGTGCGGCCGCGATTGCTGAAGCGGTCAACAAAAATAAAAACATCACAATCGATGTTGGGCAAATTCTGTTTGGGCAAACCGTAACGGCGTCCGGAGACAGCATGCGGCAACATGCCAATCATAAACATGCCAGCCCGAATAAATGGGTGACCATGGATATTGAATGTGATGCGGGTTGTGGCGTTGTGCCGTTCAAATACAAAGACAAGAACTTCGTCAATGCGCTGCAATGGGCGATTGGCCTGGAAACTTTCTTGCTGGTTGATGATCCGTGGCGTATTTTTCTGACTACCGATCATCCTAATGGCGCACCATTTACCAGCTATCCACATTTGATACGCTTGCTGATGGATAGAAGTTTCCGTAATGACGTGTTGTCAACGATTCATCCTGAAGCGCAAAAAATGACGACTCTGGCATCGATTGAGCGAGAATACAGTTTGCAGGAAATTGCGATTATGACCAGAGCCGGTGCGGCCAGGCTGATTGGCTTGCAAGATCGTGGTGGCTTGAGCACTGGCAATTGGGCGGATATTACCGTTTATACCGACAACGTCGACAGACAGCTTATGTTTGAGAAACCGGACTATGTATTTAAGGACGGTGAGCTGGTAGTGGTTGACGGTAAGGTCATTCATACTAAATGGGGCACTACCCATGTCGTGAAACCTGACTGGGATGCCTCGGTAGAAAAGGATTTACAAAAATATTTTGATCGGTTCCTGACCATGAAACTCGGCAATTTTAAAATCAGTGATGATGAAATAACAGAGGATGGACGCGGCAGTTTGACGGTGCATCCGCTTAAAGGAGATGTGGCATGATCATTAATGGTGTAGCGATAGATGCAACCTTCGCCGAAGCGTTTCCGATGAAAGCGACACGCGCAATCATCACGGCGCAAAATGAAAAATGGGCGCTGATTTCAGCGCAAGCGATGACCGGTTTTGCCACCTCGGTGATTGCCTGTGGTTGCGAGGCGGGTATTGAGCGGGTTTTAGATCCTTCTGAAACCCCGGATGGCCGCCCCGGTGTTTCCATTATGATTTTTGCGATGGGTGGCAAAGGCTTGGCCAAGCAGCTCGAAACCAGAGCCGGGCAGTGTGTATTAACATCGCCGACTTCAGCCTTGTTTGCCGGCATTGATGGTGGTACCAGGATAGCCTTGGGTAAAAATCTGCGCTATTTTGGCGACGGTTTTCAGGTGGCCAAACTCATTGACGGCAAGCGTTACTGGCGTATTCCTGTCATGGATGGCGAATTTTTAACCGAAGCGACTACCGGTCAGGTTGATGCAGTTGGAGGCGGTAACTTTCTGGTGTTGGCCGGATCACAACCCCAAGCTTTAACGGCCTGTGAAGTGGCGATTGAAGAAATGCGTAAAATTCCCAATGTGATTATGCCTTTCCCCGGAGGCGTAGTGCGTTCCGGTTCCAAGGTCGGTTCAAAGTATGCGGCTTTAGGCGCGTCAACCAATGATGCCTTCTGCCCGACTCTAAAAGGTATGACCAAAACCGATCTTTCACCGGAAATTGAATCGGTCATGGAGATCGTAATTGACGGATTAACCAAGGAAGACATAGCTAAAGTCATGCGCGTGGGCATTCAGGCGGTTTGTAATTTGGGTGCGAAGAATGGCATCAAGCGCATTAGTGCAGGTAATTACGGCGGTAAGTTGGGGCCGTTTCACTTTCACTTACAGGAGATTATGGCATGAGTGCTTTAACTTTTACGCTGAAACAACGGCCTCATCAACGCGTGGATATGTCGCCGCTGGTTTGCCAAAAACTGGCTAATCTGGAGCTCACTGAAATTGCCGCGATTACCTTGCAGAATGGTAAACGCAAAATCCGTGTGGATGAGCTATTCGACATTACAGGTTCTGACGCGCAAAACCTCGTGATAAAAAACAGCTTTGGCAAACTTGATTTTATCGGCAAAGAACTGGATGGCGGCAGCATTACTGTTGAAGGTGATGCGGGCGCTTATTTGGGTTTGGGCATGAAATCCGGTGAAATTGAAGTGTCGGACGATGTCGGG
>Ga0315284_10016068_pt1 | contig 10627 bp, 8 predicted proteins | sample YL17G09_16_MG_FD_203696 | JGI IMG/M metagenome (GOLD analysis project Ga0315284, IMG submission 203696) | Sediment microbial communities from Yellowstone Lake, YNP, Wyoming, USA - YL17G09_16 | ecosystem: Environmental > Aquatic > Freshwater > Lake > Sediment | place: USA: Wyoming | collected...
CGCCTATGGGAACGGAGCGAGGGTGGCGACCAGCGATCAACCTGCCATGCCGGCGTCGAACTGTGTCATATCGATACTGAAAAACTACGCGGGCCATTCACTGCAGAACAATGGGAGCGGCTACAGGAAAGTGCCACGCTCGCGATTGAGGTGTGCGAGATTTTCGTGCCCCGGTCGTCAGAGGGCTATGTAAAGATCGCCAGCGGGACCCTCTCATTCAGCCATCCTCGGGCGCCAGATGCGCCAAGCCGCCCTGGCACGCCAGTGGAAACCTGGCAGGCGGGCATGAGGCAGATGATCGACAACAGCTTGAATGAGAATCAACGCAGACGCATTGAACTGTCAAGTCAAAGTATTTTGATTTTTGAACTTCGGCAAGCAGTGGAGATTAGACTGAAGCACTGAACGCAAGTGGCCAATCTCAAGCGCTTGGGATCGGCCATGCCCCTGTTTGCGGTAGGCATCCGGAGGGGTGCGCGCACTGGCCACCTGCTAATTGCAATCATTAAGCGGTCCTGTTAATGACAGTACCCAAGGAGACATCACGAACTCCAGGTTCCCTACGCTTTCGGTCGTATCTTCGATGCAGAGAGTCATTGGATTCCTGATAATCCTGTTAAGCGTGTGCTGTACGGTGTATGAAGGCGTCATCGTGCCAAATCTTCCGGATCACATTTTCGGTTTTGGCGATGCTTATCAGATCGCTGGCGGGATCAGTGGCTTAGTGATTGGCCTCGCTCTTGTAGCGTTCGGCAAATGTATCGCCGTACTTTTGCGATAGAAGCAAACAACCGGGCGGCGGCGAACAAGGCCAACTGACGTGATGCCGTGCGCCAGAAATTAGGGGATGGTGAAAACATGGATGCACGTACTTGTTCTTCATGCGGAGAAGTTAACCCAGAAAAATTCACTTTTTGCAATTCCTGCGGGGTGAGAATCAAAGCCGTCGAAGCGGCTGATGCTCCCAGTAATAGCCAGATCCAAAAACCCAAGGATTATGGTACTCTCGACTTTATCGTCGACAGCGTATTGAGTGATGGTGTCCTTCACCCCAGCGAGCGGGATTATGTGCGTACCAAAGGAATCGAACTCGGCCTCTCCACTGATGCGGCCCTCGCATATCTGGATCAAAAGATAGCCGAACGTGGCTATATCAGGATTCTAGACGTCGCTGAGTCGGATGCGAGTTCCGATCCGATCCAGGTATTTGTCAATCGAAACAAAATGCTTCATGCCGGAGAGTCGGGCGTAATTGAGCTCGAATTAAAAAACGTCGGCGCCAGCGCTTATGAGCGCGTGAATTTCTCCGTGAGCAGTAAACCTCCGGTGGACGAGCCACTGGAAACCATCACGCGGCGATGCCTGGATGCGCAACAAAAGGTAAGATCCTCATTTTCGATCGTACCAAAGATTGCCGGCGAGAATCTGATAAAGATCCGCCTCGTGTTTTTTGATCCTGCTGGGAGGCTTCACGCGTATACAGGCTATACAACCGTCCTTGTAGAACGGTGCTCGGATTCGCCGTTCGCGAAGGGTCCCAACATTAGCGTGAGCTTCACTGCCGAAAAGATGATGGGGTTTGACGCCAGCAACCTCGTGCAGGCTGCATTCCTTCAAGAGGTCAAAGAAAAGCAACCTGTGTTTCCAAAGGAGGAATGGCAGCGGATCAATCTCAATTACGACTACGACGCCGTTACGGAATGGAATGAACAGCAACAGGTTCGCCCCAGGGTTGTGGTACCCCGACCCGACGCCTCACAGGAGAGGTCCGTCGGCGCGTTTCTGGCCATCGGGTCGGGGGAGATTCAGCAATCGGTTCGTTTTCTCTCAAAACCCTACATAAAACTTGGGCGATTGGGTGAAGCAAACGACATCGCGTTGGTTTACCTGCCGACTACCGAATCGAATCAGAATCTATCTCTCGGAATAAGCCGGGAGCATTGCGAAATCAGATTCGACGGGCGAGAGTTCACCCTGCGAAATCTCAGCCGCAACGGGACCTTTGTGAATGGCGTTGCGGTTGAGGCCAACAACGCGATACCTTTGCTACACAACGCGGAGGTCCTCATCGGCCCATCGAAGTTCAAGATCAGATTTCAGCTGTTCAAGGAAGAGCATAGGGGCAGCAAATCAAAAGAAATCGATGTGCCGAAGGATCGTAACTGGGAAGCGGCTCACAAGGATTTGTGCCAATCATTCGACTATTTCGGCGAGGCAGTCATCGACGCCGCAAGAATTCAAAGAGTTGATAATGCGCCACAAAATGAATACTGCATTCTCGTGAGGGAAGCGTTGATTGGCCGAAATCATCAAAATTGCATAGTGATCAAGGACAAATCGGTTTCCGAGATCCACGCTCGTATCCTCTTTTCAAAGGGCCAGTATTTCCTGGAGGATTGCGGCAGCGAGAACGGGACGTTTGTCGCCGGCCAAAAGCTGCAGGATCGTGAGATCTGCGTTCTATGCAACGGCCTCAGCCTAAGGATCGGCGAGGTCGAATGCAGCTTCCAGACCATTGCCCGGTAGTTCCTTAGATTCTTACGTCTCGGTTTGTATAGTATATCCAACAAGTTTAAGAAATCGATTATACAGTCAGGCAGCGTTGTAGGCAGCGTTGACGAGTTCGACAATCTGGTCGAGAGGTGCGTCGGCGCATCGATAAGCACGCTCCAGCTTGCAAAAGCAAGACCATCCTCGAAGCCTTGCCGCACAGCCACGTTGAAGCCACTCTCGGCACCATTCGAAAGATTGGCCTGGATTCCGTAATCTCATCGAAGCGCTGCCCCGAGCGTGATCTTATTGTAGCGATGATCGTTGAACGGTTGATCCATCCGTGTTCGAAGCTGGCGACGACCCGATTGTGGCATACGACGACGCTTGCCGAGGAATTGTCGGTTCAGAGAGCCGACGAAGACGACCTATTCGAGGCCATGGACTGGCTTCTGGCCCAGCAGGAGCGGATCGAGAAGAAGCTGGCCGAACGGCATCTGACGGATGGCGCGGCGTTTCTCTACGACGTGTCGAGCGGTTACTACGAGGGACGGAAGTGTCCGCTTGCGAAATTGGGTCACGACCGGGATGGAAAGAAGGGGCTGCCGATCATCGTCTACGGCGTCATGACTGACGGCGAAGGGCGTCCAGTGGCGGTCAGTGTCTATCCAGGAAACACCGGGGATCCGACCACGGTGCCGGACCAGGTGGACAAAGTGCGGCAGATGTTCGAACTCTCGCATCTTATTCTTGTCGGCGACTGCGGGATGCTGACTTGGAGACCGGGCCTACGGTTTGCCCCGCGCGATTTTCCATGTGGTCCAAGGGGAAGGCGATGTCCTCGTGCGTTTCGGCTGGAACAGCCTTCCCCTGTGGAGCGGGCCAAACGAGCGTTTCGATCTCTTCTCCCACCTGCGGATGCTGCATGGCACGGCGTTGGGCGATTGGCCCGTCTTCATCCGGAACGAGGAACGGATGGTTGCGGGCCGGGTATGCGCCCTAAAAAAAAGCCGGCAGGCAGCCGAAGCGACCCAGAGGGATGTGCGCCGGAAAGCCCAGAAAACCAGTGCACAGATTCTTCCGCAGACACTAGAAGCGGCCTCCTACATCTTCGTCTTTACGACCGTGCTGGCGCCTGTGCTCGCCCCCGCGCACGTTCTGGAGTTCTATCGCGGGCGCTGGCAGATTGAACTCGTATTCAAGCGATTGAAGTCCCTGCTGACTTTGGGCCACCTGCGCAAGACTGACGACCAAAGTGCCCGGGCGTGGATTCACGGCAAACTGTTCGTGGCTTTTTTACTGGAGGCGTTACTGCGGCATGGGGAATCATTTTCCCCCTGGGGGTACCCGCTTCTGTCGGCGTGAACGACGCAACCGTTGCATGTGGCGAGAGGACTCCCTGCTTCTGCACCTCTTGCGCACGACCGTCAATACGGCTTTGGGCCTGCGGATGTGCCTCGAGAATTGGCACCGGATCTCTCTGGAGCTGCGCGAACCGCCGCGCAAACGCGGTCTCCAGATCGAGAAATTGGAGCAGGAGGATGCATTCTTATCTTAGCGCTTAAGGGCTTCAGCCCGCCCTGCCAGGTTCTGTTTTCGGAACTGAGGTCGCAGAAACCGTAGAAAGGCGCTTTGTCTCCAGAGGACTTGTCTCTGCGGTCTTCGCGATCTCTGCGGTGATCGGTTGCTTTTCTTGCCTGGTCGGCAAGGACTTGCGCCCAGGCAAGACGGAGCGGTACAGGCGTGTGCGCTTTTTGATTGCGCTGACCTGTTTTAGGGGTGATCATTACTGCTTTATTTCGGCTAAATGGAGCGTTTGTGCAGTTCAGGTATCCTGACAATTCTTTCGGCATAGAGGAGATAAGATCGTGACGGCAAGCAATCTTAAAAAGACCCCGCTAAACCAGTGGCACCGCGATCACGGGGCAAAGATGGTGGATTTCGGCGGATGGGACATGCCGGTTCAATATGAAACCGGCATCCTCCAGGAACATCTGGCTACGCGCAAGTTCGGAGGATTGTTTGATGTCAGCCATATGGGCCGATTCCGTTTCAAAGGGGCCAACCGCATTCAATTTCTTCAGCACGTGCTCTCGAACAACGCCGAAGCGCTCGAACCCTGGCAGGCTCAATACACACTGGTCCCGAACGAAAACGGCGGCCTGGTCGACGACGCCTATCTTTATCGTTTTGGCGAAGACGACTATCTGCTGGTGGTCAATGCCTCCAATGCAGAAAAGGACTGGAACCATTTCCAGGAACATGTCCGTCGTTTTCCTGGCCTCGTGATGGAAAACCATAGCGAGCAGCTGGCCATGATCGCCTTCCAGGGCCCGCTCGCAGGCCGACTCCTCGAGGAGATGATTGAAGCCGGTACCCTGCCCAAACCGTTCCGCAATTCGCTGTCGAAGGTTACCATCGCCGGCGTCGAAATCCTCATGGGACGCACCGGCTATACAGCGGAACCCGTTTGCTTCGAGCTTTTCGTGCCCGCGGCACAAGCCGTGCTGATCTGGTCGAAGCTTTATGAAGCGGGAAAAAATCTTGGGGTACTCCCGATCGGACTCGGCGGCAGGGATACCTTGCGCCTCGAGGGCGGGCTGCCGCTCTACGGACACGAGTTCGGCATCGATACCGAAGGTAAGGAGATACCTGCATTCGCGTTCCCCTTGACCGGCATTGCGGTGAGCTTTTCCGAACGCAAGGGCGATTTCATCGGCCGCCGGGCTCTGGCCCGGCAATTCGAGGAAGTAAAAAAGCTCCTGGAAGGCTTGTATGAGCCCTCCGCTGTTCTCCCGCGCCGGATCCGGCCTGTGGCCGTGGTCGACAAAGGCGTCGCGCGCCAGGGGGATCCCGTGTTCATCGGCGATAAAAAGGTAGGGGTCATAACGAGCGGGACTGTCGCCCCGTGCTGGAAATTCGAGGGCGAAGGCTCGACGATGCGGATCACGGATAAAACCGAACGCCGGGCGGTTGCCATGGCGTTGGTGGATGCGGCCTTGATGCCCGAGCAGGAGATCGAGGTCATGGTCCGCGAGCGCCGCATGAAAGCCCTCATCGTCCCATGGCACGGCAGGTCGGAGGCGCCGCCCTATTTCCGTCCGATCCCGGCGGCATGGCACAAACCGGAGCGCACGCCGGCCGTGGGCGAGGGTCTCGAGAAGACCAGGCTGCTGCTGCGCAAGGCGCTCGAAAACCACGAGTGGCGCCAGCGCCGCTGCATCAACCTCATCCCTTCCGAAATGACACCGTCCCCGCTCGTGCGCATGCTCCAGGTATCGGATCCCGTCGGGCGCTACGCCGAGCACCGTGACTTCCCTGCTTTCCTGGATCATGAAGTTTTCTATTACCAGGGCACCGATTTCATCGCCTGGGTCGAAGACCGGCTCGCCGCCGAAATGGCTTCATTCATGGGTTGCCCGCAGGTGGAAGCGCGTGCGATCAGCGGCCAGATGGCCAACATGACCGTCTTCAGCGCCATGGTGGATTACCGTAATCGCGTCGACCGGCGCCGCGAACCGGGACGCATGCGCCTGGCAATGAACAATCACATCACCTTCGGCGGCCACTTGAGCGCTCAGCCGATGGGCGCGCTCCGCGACTACATCGCCAAAGACCCGGTCACGGAACGATTCGCGGTGATCAATTTCCCGGTACGCCATGACAACCCCTACAGGATCGATGTCGAAGAAACAGCCCGCATCCTGGATCAGGTCAATCCGGAGATCATCATCTTCGGGAAGAGCATGGTGATCCACCGCGAGCCCGTAGACGAAATCAAGAAACTCGTCAAGGACAGGAAAGAACCGCCTATCATCATGTATGACATGGCGCATGTCCTCGGCCTGATTGGGCCGCACTTTCAGGAGCCATTTAAGGAAGGTGCGGACGTTGTCACCGGCTCCACGCATAAGACTTTCTTCGGCACGCAGCGCGGTGTCATCGGCATGAATTTCGAGGAAAACACGCCCGAATTCGAGTTGTGGAATGCCGTGCGCCGGCGCGCCTTCCCCGGCATGACCAGCAACCACCACCTGGGCACGTTGCTGGGACTGCTCATGGCCGCAATCGAAATGAATGCCTTCAAGAGTGAATACCAGCCGCAGGTCATCGCCAATGCCAAGGCCCTGGCCTGTGCTCTCAAGGAGCAGGGACTCGATGTGGCGGGCGATCCCGCAATCCAATATTCCGAAACCCACCAGGTGATCGTCAAGGTCGGCTACGCACATGGCTGTGACGCTGCCCGCAACCTCGAACAGAACAATATCGTCGTCAATTACCAGGCGATTCCGAGTGACGAGAGTTTCACGGCCAGCTCAGGGCTCAGGCTCGGCGTCTCCGAAATGACGAGGTTTGGCATGAAGGAAAAGGACTTCAGGGCCTTCGCTCCGCTCTTTGCCGATGCCGTAAAAGGCAAAAAGGTAGGAGAAGAAGTCGCGAAGTTCCGGCAGAACTTCCTCACCATGCGCTACTGTTTCGAAGGCAAAGACCTTGAGGGGCAGAAAACCAGATTGCTGGCCACGTTCTAGGTGAAAAAAACAGACCTCCGACCTCCGACCTCAGACCTCCGCAGAACCATGGGAGAGTTTTGCAGAGATTGTGCATCTCATGCGCCGAGACTGTCTCAGAAGTGCAGCGCATTGTTACGTGCAAAAATGGTTAGAAGCGGTCGCCGAGGGCGAAATGGATGGTGCCACGTGGGTCGGCAAGGCGCAGAAGGCCGCTCTTGCCTTGAAGCAGCATGCTGAGTCGCAGGAAATTCCAGGAAAAGATAAGGCGTCCCGGCTGCCGGATCATCGGCAGCTGCAGCCTGAGTTCACCGCCAAGAGAGCCACGCAGGAGCCCGTTCGTTGCATCGATCAGGCTTGAGCCTGCACTCGCATCCAGGTTTTTCTTCGAGATCCTGCTCCATCCCAGGTCAACGAATGCAGCGGCGCTCAGCGGCCCCTGGATGGGAACCCGATACTCCAGAGAGAATCCCAAGACCGTATCCGCCCCCAGCGGATTCGGCGAGGTCTGTGTGTCGGACGGATAAGCCCACGGAGTCAGACCACCGCGGGGAAAACCTCGTACGATCTCATCGCCGGGATAGAAACGCCGGTCCAGGGCCAGCGGCACGCCGTTTCTCGGGCGCATGATCGCGGCCTGGACGCCCGCAGCAAAGGAATTCCTGCCTTTTGTGAGCGGATCACCGATATATTCGGAAAAGCGCACGGACTGAGCGGTCGAGTCCACCGACCGCAGCAGCGTCGTGCCGCCCCAGGAGTTCACGAACGCAAATCGAGTGCCCCGGGTCTCGGGCCCTGCCCCTTTCGTTGCATCCAGAACGAAGGTCGGGGCGAGTTCGGTTCTATTCTGGACATTGGTTTGAACGAGCCCACCATTGGGGTTTTCCTCGGAAATTGTAAGGCGCTCGAATTGGGTGCTGAGGCCGACCTGGATCTTGGAGGTCACCGGGTAAGCCCCGGACAAGCCCATGCCGGTGGAGCGATGTTTGAGAACGTGGATCAGGTCCGTGGCATCCGGCACCACGCTGGCAACATTGAAGTTGGTCAGCCGGTGAAAAACCGACAGGCCCAGATTGAAAGGCAGGCCCAGGAAACGCGTGCCGATGATGTTGAGCAGCATGTTCGATTGCGACGCGCCCCCGTCAATCTGCAAGGAGAGCGACTCTCCCAGCCCTAAGAGATCGAAGGCGGTATACAGAATGCCCAAATAGCCGCCGCCGACCCCTCCCGTTCCGCCCGTACCATAGATTCCCTGCCTGTCTTTTTCTTTGATCTTGAATGTGATATCCAGAGACTCGGTCTTTTCGTTCATCTCCAACGCGACATCGGAGCGCTGGACCTCCTTGATCATGCCGCTGCGATTGAGGCGCTTGATGCTCCCGTCCAGCTTTGCCGAATCGAATATCTCTCCCTCGCGCGCGATCACCTCCCGGCGCAGAAATTTTTCCCGTAGCCTGGTATTCCCCTCGAATCGAATCTTGCCGATGGCGACCGGATTGCCCGCATAAATCTTGTACAAGGCGCCCACGGTACGCTCGTCGTCGTTAATGGCTTGCTCCAGCTCCACCTGGGCAAGCCCATAGCCGGCGTGTCCCAATGCATCCACAATCTTCTGGCGCTTCGCATCGAGCAACTGATAATCGTAGGAACCGGGAGACTTGACGGATGCGATGATCTCTGCAACCTGGGCTGCGGCAGCTTTGGCGCTGCCTTGGGCCGCGACTGACACCAGTTGGTAACTGGACCCCTCCGTAACCGGAATCAGCAGCGTCAACTTCTGCCTGGTGCCTCCGAATTTCGGCAGGAACATCCACCAGCGCCGCGGGAAATCCCTGGCCGTTACCTGCGGCGTTCCAATGCGCGCGGCGGCAAAACCACGCGATTGATAATATCGCCGCAGACCTTCGAGATCCGCGGCCAGACTCTCGGGTTGATAGGCGCCCCGAGTTACCCATGGTGTCAGATAGGGAACTGGACGCGTGTACTGCATCTGCTTGAGCAGATCGCGGGTCGCAACCGTCCGGTTGCCATCGAAGCGGATCTCACCAACATCAAGACGCGGGCCGGTGTGGATGCTGAGACGCACTTTTGTGGTCCCTTGCCTTTCCTCATCCGCGATTACGCGCACCTCGGAAAATGGATATTTGTGCATTTGCAGCCACGTGTGGACGAAATTCGCCGTCCTGTTCACCGCCCCGGGCCGGAAAGGCGTCTCTGTCTGCACCATGAGTTTTTCCTGCTCGAGCAGACGCCGAACCTGATCCTGTTGTGCCTGGTTCAAACCTTCGATCACAAATTCGGAAATAAACGGCGATTCATGCACGCGATAGATCACATCCACACGCCCTTCTCCGGCCTCCTGGGTCGCGATGTCGAGCGATTGAAACAAACCCAGAGCATAGAGCTGGCGCAGATCTCCTCGGATTTTGCCCTCATCGTATACCGTGTCGGGCACGGCAGAAACGTAGTGGAGAATGGTATCGGTGGGAATGCGCAGATTCCCCTGCACCTGCACCTTGCGGATCGTCAGCCGAGGCGAGGCCTGGGGAAATAATTGAGGGACTGTCAAAAGAAGGCAAATCAGGAGAATTATGCGCCGGATCATCACAAGTAAACCAAGTCTATATACTCCAGCATTTCTGTCAAGTTCCAGGATTTGTTTGATTAGAATGGATCCAATGGATAGGGAGGTCGTCCTCGTGAGTCGGAAGTCTAATAGCAGAAGTCAGAAGTCAGAAGTCAGAATAAAGACATAGGTAAAACATGAAAAGGCTGATAGCGGCCCTTGAGCATGTCGGCATTTCCGAAGTTTGCCTGCCAACTCTGCTGTTATCCATTCTTCTGTCTCCTATCTCCTGTCTTCTATCTTCTATCTTCTGTCTTCTGTCTTCTGCTTCCCCCGATCCGACGCACGAGAACGGAATCCTGCCCGCACGGAATCCCATATCCAAACATAGCCGTAACCCTTGTGTTTCCCATAACTTTGGAAGATATATTGCGCTTGACTCCACCTCGCAACAGTGTTAGATTCCGCATGCGCTTTTGCGCTCAGGCAGGATGGGAAAGTTTCGGAACGAAGTCTGATGTCGTTGGCCAGGAAGCTGGTGTCAGGTTGGGAGTTTTGTCGCCATCATTTGCTGAAGAGTGACAGAGGCTCAAGGCGGCCCGGATAGGGCCTGGGAATATCGTTAGAGTGGAGGTTTACCCTATGTACCCCGAGGAGAACCTGTACACAAAGGATCACGAGTGGATTCGCGTCCAAGGAGATGTGGGAGTCGTAGGCATAACCGACTACGCCCAGCATGAACTCGGAGACGTAGTCTATGTGGATCTTCCGGAAGTGGGAGACACTTTTGAAGCGACGGAACCGTTTGGCTCGGTCGAATCAGTCAAGGCCGTTTCAGAGGTTTTTAGTCCTGTCGGCGGCGAGATTCTCGAAGTCAATACCAAGCTCGAAGACACTCCGGAACTCGTGAACGAGTCTCCGCATCAGAAAGCCTGGATGATCAAGATTCGCATCTCCAATCCGGAAGAGCTCAAGGAGATGCTGAGCGCAGAGGAGTACGAGGAGTACCTCCAGGAAATGTCAGGCAGCTAACCACACCACATCCCAAGCAGTCCCGAATGAG
>Ga0315284_10016070_pt1 | contig 10626 bp, 22 predicted proteins | sample YL17G09_16_MG_FD_203696 | JGI IMG/M metagenome (GOLD analysis project Ga0315284, IMG submission 203696) | Sediment microbial communities from Yellowstone Lake, YNP, Wyoming, USA - YL17G09_16 | ecosystem: Environmental > Aquatic > Freshwater > Lake > Sediment | place: USA: Wyoming | collected...
TGTTTGTTTGTTTGTTTGTTGGGTTTTTCTTCTAAAGAAACGCGCCCAGGTTCGGTTTACAAATTTTTTCATTTTCTTTTTTTAAAATAATTAATAATTGTTTTTATAAGCCTTATTAAATCCCAAAAAACAACCCAGGCCGTTAAGATTGCTATTGTAATAAAAAAACTTTTCATTTTTTAAATTTAAAATATGTTATTTGTTCGGCCATTACTTGCGCCGTAACTATATCAAAACTTTTTATTAATTCTAATAATTTAAAACAATAAAATATTTTAACTTTAATTTTTAGAAGCATAAACATAAATTTGATCGGGTTCGTTATTCATTTTTTTTATCTGCTTTGTAATTCTTTGTTCTAATGCAAGAACCCGGATTTCAATACTATCTAAAACCGCTTGTTTTTGGTTTTCCGGTGGCGGAATTAATATAGCGCTTTCAACGCCTTTATAATAATATAACTCGCTTATTAGTTCTCTAAGTATTATTTGATCTTTGCTTTCTTTTTTCATTTTTTAAAAGTTTAAGTTAGGCGTTAAGTAAATTATTAATTTATTGTAAACGCTTAGATACATTACTTCGCGTTTTGTATTTGGATCCGTTATGTTTTCGGTCCGGTATTTTGTAATTCGGTTTATTAAAATAAAAGTTAGCATAGTTATAATTTTATATATCCTAACCTTTCATTTTTTAGATTACTAAACCATATATGTGAACCGCCCCGGCCTACTTTATCAAAAAAGAACATTAACTCATTAACAATAAAATCGCTTTCGTATAATAGCTTAAAATCATAATTAGCGATCCAGTAAGCCGAATTTTTTAAACTTTGTATTAAGTTATATTTTTGAAGTTCAGTAATTCGCTTTTCAATTACAATTTCAAATTGTTTGTTACCTTGTTTTGTTGGAACTTCAACAAAAATTTTTCGTTCTTTTTTCATTTTGTTTTTTGGTTTTAGGTTTATATTTATTTATTTGTTTTTCTATGCAAGTTTAACGTATAGATCCCTTTATCCGAATTCAAAAATTTATTACCTACTAAGTAAGGTATTATTTGTTGCTTCGCTATATTGGTCCCAACGCCGTAAATCTTTTTTAATTCTTCCACTATTTCACTATAAATTAAATTCTTTTCAGTTTGGAAAACAACGCCCAGGCGGTTATTATGGTCTTCATTTGTTAGATCCATTAAAACGAATTTACGCGAACTTCTTTTATTTTCTTCCGGGGTGCTTACTTGCGTATAATCATTTGTAACTGGATCGTATAAAATTGATACCGGATTAAAGTATAAATCGCTTCTAAGCATTACCGGCTCAATTGTGCTGATCTGCGTATCCTTATCAATTGATACCTTTAAAACCGATTGACTTCCCCGGTCCGCGTAAGATCCTAAATTACCCAACGTACTTAAATTACTTTTAGATAAATGTAGAAGACAAACAATTACCAGGTTAAATTCGGCGGTTAAGTATTTTAAAAATTGAATTACTTTTTTGCTTTCTAACATATCATTGGGATTGGTTACTAATTCCGTTAAGTTATCAATAACTAAAATTTTCGGCCTTTTTTCTTTTACAAGTTTTAGAATAGAATCTAAAATTACTTCCGGCTCAAATTTTCTAAATAAATAGGCTTCAAAATTCGCCGGAAGTTTTTTAGTTTTTAATGTACGCTTTAAAATTTTAATTTGTCTTTGAAAATCAAAAACGCCTTGTTCAGTATCTATTAAAATAATTTTATCGGTGCTTTCAATATTTACTTGAATTTCAAAAACCGGTTTTTTTAATAAGGCGCTCGCGATCCACATAAAAACCCAGGTTGTTTTCCTGGACTTTGGAAGACCGGAAACCGTAATAAAATTTCCGGCGGTGGCGATTATCCGGTCCGATATTGTTATGATCGGGGGCGGTGTTGGAAGTTCAATATCTTTGTAAAAGGCTTCGCCAATTACTTCTTCAATAGTTTGTTTTTGTTTACCCATTATAAATTCATAAATAAAAAAACGGCCCGAAAGGTTTAGCAACTTCCGGGCCGTAAATCCGGCATTATGAGAACCGGATTTTTTAAAATTTTGTCGCTAAACTTTTAGCAAGTAAGTAAATTTTTATTTAAGAAAGAATAATTATTTCAAAAGCAAATTAACAAAGGGTTGTTAATAACAAAGTTTTAAACAATTTTTACCTCGTTACCCTTTATTAGATCCGGGTTTGTAGTTTTAAATTGTTTATAAGCCTGGGCCAACAATTTGGAGGTATCAATATTTTTTACCTCAAAATGTACGGCGTCACTATAATTTTTAAAATTAGCGCCCCAAAATAAACCCAGGCTTTCAGCAAGCGCCGGGATCCCCGTTTTAATCCAGGCACCGGCCGGCGTATTTTTGCCGTAACTGTAACCGCCTTTTGAAACTTGCAGATCTAAGGCCAGGCCGTAATTATGTTTTGAATATCCACTTTTCGCGTTCCTGGGATCCTCTTTATATAATTCGGATTGTCTTTTAAAGGTACGGTAACCGCTATTTATTTGAACGGCGAACCCTTTAGCCTCAATAGCCTTTATAAACCGTCTAAATAGCTCTTTATAGCGCGGATTAAGATTATCAATATACTCATCGTTACTCAAATTGGTATATATTTTTTTAATGGGCTTCCGGCCCAGGATCAAAAGCAATAAAAAACCACCGGTTAAGGCGGTTAGTATTTTTTGTTTTTTAGTCATTTGCAGATCCGGAAGCTTGCGCGGTTATTTTGTACGTACAAATTAAGGTTTGTCGGATCCGGGATCCTGGTTTAACTTCTTTTTATCCCGGCGCTTTTCAATTGCGCGAATAACGGCGCCAACAACGGCCGTTAATAATACAGTTATACAATGCGAGTAGTCCATAAGTTTAAAAATTATATTTTATATTTTTAATTTGCTTTTTAACGCTTAAAATTTCCTTGTGTATTTTATTTCGTTCGGATTTTAAAGGCGCTTTTAATTTTTGAATTGATAATAAACCGTACATTTTTTCCAGGTCCGAAAGTGTTTTTAATTTTTGGTTATCAATATTTTTTTGAATTCCGCTAATTGATGGTTGACCGATTTTTTTTAAAACGTATTTTTTAGCCTGGTTAGTTTTTTTTGTAATATGTTTTTTAATCGCTTTCTTTTTAGCGTTAATATGTTTTTTCGCTTTCGCTTTAACGCGCGCTTTAACTGTTTGGTAAAATGATTTTTTTGCCATTACTGATTAGTATAATATTTAACAATAACTTGTAATACACCGCCGGAATTTTTAGGATTAAAACGAACGGTATAAGGTGTAAGATCAAGTTCAAAATTATTTACCTGGGGGCGGTGTGTTGCCGGAAACGTTCCGGATCCGTCAATAACTGAACGAATAGGACCTAAAGTTATTGATCCGTTAATAACAACGTTACGCCCGGCAATTTGTGAAATATTTAAAAATTCTACGCTTGCCGGCGCGCCTAAATTTAAATCTTTGTCCTGGTCCACCAGGTAAACTTCAGTCCTTGTTGGTACCAATAATTTTTTTAAGTCTTCCGGGTTTTCCATTATAAAATATATTTAATTCTTTTTAATTTCCAATTTTTATTAACCCGGTCTAACCGGTATGAAGTAACGCCACCAAAATCGGAACCCAATTCCGCGCGCAAGTTTGTTAATAGATCGCGCTTTTCTCCGGCCGGGATTCCGAAAATATAATTTTGTCGGGATCCGTAAGCCTGGATCAATTTTGCTACATCGGCATCGTTATTCATTTTTAGTAAAGTAGTTTCAACGGCTTCATAATTATCGCCTAAACCGTACTTTGTACCCTCGTAAATAGTATTCGCAAATGCTAAATAATTAGCCGGCGAATAGGTTAATTTATATTTTTTTAAAAGCGCGTTAAGTTCTTTTGAGTTTTCTTTTTCAAGTTCAGTATTTTTTTGATCCTGGGCCGAATTAAATAAGACGTTATAAATTTTATACAACGCGAAGCCGGCAACGCCATAAATTAAAAGTTTTTCCGGTGGCGTTTTTTTTATATTTTCAATTAGTTTGTTCATTTTTGAATAAAGGTTAAAAAGTTACTGATCGGGTTTTACATTCCGCGCAAAGTAGTTATTAACATATTAAAGGTGTCCGGCTTTTGTTCTGCGAGATCTGCTAACTTTAATAAATCGGTGTCAAGGTTCTTATTAACCGCATATAGTCGTTTAATAGCATTATTTATATTATCGGTCCGCTCGTTAGCGCCGTTAATTGTAACCGGCTTTTGTTCGCCTTTAAACATATTTACAAGGCCCATAATTTTAGCCAATTGATCGGTATCGGTTAAGGCGCCCAGGCCGTTTTCTTCTTCTTCTTCTTCTTCTTCGCTTTCAATTTCATTAATCCTTTCAGTTAGTTTTTTTAATTCAGTTAGAATTAAATTTTCTTCTTGTTTTTTTGCTATTTCATTTATAATGCTTTCGCGAAAACTTTTAGCATCAAAACCCTGGGAACTAATTTCCGGTGTTTGTTGGTTTGTGGTTTGGTTTTGCGCGAAAGCATTTAAAATAAATGTCGCTTCACATTTTGCAGATCTATTCTTTTGCTTTTTAACCATTGGTTCGCCGTTTTGATCGGTAGTAAATTCCGCGAAGTCAAATAAAATAATTTTATAAGGTATCGCGTTATTCATTACCTCGGCCCAACGTTTAAAATCATTAACCGCGTTTACATTTGTATCGCTATCTAAGCACTCAAAAACGCTCATATGAGCAGAAGCGCCGGCGCGAAGAATTGAAAATTTAGTTTTTTTTGTGGCTTCAATATATTTAACAATATTATCTACGCCTAAGATATCAACTTGCATTTTGTAAAGTATTAAATTGTTTTATCCTTGTTTGCTAAATGCGTATCCGCTTTCCTTTTTTTCTTCTGCAAAAGGAAGCGAGTATAAAATAGAACACATAAAAACGGTGCTTTCGGTCGGTTGTGCCGGTGGCGCGTTAAATTCTAAATAACTTTTTGGATAAGATACTTTTTGTCCTACAAAAGTTTTTGTATCCCATTCCATTGGTACAATTGGACCGGTAGGCCCGGCAAATTGTGTTTGGAAATTAAGCGCCGGCGCTTGTTTTAAAAATTCTTTTCCGCCGTAATTTACGAACGTAATAAAACAAGATCTTAACTTAACGTTAGATATAACATTTAAGCCGGTTTGAATTCCTTTTGTTATTAATTGATTAACCGCCGGATCAGGCGGAGTTACGTTATCAATTGGCCCATAATAAACTTGTAACGCCCATAAGTGAGAGTTACGAAGATTCGGGATATCCGGAAACTGGAAGCGCGTTAGCGTGGATCCGGCCGGTATTGTTATTTCAACAAGTTCGTGTCTTATTAATTTTTTTGCCATCTTTTTAAGATTAAAAGAAAAGGTTTTTCACTTTTCGGTTTATAATTTTTTGAATTAAAAAAAACCTGGTCCGGTTACATACCGGACCAGGAATAAAGAATTTATTTTTGAAAACTGCTTCCGTTTTGAGCGTTTAAACCGCGCATAAGTAGGGCAATACGAGAAATAGTAAACGATTGAACTACGCCTAAATCATCAGTCCAATTAAAAATTCCGGCGGTAACTGCTTGTGGTAAATTTAATAAGATTACGTTCTTTTTTGCACCGCTCAATGTGAGTAAAGGTTCTACCGGATAAATTCCATTAGTGGAAAAGTCCATAGATGGTTGTTTAGCCTGGTTTACGCCTACAACGTTTACAAAGTTTTCAAATTGTGTACGCGGTATAAATAAGTGTTTTTTAGTATCCCACTTATCAACATAAACAATATTATTAACGCTAATTTGTAACTGACCGTTATAAACATTCATTAACTTTTGTCCGGCAACGCCATTTAATTCGGCCGGTACGTAAGTAAACAAATATTTTTGGCCGGCGGTGTCTGCCGGTCCGCCGGTCATTTCGGCCTCCAGGTATAAGCCCAGTTGAGTTAAAATAAATTCATCGTTAATATTTAAACGAATTTCATCGGGTTGTTGGTTTTGTGTTTGAGTTTCCAACACTTCAAAACTGTAAGAAGTTTTTGTAGGTGTTATCGGTTGCGTTAAGTATAACGAACTTTGCGTTAAACGAACGTTTGCTTTTCCTACCGCTTTATAGCGATCCAGGATTACTTTGTAATTTACTCTTCCCATTTTTTTTGTTTTTGTGGCCCGGGGCCTGGTTTTTATTTATTGTTTATTTATTTATTTTGAATTAAGGTTAAAAAGTTACTGATCGGGTTTAGATCCGCAAGCTTGCGCGGTTATTTTGTACGGACAAAATTAATCTTCATCATCGCCATACATAAAACTCTCGCCCATTGCTTCTTCTTCGCCGGATAAAACGTCTTCGCCCATACCCTCACCGAACGGATTATTTTCTTCTAATAAGTTACCGTTAATTACTGGGATATCGCTATCGCCGTTTAAAACGTCTTCGCCTAAACCGTTAATTACTGGGATATCAAAGTCACCGGATAAAGCGCCGAAACTTTTTAAAAGATCTACCGAACCAACGGCAATAAACCCGGCGCCGATTCCGGCCATAATATTTTTGCTTTTACCGCTTTTAAACATCATAGGCAATGCAACGCCCAGGGCAACTTTGCCACCGGCTAAAATTTTATCGTTTACGGTTGCCGGTACTAATTTATTAATGTAACCGGCCAAAACCGCACCACCAACAATTGAACCAATACTTGTAAAGTCTATTGCACCCATTCCGCGCGCGTGACTTCTACGGCGTTTAACACCGCTTACTCTATGTTTTTTTCTTTTTGCCATTTTGTTTTTTTTTATTTATTATTTAATTTATTTTTTTTTCCCTTTGAAAAGCATTAATGCAACTAAACCGGCGCCACCGATTAAAATAGGCATTTTGTAAGTATCAAAAAATGAAGCCTTAGTAGGTGCCGGCGCTTCCGATTCTTCCGAACCGCCTTTTTTCTTTAATAAATATTCGCTTGCGGTGTCTAAAGTTTTGTTTAAAAGTTCAGCGCCTTTTCCGGAACGTTCGCGACCGGCGCGCGTTCCTTTCGCTTCTGCTCTTGTTTGCTTGCTTGTTCCTTTGGCGGTTTTCGCGCTTGCCTTTGCGGTTTTTATAGCAACTTTTGCTTTTTTGCTGTCAATTTTTACATCTTTTTTCTTTTTAAAATATCCGCTTTTACCAATGCCGGGATAAATTATGCCAATGTCTTCGCCACCGTCTTCGCTATCGGGCGCGCCTGGTGTATTAAATTCCGTTTCATCAACTTCGCGATATCCGGCTTCTTCCGCGCGGTTTTCGTTATTATCAATAAATTCATTCGGATAAACATTAGGTTGTTCAGTCAATACAAATGGTTCGCCGGCTTCCTTAAATGTATTACGGTTCATTTTTTGCGTTACCGCTTTTTGAACTCTTACTTGATTTAACGGCGTGTGTTGGGCCATTGCTTTTTTGATTACCTGGACCGCTCGCGCCGGTGGTAATTTTGAAAATATTTTTTTTACTCTATTATCCGAACCACCGCCCGAACTTTTACGGCTTTTGCCGATTCCATTTAAATAACTTAGCATTTTTTTCTTTTTTTAAATTAAACTTTTAGATCGTATTTGTAATTATAGCGCGCTTCGTTATTAAACGATTTTAAAACACCATCTATAATAACGTCTTCGCCTTTTATTTTTGCTACACAATAAATATGAGTAGGTGTTCTATCATTAAAATCCTGGGAAATTAACCGGACTTTCGCCGGGATCCCTAAAGCCTTACATAAACTCGCGCTTAATATCGCATAGTGTTTACAATCGCCACCAATTGCCGGCGCTTCCGCTAAAATTCGCGGTAACGTTCGCGCGGTTTGGTTGTTTCCGGATTCTTTTTTGTAAGGGATCATTTTTTTAGAAAACAAAAAAATGAGTTTTGCTGATTTCATTTTGTCGCGGTTCCGGAAGTGAGGCGCTAAAATTTCCGCGCTCGGTTCCGATTCTTTAATAGCTCTTAAAATCGCGCCGGCTATTTGTCCGGCGGTTTGATACCTGGTTACAAGTATATTTTGATTTTTAGGCTTTAATCCGGCTAAATTCATTGGTCCAAAATTCGCGATAAGTTCAATTTATCGCTTGTTTGTTAATAACATTGGACTTATTAACAAAATAGTTCAATTTTTATGGGTTGCAATCGGTTCTTATCGGTTTATTTGGTGGTTTTAGGTAAAATTAGCAGAGGTTTAAGTAGGTTTAAGTACATATATATATATGTACATTAAACCTCTAAACCTCTAACTAAGCAAAAAACCCATTTAACCAGGCTTAAACCTACTTAAACCTCTAAAACCTTAATCCCTTTCAGTAACTTTTTAACCTTTATTCAAAAGAACACAAAGTTTTTATATATTTGTCCGTACAAAATAACCGCGCAAGCTTGCGGATCAGTATTAATTTAAAATTTAAAACAATGGCAAAAGAAAACTTTAATGAATTCCGGGTGGAAATTAGGGCAAATAACGAATTTCGCGAGGCTTTGCAGATACTTTCTAATAAAATAGGGGGTAACTATTCAAAAGCGATCCGGACCGCTTTAAGCGCTTATTTTAAAGATCCGGCGAACCGGGATATTTACAATAAGCTAAACCAGGAAGAAAAAAACGCGGTTCAAAATGATTTCAGTACAAAGATACCGCCGGCCCAGGTTCCGGATTTTAAGGACCTGGAAGCAGAGCGCCGATATTGGCGAAATTTAGAAGACAAGTATAGGCGCCACCCAAACAGTAAGATATATAAAACCGCTTCCGATAATCTGCAAAAAACTTACCGACTGGATTATAAGGCCGAATTAAAACAGCGCGAACGCGAAGCAAAAGAACAAAGCGAACCGCCGGTTAAAAAGCTAAAGAAAAAAAGCGAAGCAAAAAAGCCGGAAGCTAAACTGGATCCTAAACACTTTGGACTTGAAAACTATAAACAATCGGTGCTAAATAAAATGAGTAGTACTGAATTAAATATGTTATTAATAGGTAATGAAAATAGACTGGAAAAAAGCGCGCCGGGATCAATTGAACAAAAACTTTTAAAAGAAAGGATTAAAAGAATTAATTTAGCTTTTGATAATTAAATCGTATATTTGAAGCGAAGAAAGTTACTGATTTTGTTTACCCGATAAAATCAATAAGCAAAAAAAGCCCCGGAATTATCCAGGGCTTTTTTGCTTTAATTAAATTACTTCGCCGGTTCCAAACCTTTCTTTTTTCCCCAGGTATAAATTAACTTTCTTTTATCCGGTCCTTTATTACTGAAAAAATTTATGAAGCGCGCGCCCGGCCATTTGAAAAGTATAAATGAATTTATAAACTTTTGCGGATCATTTGTCCGGTGCTTAACATATTTTTCGCTATCAACTTTTGTTATGGCCGTATATTTTTTCCGGCGCTTTTCTTTTGCGACTTCATTTTGATAATAGGCTTGTAACTTCATTTTGATTTTTTGGCTTTTAGATCTACCGGCCGGCAATTCATTAAAACGCTCGCTCGCGCTTTCGCGTGATCCTGGTCTATTGCTATAACCGTACAATTCGGGATCGTGTGTCTATTTGATAGCTTAACGCCCTTTTTAAATTTTACAAAAAAATACTTCATAATTTTATTTTAAAATGTAGTTATATAATTTAATATTTGCTTTTAAACTTTTTACATCGTTCAGTTTATCATAAAATTTTCGCGGTGCTATTAACGTATCGGTTTTGGTGTGTTGCCAGGTCCAATTAGTAAAGTTCGCGTTAATTTGGATAAGGCGCTTTTCTAAATGGCTTAAATGGTTTGTAATAAATAATTCACTCGGGCCGGATTCTAAATATAAAAGGATCATATTTAAAAACTGTATTTGTTTATAAATCGGCTTAGGGTTAAATTTTGGATTACTTAAAAGAACTTCTTGTTCTTTAATTTCAATTTTTATTTGTTCTTTAGTTTTCATTTTTTTAAGTTTTAAAGTTTATCAATAGTTAATTGAACGGCTTGATAATATTCAATTGATCGCCTTAACTGGGTTGTGTGTAAACTATCCAATAAACAAGCATCATATAACGCTTCCTTAATTGATAATATACTTGCGGTAACAATTGTTTTTGCCTCGCTTTTTTTCATTTCGCAAGATAGCGAAATACAAGTTTTGATAGCGCGATCGTAAAGATACAACGCCTTTTCTTCCGGTTTTAACATAGGTTTATTTTTTTATTTTTTTAAATTCAATTTGGTTAGCAATAAGGCGAAGCGCTTTAGCAAGTTCTTTATTATCTAATTGAGAAGCGCTAAAAATTATATTTTTATCCGGCTTTTGTCCGGCGCAAAAAAAGACGGTAGCATTTTCGCGATCAAAAAAATTAATAGTTTCTTCAATTGTTTGTTTGTTTGTTTGTTGGGTTTTTCTTCTAAAGAAACGCGCCCAGGTTCGGTTTACAAATTTTTTCATTTTCTTTTTTTAAAGTAATTAATAATTGTTTTTATAAGCCTTATTAAATCCCAAAAAACAACCCAGGCCGTTAAGATTGCTATTGTAATAAAAAAACTTTTCATTTTTTAAATTTAAAATATGTTATTTGTTCGGCCATTAC
>Ga0315284_10016071_pt1 | contig 10625 bp, 8 predicted proteins | sample YL17G09_16_MG_FD_203696 | JGI IMG/M metagenome (GOLD analysis project Ga0315284, IMG submission 203696) | Sediment microbial communities from Yellowstone Lake, YNP, Wyoming, USA - YL17G09_16 | ecosystem: Environmental > Aquatic > Freshwater > Lake > Sediment | place: USA: Wyoming | collected...
TCCATGATCCTTCGGCCCAGGCCCGACAGGGTACCGACGAACATCTCCGTAAAAACAATCGTGTAAAGCGAAAAGCTCAACGCAATCCGAAGACTGGATGCTATGTGAGAAGCGGCTTCGGGCATGACGAAATCTTTGAAAATTTTGGTTTTGGATGGTCTGAATACACGAGCCGCCATCATGCGCAATTTCGATGAATGATGGACTCCGTAGCTTGCGCCAACCATCACGAGCAACGCAGAAACCCATGCTGTGATGGCTATTTTTGATACATCGCCTAAACCGAAGAAAAGGAGAAACAACGGGAAAAGCGCTGCTGCGGGCACGGAACGAAAAAAATCTACGAAAAACTCCAGTGAGGAATATACGCGTTTCGAAAGCCCTATCGCAAGCCCGATTGCGACTCCTATGAAGCCTCCCACCAAAAAGCCGGCTAACGTGCGACCGAGCGTCGCGAAGACGTCATTCCACCAACCGGTCATGGTCGCCAGATGCGTCCATAGCGATCCGGCGACTTCAATCGGAGACGGCACGAAGATGGACGGAATCAATCCGCTGTAATGGAGCAGCGCCCAAACTGCCAGCAGCACTGCCAGAATAATAGCGGTTGCGGTGAATTTGTTCATGGAATCGACTCCTTGCGCAGCGTTTGGTGCCTGTACAGTCCTACAACGCGATTGCGCAATTCGAGGAAACGTTGACTTGAGCGCGTTTCGCTGTTTCTTGGCTTAGGTAAGTCGATTTCAACAACACCGTGAATGGATGCAGGTTGTGGACTAAGAACGATAACCCTGTCTGCGAGAAACACCGCTTCGTCGACGTCATGTGAAACGCAAATTGTAGTTACCCGGTTTTGCGACAGAAGTTGTAACAATTCTTCTTCCATCCGCAAACGTGTGTCATAATCCAACGCAGAGAACGGTTCGTCCAGAAGCAGAACGTCGGGCTCAAAGGCAAGTGCACGTGCAATGGATATGCGTTGCCGCATTCCGCCAGAAAGTTCGTAAGGGTACTTGTTTGCATATCCCGACAAGCCGACTCTCGCGAGCATTGCCGCCGCCTTGTTGAACGCAGATTTTCGTTGAACGCCATTGCACTCAAGCGCGTACATCACGTTTCCCAACGCGCTCCGCCATGGGAACAGCGATGCGTTGTAGTCTTGGAAAACAAAGCCCGCTTTTGCATCGTACGGCCGTTTGCCTCCAATCAAGACGCTGCCCGAATCAAACGGCTCGAGACCTGCTAAAATATGCAGCAACGTGCTTTTGCCGCAGCTATTCGGTCCGAATATACATACGACCTCTCCTCTGGAAACGTCGAGTGAAAAATGTTTCAGGACTTCAGTTTTTTGGCCGTTGTTTTTAGGATACGATTTATGAAGGCGGGTGATGGAGATTTCGGATTGTATAATATCACCGCAAATCATGTCCGAAATCGGGGTGACTGCCGGCTTTTCTAAGATATTCGAGTTTCACACGACACTTTTTGCCATTCAGGTCCAGAACCCGCGGCAATTCTTTATAATCAGAACAATTTCGGCAAGCACTACGACGGGCATCGTCCAAAGATCGTGCGGCAACTGACTGCGGCATGTATCCACACACTTTAGCAGACGATGTAACAAAAATTCTCATCGCATTCCGGGATTCCGTTTTCGACTCAGTTTCGCCCTTTAGCGTGACCTCATATACCACACAATCTGTACCTATGACTGTGCCCAATTCCACGAAAATGTCTCCCAAGCGTCCTAACTTTGCATAGACCACATCTAAAGACGGTGCGGCCACTACTCGCGGTATGTCTGAGGTCCAAGGCGTTATAAACAATTTATTTTCAGTCAAATGAATCATCTGATATCACAACGTCAGTTCAGACGGACTTGTTCGCCTCGTCCAAGACTTCGCGTACCACTACAGAGTCAACCATTGCGGCAAAATCCGGAATCCCAGTCACGTTAACAAGTCCGATTTCTTTTGCCCACACAGCCTGGCCGACCATGACCTCGGCATCGTTGAACTCGGTGACATTAAATTTCCAATGACCCCAAAGCGCGGATAACGTTCCGAGATCAAGGTTTGTTTCGTTTGCAACTATAGAGATAGCTTGCGTTTTGTTCGCAATCAGAAATTCTTGCGCACGCAGAAGTGCACGCAAAAACTTTTCTTCGGTATCCGTATGAGTACTGAATTGTTTGGAAACATAAACATTCATCATCCAGCTTGAGTCAGGCGTAAATGATGAAACTTGCGAACCGAGGCCTTCAATGATTTTCGACGGCGTCGGTTCCCATGCGAAAACAGCATCGACATCGCCATGGCTCAAGGCAGATGCCATGTTTTGCGGTGCCAGATCGACTTGCTGAACAGCTGTGTAATTCACACCGTTCTCTCTCAAAAGTTTCCAGAGATTGTACTGGCACACTGATGTAAATGGAAGACCGACTTTCTTTCCCACAAGATCCCGCACGGAATTGATTTTAGATTCTGTCCGCGTGACCATAACTAGATCGTTTTTGTTTTCTTCGTGCTTGGCAATTATCCTGAATTCGCTGCTCTTGAACGCCATAAAAACTGCCGGTGTTTCAGCACCGGATAGTACATCAACGTTTCCGTCCAGAAGCTCCTGAAAAACATAACCAACGAAGCTGGCCCGCACTTCTTCGACTTGGAGTCCTTCGTCGGCGAAATAGCCGTTGCGCAGAGCTATTATCGGAACAGCATTGAAAGGCGCTGGCACGTAAGCAAACCGGACAGTTTCAGGATGAGATTGCTTTGCAACTGCTTGTGCAGTAGTCTGACCGTTCTGAACAAACCAGACTGCTCCGGCTACAGCAACAATGACAACCACCGCGAGCATAGCTTTCAATAGACGCTTCAAACCAATACCCCCAACTTGGTCTATTTATCCATTTGTCTGCTAATTACGCCATGTGAAGGAAATTTCCTTCACATAGTTACAGTGATGTTATGCAGGCAGATACGCTGGGCGGGCTTGTTCGATTAGGTTTGCGCGAGAAGGAAGCGCGCGCATACCTTGCTCTGCTAAGGCTCGGCGAAGCCAGCGCTAGCCAAGTTTCAAAGGAAAGCAGAATACACCCCCGCAGCACCTACGATGCGCTTGAAGCCCTTGTGAGCAAAGGCGTTGTAACGTTTTCGGAAAAGAACGGTGTCCGCGTATTCGCCGCGTGCAGCCTCGATGCCTTGCTCGGCTGGGTAGAAGAGAGGAAAGAAATAGCCGAACAACTTATTCCGGTCCTCGAAAGCCAGCTAAAAAAGCATGAACCGCCGTTGGTGCGGGTTTTTCGTGGCAAGGAAGGCGTGCGAGCAGTCTGGGAAGACCTGCTCAAAGAAGGAAAAACAATACACTTCTACGGTGGTGCAATGCAAGGGTTCCGCTTCTACATGAAGGAGTATTGTCAAAGATGGAACAAGCGCCGTGAAAAACTCGGGATACCTGTCAGGTTCATCTACATAGACCAACCCGGTGTGCGGGCATCGTTCCGCGGATTCCGACAATGGAATGCACGCCCACTACCTGAGAAGCTATACAGTTCGGTGGCGTGGTGGCTCTACGGCAATAAAATGGTACTCGTGTTCTGGAGCGAAGAGCCGCTTGCAGTCCTGATTGAAAGCGCTGAGCTCGCGAAAAGCTATCGGCATTTCTTCGAATTGGTGTGGAACACAGCTGGAAAAAAGAGCTAAAGTGGGATACATAGTTTAAGAAATTAGTGATTCTCAATGTTATCATGACATTCGAAATACACGTCGATGGACACACATACAACGTAGACATGGGCATACGCAGCATGGCGGATGTGGATAGAGAAATCCGCGAAAGGGATCATAATTCTAACGTGTGGGGCAGTAGCGATAACAGAAATAACTTCAGATATACGTCGCGTGCAGATCCCGCTACAGAGCTTGCAGCTGCCAAACGGTTTTGGGGTGGTGTGCTTTTGTTCTGGGGCACGTTATTTGCATACGGATTGGCCGAATCTACGTACAAGTTTTTCACCGAACCGGAAACAGCGATTCACCAACAGCATTACACGGATCCGCGATGGATGCTAAGAGACGCTTACCGCGCCGATGCGCCGCAAATCGGAAAACGGAGCTATAGCCGCACCGGCCAACCGAAAGAATCGTCGGAAGCTCTCGCAAAAAAATTGATGTGTTCACCCAAACTGACGTGTTACGAGATGTGGTATGAACTCCGAGTCCCAAAGTAAAATAAAAAATAATTACAGATGACTGCGCGCTAACTCCTCACATATTCTCAAATGGCCGGAAGTGGGAATTTCTATTTTAGAACTTAGCGCCGGCCATAATTCTAATGGGAGATTACTGGGATGATGACCGCTGTGAAGGCGGAAGCCCGTTTGAAATGCTTTTCTTGGCAGGTGTTGCAGCGGTCACTTTGCTTACTCTGGATGCTTTTGACCATTACGATAGATCTTTAGTGCATCAGTGGTTGGAGAAAGCGGCAGTTAGCTTAAACATTGCAGATTACGAAACACGGATCAAGGTAGATTACGACTTGCGACCGAAATGGGTAGCGCCGCTATTTGTAAGTGACGCTGAAAAAATGCAGGCAGAAATCGCCTTTTTGCGGGCGGATGAAGAAAGAGCATCGAACTTCTGTTACACGTGGGACTTCCACAAAAAGTGGCCTCAACTTGTCGGCGTGAATCCCGTGCCGCTGAGTTGTGTATGTGAACGCAAAACAGACGGGCATGACTACGACATAAGCTGTACAGGCAGTGGCAACGGAAGAGAAGTAGATGCTTCAGGACTGACCAGTACTTCGCGCTACTTGTTTGACAGTTGGCGTAGTGGAAGAAAAAATGTAAGTTTCACACTGAAAATAGGCAGCAATGATGTTTATTCTTCGCCGAGAAAGTGAGCGATCTACTCGCATATCTTCAGCAGGTCCTTGATCGTCTTCAGTTCGTAATCGGCTTTGACGCGAGGCGGTTTCCCTCTACCGTAAATCGCTATAGCTGTTTTCATACCCTGCGCTTGCGCCGGAACGATATCGCGCGAACCTGAGTCGCCGACGACCATGACCTCGCTCGGCGTTATTCCCGACTTGGCCAGCTCAGCCAGCGCAAACTTGAACGGTACTCCAGTGACTTTCATCGCGCCCGTAACGTCTTTGGTGATAACCCGTTCGAATTCATTTTCCAATCCGGCTGTCGCGAGCCGTATCCATGCTTTCAGTCCCGGAGCGTCTGAGACGATCCATAGCTTGTAGCCGCGCTTTCTAAGCGCTCGCAACGTCATGTGAACCGCGGGATAAGCCGTTAGCGCATGCGCCCGTGCTTCACGATATGCGACGATCGCCGAAGCGATCATTTTCAGGTCATTCGTGTCGTGCCCGTTGCGTTTCATCAGCTCCTGGAATACGCCGCGGTTTTCGAACCCCATCTCAAAATACAGCGACCACAACTGTTTTTCGCCGTCGTCCTGCCTGATCTGCAGCCCGTGCTTTATCATCGTCTTTACTGCAGCAGCGCTGGACGCACGCTTGAACTTGTAGAAGTCTAGCAACGTATTGTCCAAATCGAATATCAATGCTTTGATCTGCGGCGCCATAATGTAATCTGTCGTGGTCGGTATTTGAATTTAAGTTTTTCCGCGGAAGTCCTAGCATGTTCGTCGAATATGTCAGAGAATTGCTGAAAGCCGAACACGGCTTAACGGAATCGCAAAAAGCCCGCTTAGCGACGCAGATAGAAAGTGGGCGATTGCACACGGCGTAGGCGATGTCGGCTATGTCCACGAAGTTCTGGACAACTGGATCGATATCAAACTAAAGCATAACAACCGGAGATTGTTGAGTCTCAATTATCCCGTCGGGTAGAAGTCCGAACTGATCGATCTGCTGAAAGACCCGGCTGCCGAAAACCCCGCAGAAATCGTGCTAGCAGATAAAGAATTCGAATACGTTTCAGGTTCAATCAAGGCAGGTATAATGGATTCTCTCGACGATGAATCACGGTCCATAATCCAAAGTCTTATCGACCATAATCCGGACGGAGTTTACCGAGCAAACGCAGACGAACGGCTAGTACGCGAACGTGTTGCAATAATACGTCCTAGAATCAGGGAAGGAAAGCTTCTTGTCCCGAAAAAGACTGCTAGCATACGGTTCGTAAACGATAAACTGGAAATCAAATATATCAGCGGGTTTTCCGATGACCGTGTTAACCAAGCGTTGCACTGGTACTCGAAAGGTATGAACGTTCGGCAAATAGCGCAAAAAACCGGAATAAACCAATTCACCCTGTACAATTGGCTGTACACCAGGATGGACCTTCCCAGAATTCGCAAGCAAACGGCAGATCGTGATTTCCGCGTCCATGAGATAATTCGCTTGTATGAAAATGAAAGAAGGCCACTCGAAATAAGCGGATTGGTAGGATGTTCGCCGGGGTTCGTCTATAAAATTTTGAACGAATCTCTAGGATTGGAATTTGGAGGGGGTGGACCGAATCCGTGGGTCTACGAATCGGCGGAGAATACGATAACACCACAAGACGTGCAAAAATTAGACCTTCGTTACAACAGAGCACGATCCAGAGGCGCCTTGATATACGACACCCGAGAACGATACCAAGCTGTCTTCAAAGCGGTAAGAAAATTTGAACAAAACAGCATCGCGGACCTACCAGAGACGAATTGCACGAAATCGTCGGTTTTGAACCATGGGGCTATCTGCAAGATCTGGTACGATTAGGTGTTTTCAGCAAAACAGTGCTACCGAAAGAGCAGATTTACACTTCACCGCGACGTTGATTACGAATTCTTACAATCGGTATCGACCGCAACAAGTATTCGACTCGATAATACGATAATACACCAGCCCTGACGTACGAGCTACTCGGTTTTGTCGTATAAAATCTTTTTATTCCGCTTCGAAGAAGCTATTTACACGCGACATGATAACCATGGCAGCCAAAGCTAGCAGGCAAACCGAAAAACAATTATTGTGCAATCGTACGGATTTGGTACTTCTAGTCGTCGCAATCGTAGCCATCTCGGCATCCTATGTCAGCGTACACAACGAATTTCGAATAACTGGTCTCACGACAGCCTCAGAATGCCAATCCTTTTCCAACGAGACGTCGTGCAGCGAAAATGTGTGCTGCTCGTGGAACGGCGAGACGTGTGAACTATCCCTTTCTGCAGACTGGGATGGAGATGGTGTCTGCAACACGGACGGTCAGGACACCTGCCCCGACGATCCGAATAAGATTGATCCAGGCATATGCGGATGTGGTGTTCCAGATGTCGACTCCGACGGAGACGGTACTTTTGACTGCAACGATGGCTGTCCAGACGATCCAAACAAGGTCGATCCGGGCATGTGCGGTTGTTGGATGACCGATACCGACTCTGATAATGATGGCACTCCTGACTGCTACGATAGCTGTCCGGACGATCCGAACAAAACAGATTGGGGCATGTGCGGTTGCGGTTTTCCGGACATCGACTTTGATAATGACGGCCTTCTCGATTGCTTTGATAATTGCCCGAACGATCCTCAGAACGATATCGACGGCGATTGGATTTGCGGCGATGTGGACAATTGTCCTTGGTCATGGAACTCTGACCAATCGGATTATGATTGGGACGGCGTAGGAGATGCATGTGATTCTACAATCAACTTACCGGAAACCGGGCAAACGATATGCTATGATGAAACAGGCGCTGTGAGGGATTGCGCCGAAACCGGAGAGGATGGCGAAAAAATGGCCGGCATCGGATGGCCGAACCCGCGATTCATCGACAATGACGACGAAACAATAGGTGATGTGTTAACTCATCTTATTTGGGCGAAGGATGCAAACCTTATGCCGCAGAGAGATGTCGGCTGGGATACCGACAATGCTGCAGATGACGGCAAGGTAACATGGCAGCATGCGCTTGATTATATCGCCAAGCTAAATGCGGAAAACTATCTCGGATACAGCGACTGGAGACTTCCGAACATCAACGAGCTTGCGAGCTTAGTGAATGCTGAACAGGGAAACCAATCCGCATGGCTCATCGACCAAGGCTTCGCTGATGTCAGACCGGATTATTATTGGACTTCAACGACGAGCAGCCGCCAGAAAACGCGTGCATGGATCGTTTACATGGTCAACGGCAACGAAGGGACCAATGCTAAGGCATACGATCGTTATGTGTGGCCGGTACGCGGCTATACGAGTGGCGTAACTGCGCTGCCCAAGACAGGGCAGATAAGCTGTTACGATTCTTCCGGAATGAGCGTGGATTGTGCAGGCACGGGCGAAGACGGGGAATTCTTGGCAGGCTACGACTGGCCGGAGCCGAGATTCATAACACCGTCCTCAACGCGGATGGACACGCTTACCGGCCTTGAATGGTCACCAGACGGCTCAACCCCGACTACAAACGGGTGCAATGGCGGAGCAATGACTTGGCAGAATGCTCTTGATTACATAGAATGCCTCAATACCGAGAATTATCTCGGCTACAACGACTGGCGCCTGCCCAACCGTGCAGAATTGAGAAGCCTCACAAACTACGAGCAGCCGAAGCAAAATGTATGGCTCAACGGCCAAGGCTTTACGGACGTCCAGAACAATTTCTATTGGGCATCCACATCGTATGCGGTCAACCCTTCGTCTGCATGGAACGTCGAGCTCGGGGCAGCCGGCAACGTTGACGGCAACGTGAAATCTACAGCATACTACGTCCTGCCTGTACGCGGCGGAAACGAAGGAGGGCCGGATGCGGACACGGACGGCATCCCTGATGGCATCGACAATTGCCCAAACTTCTATAATCTGGACCAAACTGATTATGACGGTGACGGCATCGGTGATGAGTGCGATGTTTGTCCAAATGATAATAACAACGATGCCGACGGTGACGGCGTTTGCGGCGATGTGGACAATTGCCCGTTTGTTGCAAATCCTGACCAGCTTGATTCGGATGGCGATGGTTTGGGAGACGTCTGTGACAACTGCGTGAATACGCAAAATGAATATCAGACAGATTCGGACGGTGACGGCATCGGTGATGAGTGCGATGTTTGTCCGAATGACAATAGCAATGATGCTGACGAGGACGGTATTTGCGGCTATAGCGATAACTGTCCGAATGAATTCAACTTAGATCAAAACGATACCGATGGCGACGGAATCGGTGATGCGTGCGATAACTGCGTGAACATTTCAAACTATGAACAATCGGATGCAGACGGCGACGTATTTGGCGACGCTTGCGACAACTGCAAGATGACCGGGAATGCGAACCAAAAAGACGGCAACAATGACGGTATTGGCGCTGCATGCACACCTGCCATAGCATCGAAGATCGCTAAATTTTCAGCCGGTGAAGGCGATAATTTCATGGACGGAGTCGTCGGAAACTTTGTTCCCGACGGCAAACGTGAAATCGCCGCAATAACGCTTCCTGGAGGCGGTACACTGTTTGTACTTGACGATAACGGCAATGTAGTTGCCGATTTCGCTATCGGAGGCAGGGCGCTGGCTGCAGGCGACGTCGATGGCGACGGCATCGACGAGATAGCGTTTGGCGCTGAAGACGGCAGTTTCGGAGTGATCAAATATATTACATTATCAGATTCGCTTGAGATTTTATGGCAACAGTGGCTCAGCTGTGCGATCACAGACATCGAAATAGCCGACGTTGTGCCAGCCGAAGCCGGCAATGAAGTCGTTGCGATAGACGGCTGCGGCGGCGCGACAACAGTGATAGCAAACGGGCTTGACGGCACTCTTCTTGGCGTGCAATATGCCGGCGGCTCCGAGCTTGCGATAGCGGACGTCGTAGGCTCCGAATATATTCCCGACGGATTCAAAGATATCGTAGGCGCCGGCACTTTCACGGGATTGGGCATATGGGATATTAAAAACGACAATACTGCGATTATCGACTCAAATGCAAACGGGCTAGCTGTCTGGGCTGGAAACGTTTCCGGGATTGCGACAGTGTTCGCCAGCAGCGGAACTACGCTCGGCCGCTACAGGATAGCCGGCTATAACGGGATGGATCTGGACAATCTCGTTGTCGACATCGATGTTGTTGAGACAACCGATAGAACAATCGTGGCCGCGCTAACAAATACCCCAATGACTATGTACGGAATCGACTTCGACGCGAACGAGATTGTCTGGCAAGCGGAAATCGGAGGCTACTATCCCGATTATTCGCGCTCCCTCGACCTGCTCAAGCACGGTGATATCGACTTGGATAGCAAGATGGAGACGATCGTCGGCGGTTTTGGCGGCGTAGTCTACGTTCTTGACTCAAACAACGGCGAAATAAAATACCGCTTCGATACCGCCGAGATCGGCGGCGGCCATGCGATCGAGAACATCGACCTGGCTGACATGAACAACGATGGAACGCTCGATATCATAGCAGAGCAAGACGGAAGCGTGTTTGGTGTGATAATCTATATGACGCCTGTCGCAGGTGCGGAAGAAATCGAGAACGTTGAAGTCATCACAACAGCTGTCGAAAACGGGACAGAAGTCAATTTGACAAGCGTGATTAACGAAACGGCAGGCGTAACTGTGCCCATCGTCGTCTCCTTTGTGATACCGACGGGAGAAACTATCGACATGG
>Ga0315284_10016072_pt1 | contig 10624 bp, 10 predicted proteins | sample YL17G09_16_MG_FD_203696 | JGI IMG/M metagenome (GOLD analysis project Ga0315284, IMG submission 203696) | Sediment microbial communities from Yellowstone Lake, YNP, Wyoming, USA - YL17G09_16 | ecosystem: Environmental > Aquatic > Freshwater > Lake > Sediment | place: USA: Wyoming | collected...
ACCGCTTGGCCGGGCTGACGCTCCGGGAGATCCGGCAGACGCTGCGCGAGCGCCTGAGGGACGCCGCCGGCACTCCGTCCGAGCACGAGCTGCTGGACATCTTCCTCGCCACCGGCGAGCAGATCTTCGACGTGCCCTCCGCCGAGGGGGACGTGCTGCTGGGGCGGACCAACGCTCTCGCCGAGCAGCCCGAGTTCCAGAGCGGCGAGCGGCTGCGCGAACTCCTCGCGCTCACCGAGCAGCGCGCGCAGCTGCGCCACGTCCTCGCGGATGGGACGCGGGCGCTGGGCATCGCCGTCACGATCGGCGGGGAGAACCAGGCCGAGCAGCTGTCGCGTTTCTCCCTCGTGACGTCGCCGTACCGGGCCGGGCCGCTCTCCGGCGTCATCGGCGTGATCGGCCCCACCCGGATGCCCTACGAGAAGGTGCTCGCGCTCGTCGAGCACACCTCGCGGATGGTGAGCGACCTGCTGCGATGAGCGACTACTACGACATCCTCGGCGTCCCCCGCGGCAGCGACGACGCCGCGATCAAGAAGGCCTATCGCAGGCTCGCGATGCAGCACCACCCCGACCGCAACAACGGGGCCGGGGCCGCGGAGGCCAAGTTCAAGGAGATCACCGAGGCCTACGAGGTGCTCCGCGATCCCGCGAAGCGGCAGCTCTACGACCGGTTCGGGGAGGCGGGGCTCCGCGGCGCGGCGGGCCAGCAGGCGGGTTTCCACCCGTTCGACATCTCCGAAGCGCTCAACATCTTCATGCGCGACTTCGGCGGCTTCGGCGGGTTCGAGGAGATCTTCGGTGGCCGGCAGAGCGCGGCGGCGGAGCGCCGCGGCAACGATCTCCGCGCGTCGGTGTCGCTGCAGCTCCAGGACGTCGCCAAGGGCGCGAAGAAGCAGCTCAAGTACCGGGTGCAGGTGCCGTGCGAGGCCTGCGGCGGGTCGGGTGCCAAGCCGGGGAAGGGCGCGACCACCTGCGGTACGTGCGGCGGCGGCGGCGAGGTGCGGCGGGCGCAGCGGTCCATCTTCGGGCAGTTCGTCTCGGTGTCGCCGTGCCCCACCTGCGCGGGTGAAGGCCGCATCATCACCAGCCCGTGCGAGATCTGCCGGGGCGACGGCCGGACGCGGGTGGACCGCACCGTCGGCGTGGACGTGCCTCCCGGCGTCTCCTCGCAGAACTACATCACGCTCCGCGGCCAGGGGCACGCGGGGCCGCGCGGCGGGCCGGCCGGCGACCTCGTCGTGATGCTCGAGGTCGAGGACGACGAGCGCTTCGAGCGGCACGGCGACGACCTGGTCTTCGATCTGCCGGTCTCGTTCTCTCAAGCCGCGCTCGGCGCCGAGCTGACCGTGCCCACCCCGTACGGCGACGAGATCGTGAGGGTCCCGCCCGGCACGCAGGCCGGGGCGGTGATCCACCTCAGGGGCCGCGGCGTGCCGCACCTGGGCGCCGGCACCAAGGGAGATCTCCACGTCCGCGTCGTGGTGTGGACCCCGGATCGGCTCACGCCCCAGATGGAGCAGGTCTTCCGTGCGCTCGCCACGGTCGAGGGCGAACCGCCGGCCGGCCGGCTCGGCCGGAGTTTCTGGGACCGGATGCGCGGGGCGCTCGGCGTGTGACGATACGCGTCTGTTCGCCGGTCGCCACGGCCTCCGCGCGGGGGCCGTTCCTCGCCGGCTCGGTGGTGATCCTCGAGGAAGAGGAGGCGCACCATCTGCGGGTGCGCCGGGTGGAGGAGGGCACGGTCATCCGGCTCGTGGACGGGAAGGGCGGGGTGGCGACCGCCCGGCTGTCCATCGAGCGGCAGGTCCTCGCGGCGCACGTCGTGGCGACCACGATGGTCGCGGCGCCCCCGCGCACGGAGCTGCTGGTCGGGGCCGGCGACCGCGAGCGCTTCCTGATGCTGGTGGAGAAGGCGACGGAACTCGGTGCGACGAAGATCGTTCCGCTGATGACCGAGCGGTCGGTCGCGGTGGCCACCCACTTCCAGGCGACGCACGTCGACAAGGCGGTGCGCCGCGCCCGGGAGGCGCTCAAGCAGTGCGGCGGCGCGTGGATCCCCGCCGTGGTGGCGCCGGTCGCGCCCGGCGAGGTCCTGCGGATCCCCGTGCACGGGGTGGTGCGGCTCCTGGCACACGCGGAGGGCGGGCCGCCGCCGCGCCTCCGCGAGGGCGATCCCGTCCAGTGGGCGGTGGGACCCGAGGGAGGCTTCAGCGATCCGGAGATCGCCGCGTTCCGCGCGGCGGGGTTCGTGCCCGTCGCGCTGAGCCGGGCGACACTGCGGTTCGAGACGGCGGCCGTCGCCTGTCTGGCCATCAGCGCCGCCGCGCGCCTGCGCGGCGGCGAGGACACGTGAGAGGAGGAGCGGCGTGAGCGAGCCCTGCCTGTTCTGCCGGGTCGTCCGGGGCGAGATCCCCGCCACGGTCGTCTATCGCACCCCGACGGTCGTGGCCGTCCGGGACATCGGTCCCCAGGCGCCGACCCACGTGCTCGTGATCCCCATCGAGCACGTCGAATCGCTCAACGACGCGGCCGACGGATCGTTCCTCGGGGATCTCCTGCTCGCCGCCCGCGAGGTGGCGAGGCTGGAGCGGATCGAGACCCGCGGCTACCGGGTGGTGGTGAACACCAACGCCGAGGCGGGGCAGTCCGTTCCGCACCTGCACCTGCACGTGCTGGGAGGGAGGGTGATGGAGTGGCCGCCGGGCTGAGCACCGACCGCTTGGGAACCGTCTGGGAACCGTCTTGTCAGCACGCCGGAAGTGGGCTATAATTCTATGTTTGGCGGGCAATCGGGGATCCACGCCGTAAGGTCAGGTCGCAGATGCCGGAAGTCATCATCCACGAGGATGAGAACTTCGAGCGGGCGCTGAAGCGCTTCAAGAAGAAGTGCGAGAAAGCAGGCATCCTCTCCGATCTCCGCAAGCACCGGCATTACGAGAAGCCGAGCGAGCGCAAGAAGCGGAAAATGAACGCCGCGCGCCGCAAGACCCGCCGCCCCCGCAGTGAGCTCCATTAGCCTCGCCGAGCAGAACCGCGCCGCCGGCGACACGGCGCGCAAGGCCCGGGACCAGGCACGAACGCTTCTCCACTCGAACCGCCAGATCGAACTCGGCCACCGGCTCGCCCGCGAGGAACTGGCGTTGCGGGTATGACAGTGGCGTTCGCGGAGTCCTCGCTCTCCGCCATCGAGTTCCACGCCGCGCTCGAGTCCGTCGCAGAACACGCCGTCACGGCCCTCGGGGCCTCGTGGGTCCGCGCCCTCCGTCCGCGCGCCGACGCCTTCTGGGTGGACGAGGAGCTGGCGCTCGTCGCCGCGGTCGCGGCGCGCTGCTCCGACAAGGACGACCTTCGTCCCGATCCGTTCCCCGACGTCGGGACCATCGTGGGCCGCCTGCGCCTCGAGGGCTCCGTCCTCGACGGCGTGGAACTCGTCGCGCTGGGACAACTGCTGAGGGCGGCCCGCCTCTCGTTCGGCCGCGTGGATCGCGCGACGCGCGAGGCGCCGCGGCTGCTGGCGCTCAGCGCGCCCCCGTTGCCGCGGGAGCTGGAGGACACGCTCGAAGCGGCGCTGGAGCCGGACGGCCAGGTGAAGGACGGTGCCTCTCCCGCGCTCTCCCGCGCGCGGCGGGAGGTGCGCGAGGTGCGGGCCAGGCTGGTCGCCCGCCTGACGGCGATCCTCGCCGGGATCGACGAACGCCACCGCGCGCCCGATGCCGACGTCACGCTCCGGGGCGGGCGCTACGTGATCCCCGTCCGGCGCGATGCGCGCTCGCGCCTTGCCGGCATCGTGCACGACGAGTCGGCGACCCACGCCACCCTGTTCGTCGAGCCCACCGAGGCGATCGAGTTGGGCAACCAGCTGCGCGAGGTGGTGGCGGCGGAGGCCCTCGAGGTGCACCGCGTCCTGAGGGCGCTCACCGGTACGTTGCGGGAGCACGCCGACGGACTGGAGACCGCGCTCGCCCAGCTGGTCGTGCTGGACGGCACCTGCGCCAAGGCGCGCTACGCGCTGGAACGGAAGGCGGTGCGGCCCAAGCTCCTCGTCGGCGCGAGCGGTCCGAAGGCCGCGGCGAGGCCGCGGCTCGTGATCCGCCAGGGGGCGCACCCGCTGCTGTTCGCCTCGGGCGCGGCGGTGGTCCCCTTCGATGTCGAGCTCGCCCCCGACGACCGCACCGTGCTCGTCTCCGGCCCGAACACCGGCGGCAAGACGGTGCTGGTGAAGGCCGTGGGCCTGTTCGCGGCGCTGGCCCAGAGCGGCGTGATCCCGCCCGTGGGCGAGGGCACGGTGCTGCCGGTCTTCACGGCGCTGTTCGCCGACATCGGCGACCGGCAGAGCATCCGGGAGAGCCTCTCGACCTTCAGCGCGCACGTCGCGGCCCTGCGCACCATCCTCGAAGGCGCCGACGAGGGCTCGCTGGTGCTGCTCGACGAGGTGGGCTCGGGGACCGATCCGGCCGAAGGCGGCGCGCTGGCCGCCGCGGTCCTGCGGGCGCTCACGGCCCGCGGGGCGCTCACCGTCGCCACCACGCACCTCGGCACCCTGAAGCGGCTGGCGGAGACCGAGCGCGGCATCGTCAACGCGTCGTTGCAGTTCGACGCGGTGACCCTGACGCCGACGTACCGGTTCCTGATGGGGATGCCGGGCCGGTCGTACGCGCTGGCCATCGCCCGGAACCTGGGCCTCGACGCCGCGGTGCTGGCCGACGCCGAGGCGCGGATGCCCGAGGCCGACCGCTCGCTCGATGCCACGCTCGCCGGCCTGGAGAAGCGTGACCGCGAGCTGACGCAACGGGAGGGCGACGCCGACGCCCGCGCCACCTCTCTGGAAGGTGAGGCCGCGGTGCTGTCCGAGGAGCAGCGCCGGCTGGCGGAGCGCGAGCAGCTGGTCCGCGCCCGCGAGAAGGAGGTCGAGCGGGCGGCGAAGCACGCGACGCGCGAGTACCTGCGGGAAGCGCGCGCGGAACTGGAACGGGCGATCGCGGTCGTCAAAGAGGAGAAGTACCGCGAGGCCCGGCGCGCCCTCGAGGACGCGATGGCACGCGCGGCGGCCGACGAGGTCGCGGCGACCTCGTGGGCCGAGCGACCCGAGGGGGCCCCTCGGGGAGCGCAGCCCGGCGTCGCCAGCGGGGGGGGGGACCTCACCGGTCGCGCGTCGCCGCTCGCGCCGGGCGACCGCGTCCGCGTGCCGTCGCTGGGACTGGAGGGCGAGCTGGAGAGCGTCGGGGACGGCCGCGCCTACATCTTGGTGCGCGGCCGGCGCGTGCGGGTGGCCACCGCGGACCTCGTGCCGGCGGGGCGGGGCGCGTGATCTCCCCCGACCTCGTCGAGCAGATCCGCGACGCCGCGGACCTCGTGACGCTGCTCGGCGAGCACGTGGAGCTGAAGCGCACCGGCTCCGACTTCCGCGGGCCGTGCCCCTTCCACGGCGGCACGCACCGCAACTTCTCCGTGGTCCCGAAGAAGCAGATGTACCACTGCTTCGTGTGCCACGAGTCGGGCGACGTCTTCACCTTCTTCATGAAGAAGTTCGGCCTCGACTACCCGACCGCCGTGCGCGAGATCGCCGGCAAGGTCGGGATCGTGGTGCCCGAGGACCGCGTCACCGGTCCCGACCCGAACGAGCCGCTGTACTCCGCCGTAGGCGCGGCGGCGGACTGGTTCGCCCGCCAGCTGCGCGAGAGCGACGAGGCGGCGGCGGCGCGCGAGTACCTCGCGAAGCGCGGCATCGAGGATGCGACGCGCGACGAGTACCAACTCGGCTACGCGCCGGCCCGCGGCGAGGCGATCCGCGAAGCCCTCAAGGCGCTCGGCATCGAGGACGGGGTCCAGCAGCAGGCGGGGCTGCTCGTCGCCCGCGAGGACGCCTCCCTCGTGCCCCGCTTCCGCGGGCGGCTGATCTTCCCGATCGCCGACGTGCGCGGGCGCGTGGTCGGGTTCGGCGGCCGGCTGCTCGGCGAGGGCGAACCCAAGTACCTCAACTCGCCGGAGTCGCCGCTGTTCCACAAGGGCGGCCTCCTCTACGGCCTCGACCGGGCCCGCGGCGCGATCCGCACGGCGTCGCTCGCCATCCTCGTCGAGGGGTATGTGGACGTCATCCGGCTCCACGTCGCCGGCATCGCGCCCGCCGTGGCGCCCCTCGGCACCGCGCTGACCTCCGAGCAGGCGCGCGTCCTGCGGCGCTACACCCGGCAGGTGGCCATCGCGTACGACGCGGACACGCCCGGCCTGAGGGCCACCTTCCGTTCCGGCGACGAGCTGCTGCGCCAGGGCGCGTCGGTGAGCGTGGTGACGCTGCCCCCGGGCGAGGACCCCGACACGCTGGTGCGCGCGCAGGGTGCGGAGGCGTTCCAGGCGCTGCTCGAACACGCGCTGGACATCTTCGACCGGAAGATCCAGCTCCTCGAGAAGAAGGCGTTGTTCAGCACGCTGGAGGGGCGGAGGACCGCGCTGGACCGGCTGCTCCCCACCATCCGCGCGGCGGCCGACCCCATCACCCGCGAGCTGTACATCGCCCGGGCGTCGGAGCGGACCAACGTCGCGAAGGCGGTGCTCGAGCAGGAAGTGGGCCGGATGGAGGCCCGGTCGGCGCCCCGGCCCGCGCCGGGGCGGGGCACAGCGGCGGCCGCGGAGCCCGCGGCGCGCCCGGTGCAGGAGATCCCCTCCGAGCGCACGCTCGTGCACCTGATGCTGCTCGACGCCGGCTGGATCGCGCGGGTCAAGGGAGAGCTCGCGGAGCGGGATTTCCGGCATCCGTTGTATCGCGAGATCGCCGCGGCGCTGTTCGGCGGCGCGGCGCGGCCCGCCTCGCCGGACGCGGCGGCGCTGTGGGAGCGGCTCGCCTCCACGCCCCTGGGCGCGCGGGACCCGGAGCCGGAGTTCGTGGATGCGGTGGCGTGGGTCCACGACCGGCCGCGAGAGGAGCGGCTCACGGAGCTGGACCGGCTGATGTTCGTCGCCGGCGAGCGGGAGAAGACGGCGTTGCTCGAGGAGAAGCAGGCCCTGCTCAAGGGCGGGGTGAGACGGTATCGGTCGAAAGCGCTGCGGTCGCAGCGCGAACCGCGGTTCTGACGGGGCGTTCACCAAGGAGCGGGCGTGCGTGAGGATCTGAAGTCCCTGCTCGCGTTGCAGGAGCGCGACCAGGTGGTAGCGGCGGTGCAGAAGGAACTCGACGGACTGCAGCCGGAGGAGGCGGCCCTCGACGTGGAGCTGGAGGGGCGCATCCTCGCGCTGGCGGCGGCGGAGCAGGGGGTCGCGGCCGCCGCAGCCAAGCGGGTGGAGCTCGAGGGCCGCATCGCCGGCTACAAGCAGATGCAGGAGCGGCGGCGGCAGCAGCTCGAGTACGTGCGCGGCGCGAAGGAAGCCGCGACACTGATGGCCGACATCGACGTGGCGCGCGGCGTGCTCGTCAAGGAGGAAGCCGAGCTCCTCCGCGGCGCCGACTGGGTCGTCGAGGCCGAGCTGAAGCTGAAGGACGAGGTGCGGGCGCACGGCGCGCTGGTGGCGCACCAGGCGGAGGAGCGCGCGGCGCTCGCCGCGCGGCGCGGCGAGATCGAGGGACGGATGGCCCGGGCGATCGAGGCCCGGGCGGCGGCGGCGAAAGGGGTGCGGGCGCCCATGCTGGCGCGCTACGAGCGCATCCGCCGCGGCCGGACGCCGGTGGTGCTCTTCCCCCTGCGCCAGGACGCCTGCGCGCACTGCAACACCGCGGTGCCGCTCCAGCGGCGCCAGTTCATTCTCCAGGGGCAGTCCATCGAGCCATGCGAGGGGTGCGGCGTCCTGCTGTATGTGGAGGAATGACGTCCTCGGACGTCGCTGGCGGGTCGAGCCGGCGCCCGATGCGGACCGCTCGGCGCTGCTCGCCCGCGAGCTGAACGCCCCGCTCCCCTTCGCCGGACTCCTCGTGCAGCGGGGTCACGACGTGCCCGAGGCGGCGCGCCGCTTCCTGCGTCCCCGGCGTGAAGACCTCCACGATCCCACGTCGCTCCCCGACATGGCCGCGGCCGTCGAGCGGCTCGTGTCGGCCGTCCACCGCCGCGAGACTGTGTTCGTGCACGGCGACTACGACGTGGACGGCCAGTGTGCCACCGCCGTCCTCACGCGGGTCCTCCGCCGGGCCGGTGCGACGGCGGTGCCGTTCGTGCCGCACCGCATCCGCGACGGCTACGACCTCTCCGAGGCGGGCGTGCGCGCCGCCATCGCCGCCGGCGCCCGCGTCCTCGTCACGCTCGACTGCGGCACCACGGCCCTCGACGCCGTGCGTGCGGCGCGCGCGGCGGGGATGGACGTCATCGTGGTGGACCACCACCTGCCCGGCCCCGAGCGGCCCGACGCGCTCGCGCTGGTGAACCCGCGGCGCGCCGACAGCCGCTATCCGTTCCCGGAGCTGTGCGGCGCCGGCCTGGCCTGGAAGCTCGCGCTCGCCCTGGCCGCCGCCCTCGACCTGCCCGAGGGCATCCCCTGGCGCTTGCTCGATCTCGTAGCGCTGGCGACCGTCGCCGACCTCGTGCCCCTCACCGGTGAGAACCGCGCCATCGTCCGGCTCGGGCTCAAGCTGATGGCGGAGACCCGTTGGATCGGGCTCGCGGCGCTGCGCGCCGAGGCCGGCCTCGCGGGCAAGACGCCGCGCGCGGGGCACCTCGGTTTCTCGCTCGGGCCGCGACTCAACGCGGCCGGGCGCATCGGCGACGCGATGGACGGCGTGCGCCTCCTGCTGACCGACGACCCCGGCGAGGCGGTCGCCCTCGCGGCGCAGCTCGGCCGGCAGAACGTCGAGCGCCAGGCGCTCGACCAGCGCACCCTCGACGAGGCCCTGGCGGTGCTCGAGGCGGACTACGACCCGGCGCGCGACGCCGGCGTGGTGCTGGCGCACGAGGGGTGGCATCCGGGAGTCATCGGCATCGTGGCGTCGCGCGTCCAGGAGCGCATCGCCCGTCCGATCTTTCTCGTGGCGCTGAACGGGGACGTGGGCAAGGGCTCGGGACGCTCGGTGCCGGGCTGCGATCTCCACGCCGCGCTGGCGCGCTGCGCGCCGCTCCTCGAGAAGTGGGGCGGCCACCGGATGGCCGCCGGCCTCACGATCCGCCGCGACCGGCTCGCCGCGTTCCGCGAGGCGTTCAACGCCGCGTGCGGCGCGCAGGTCGCGACCGATGCCCTCGTCCCGACCCAGCGCGTGGACGCCGTGCTCGCCCTCGGCGACCTCACGGGGGACCTGGAGCGCCTGGTGCGCGCCCTCGAGCCGACCGGCGTCGGCAACCCCGGTCCAGTGTTCGGGCTCGAGGGACTGCGGCTCCAGGGCGGACTGCGCCGGATGGGCGAGCGGCACGCGCGGTTCACTCTGACGGACGGGACGGCGCTGCTCGAGGTCGTGGCGTTCGGGACGCGGGAAGAGGTCGAACAGATCGTGGGCTCGGCGCGCGGACCGCTGCGCGCCGCCATCCGGCTGGAACGCGACACCTGGCGGGGCCGGGACCGGCTGGAAGGCCGGCTCGTCGGCCTGGCGGCGGAGTAGGCCGTGCGCATCATCGCGGGCACGTGGCGCAGCCGGCGCATCGAGCCGCCGCGGGACGCGCGGGCCCGGCCCACGACCGACTTCGTGCGCGAGGCCTGGATGGCCATCGTCGGCCCCCGGCTCGACGGCGCGGCGGTGCTGGACCTGTTCGCCGGCTCGGGGGCGATGGGCCTCGAAGCGCTCTCGCGCGGCGCGGCGTCGTGCGACTTCGTCGAGATGTTCCAGCCCAACCTCGATGCGCTGGCGCGGAACATCGAAGTGCTCGGCGCCGAGGGCTGCAGGCTCCATCGCGCCGACGCGCCGCGCTACGCGGCGCGGCTCGAGCCGCTCGCCTTCGACGTCGCGTTCGCCGACCCGCCGTACACCACCGGCCACGCGGCCCGGATCGCCGACCTCTTCCGCCGCCGGCCGTTCGCGTGCATTCTCGGAGTCGAGCACCACGCGCGCGAGGACGTCGGCCCGGGCGACCATCGCAGCTACGGCACGACCGTAGTCACTTTCCTCGAGGCACCATGACGCGCATCGCCGTCTGCCCCGGCACCTACGATCCGATCACCCGCGGCCACGAGGACCTCATCGCGCGCGGGCTGTCCTTCGCCGACCACGTCATCGTCGCGGTCGCGGTCGAGGGCGGCAAGGAGCTCCTCTTCAGCGCGGAGGAGCGGGTGGCGCTGGCCAAGCTGGCGGTGGGCGACGACCCGGGCATCGAGGTCCTCTCGTTCGACGGCCTGCTGGTGGATTTCGTCCGCCGCGTGGGCGGCACGATACTGGTGCGCGGCCTCCGCTACGTCAGCGACTTCGAGTACGAGTATCAGATGGCGCTGATGAACCGGAAGCTGGCGCCGGAGATCGAGACGGTCTTCCTGGCTCCGGCCTTCGACCACGTCTACCTCTCCTCCTCGCTCGTGCGGGAGGTGGCCCGCTACGGCGGCGACGTCACGGCCTTCGTCCACCCGAAGGTGGCCGAGGCGCTCCGGGCCAAGTTCCCGAAGCCGTGAGCGCCGGGCGGGCTAGGGAAGCTCCGCACAAGTCGGGTGGGCCGCGTTGCGGGCGCCTTGGGGCCGGATGCAAGGCGCGCGACCGAGCCATAGCAGCGCTATGGCGCAGCGTCGCG
>Ga0315284_10016073_pt1 | contig 10624 bp, 6 predicted proteins | sample YL17G09_16_MG_FD_203696 | JGI IMG/M metagenome (GOLD analysis project Ga0315284, IMG submission 203696) | Sediment microbial communities from Yellowstone Lake, YNP, Wyoming, USA - YL17G09_16 | ecosystem: Environmental > Aquatic > Freshwater > Lake > Sediment | place: USA: Wyoming | collected...
GCCGTTGGTCGGAGGTTCGAATCCTCCCGGGCGTGCGAGATGAAATGGGGAGCGTGGCGCAATGGCTAGCGCACTGGGTTGTGGTCCCAGGGGTTGCGGGTTCGAGCCCCGTCGCTCCTCCCAGAAGGTGAACGAGGCCCCTCGGGGGCTTCGTCCTTGTGATGTACGTCACACAATGTGATGCACATCACCGGAGTCCGCGTGGTGTCTGCTGCGTGGGTGAGTAGAACGCGGAGTTCTGCAGCCGAGGACCGGCAGAACTCTCTAGCACTGCGAAGAAGACGCTTGTGGAGTTCTGCAATGGCCAACTTGGCGGGACTCCCTAGCAGCGAGAAGATGGAACAGGAGTTCTACAGCGGGTCAAACCGGTAGAACTCCCCAGCTGAGCAGCGGCGGCACGGCGGTGCTGCTCAGCCCGCGCCCGTAGCTCAACTGGATAGAGCATCGGCCTTCGGAGCCGGGGGTTGGGGGTTCAAATCCCTCCGGGCGTAGAAGCGAGAGGGGCACGTGTGTTTCGGTCGCCCTCTCTCTTCTACGCCTGAAGTGCGAAGAATCCCCTGGAGTTCGCAACGATCAAGCCAGCGAACTCCCAAGCCGTCCTTCGAACGATCGTTGGCGGAGGACGGCCGGGGGTCATCAAATCCCTCCGGGCGCAGTAGCGCCGGGACATGCGTAGTGATGTAGCTTCTGAGATAGACCCGCAGCAACTCTTGAACTCAGGACCAGTGACTGAGAACGACTACCAGGCGTAGCGGAATCCAACGGTGGGATGGGTATTCCTTTGTGTTGGCGATCTCCTCCCTCCACTCAAAGCGGGGCGCTCGCCGCCGTCTACGCCACACCTGGCGTGCATGCAGAGCTTCATGTAGCCCAGCCTTTCTTTGGCAAGCCAACTACGGAAGCTGCGCGAGGACGTAATCGACGACTGCAATGCTGCCAGTCCTTGCTGCCTGGCAGAATTGATCCAGATTGAGAACGGAGGAAACACGACCCCCGTTAGACTCGAGAAGAATCTCATTCCCGGAGTGCTGGAAGTACAGGAAATCCGTGTCGGTAGAGAAGGAAATCACCTCTGAGACTCTGTACCAGATCACAAGATTGCCAGCACGCGCAATCAGAACGTACTGGACGCTGGCATCCGCCTCCTTGCCACTGAAGGCAGAGACGCCCGTCGCACTGAACTGCACTGAGAGTGCCTCAGAGACGTGAACACCATTGACGTCTTCCTCGCCGAGCAAGATTCGCTCCGGAGCGCGTGAGGTCTTAGGCAAACCAAACGTGTGCAATTGAGAGGAGTCGACCATTGGCAGGTTTGTCAGAATCCCCCGAACGACAGCGTCTGTCGCATCGGAGGACTCTCCTTCGAGCACGGCAAGACCCTCAAGCTTCGAGTAGCTTACTGTGGCTCTATGCTCCTGGCGGGTAGATCCGCCACGTAGGGATGGAAGCTCCACAGAGAAGGACAGTGTCGGCCCGTCCCAGGTTGCCAGGGGGACAACGCCTTCGGCTCCACTGTTGAGCAATCCTCCGAGGTTCTCCGTTGCCCAACATAGGGCTGCACATGTGAATGCATCGGAGATAGGATCGTACGACGCGGGAAGCAAGACGGGGCGGCTCCGATCACCAACAATGTATGCCACCGAAGGAAGTACCCCTTCTCGAATCTCGCTCAGGGTCATTGGCCGGTCTGCCCCGGACAGAGACGTGGCTCCACAGAGAGAGAGAAGGGGGCTGGCATCCGCAATTGGCACAGCAAAGCCGAAGCCGCTGCCCTCAATGCCCCCCATCGTTAGCCCAACTACCTCGCCGCGCTCGTTCAAAAGGGGGCCACCGCTGCTACCGTGCGTAGTTGTGAGATCCAGCATGATAAGGTTGCCGATTGGGCGGCCATCTTCAAAGGTGGCTGTCACGCCGAGGTTCGCGACACTCCCACCCGTGGCTGTGCCGCAGACCCCGCTAGGACAACCGACGGCGAACACGACGTCCCCGATCACCAGGCGAGATGAGTCTCCGACGCGGACTGCGGCAAGGCCTGTGGCGTCCAGTTTTAGTAGAGCGAGATCATGCTCCTTGAGGACCTCCACGACTTGAGCATTGTAGTCGCGGTCGCTGATGCGGACCGTGATCCTGTTCGCATCGCGGATAACGTGCTCGTTTGTGAGAACGTACCCCTCCGACTGGATCACAAACCCCGTCCCTTGACCTGCCGATCCGATTTGGGTCCATGGGAGTGAGGACGCAACTGACGGCTGCGCCCAGTCAAACTGCGCAGGCGCTGCAGCGGAGACAAGAGCAAAGGCTGCGACCACAAGCGCAGCCCCCCGACGTCTCTGTTCGAGAAACATGAATACAGCATAGCAGAACTGCGCCCACGGCAACAAGACTGACTCCGCATGAGTCCCGCCGAACCCGCCTGGCGATCAAGGCCGCACACAAGTCTGGCTAGCGCCTATCACCCCCGCTTGGCGAAAGGATCCAGGGTTGTCTCCAGGCTCCTATCCTTCAGGTGAATTCTGATCTCCAGATCCGTGGATATTGGGCCGCACTATGGGTGCGGCAGCCCCTCTTGGGGTCTTTGTTTGAGTTGCGTATCATGGCTCAGCCGGGTGCCCCCATGAAGCTGGCCTACCCCGCCGATCGGTCCACTCCTTGAATTGGCCTAGCGCCAACTGTCTCTTCCGTGTGGGCCGGCAACCGGGCCGGAAGTTCAAGAGTAGTCCCGTAGAGGGTACAGATGGCCCTTCGCAAGGGCCTTACCTCGACAGACTGCACGGGACGCTGCTGAACCCCCTGCCGTTTCTGACGATCCTAGGCGTCTTGCCTGGATAGGTCACGAGGGGGAGGCGGATCCGGTCGCGGTAGCCGGACTCAAGAAGCCCGCCCTCTGGAGAACCCAGGGAGGTTCACCCTGGAAACGCTAGTCCCGAGGCTCTGACCTAACGCCTGGACCTAGCGCGGGGGCAGGAGCACTTGGGTGAGGATTGACCCAAGCGCTGGACCGGCTCTTGGGGATCAGGTCAGGCTCAGGTCACCATCACTGATCCCCCTCGAAGACGGGGAACCACAGGCGAACGACCTCTTCCGCGGGCTTCAGAGTGAAGTCGTGATTCGAGAAGTGGTCCTCGCCCGCGAACTCAAGATTTGGGAACCATGAGGGACCGAAGAGCATGACGCCGTCTATCCAGGGCGTTGCGTACACGGCCTCGAAGAAGGCCTCGTAGTACATGGCCTGCTCGGCCAGGTCCATCAGGTCTCGCGGGTATACATCTGCGTGCTTGAATCCGTACTGTCCGTCACAGCTCAGAGCTCCTAACCCAACGATAACTTGAATGCGCTCGATGCTGGGGCCGATGTCAGCGCGCACCCGGTCGAGGAACTCGAATATCCTCTCTCTGATCTCATCAATCGTGGGGTTGCAGGAGTCGGCGAAGGGGCGCTCCGGGAAGCCGCCACCCTCTGTGCTGATGAACGGCATGAAGAAACCAAGCGATGCTTTCGAGAAGTCAATAGACTCGCCATACGAGTGGCGCATGTAGCCGACTTCGCCTGAGTATCGGCGGCCGACTTCCTTCACTAGCTCCAAGTACCCAGGCAACGTCGCCGAATTCGGCAAGCCATTCCACAATGGCACGAACCATTCAATCCCTTGTTCGCTGGCTATCGCTGCTTGTCCTATGCAGTACGACGTCATCTCCGCAGCCCAGGCATCGCACCACGCCGGCCCCTGACTGGCCAGCAGTTGGTGCACGGCGTCAAGGTCAGGCGTCTCGCTCACCGCTGGACCCAAGCAAAGCTGCTCCTGAAGCATGACGGAAAGCTCGTGTTCGGCTGCGGCCCCAGTAAGGGCACTTAGCTCGCCCTCAGTAAGCGCATAGCAGACATCCAGGAATTCGATGTTCGGAGTTGGCGAGAGCGTGGTGTAGTGTGCGGCGTTGATCACGGCGACTAGATTCGCGCCAAGGTCTCGAGCGTAGCCCATGGCCCAGTCGTACCCATCACTTCCGACGTAGTGTTCCGCATCCCATGCTTCATACGAATCGGGAAAGAGGAGGCCTCTCACGGACAGCGGCCGGGGCCTTGCCATCTGGACCGTCACATCTACTATCGAGTCGCCGTATCGAAGGCGATACACACCTGGCCAACTGGCAACGAATCGACAGCGGGTGGGCGAGTTCCGGATGAGGGGCAAGACGTTGGCCGTTACGTAATCCCAGCCTGCTCCGGCTCCGAACTCCTGTTGCCAATCATGCTCTGGAAGTTCCCCCGGAAACCGAGTGGCATCCAGACTAATCTCCTCCCCTGTCTCGAAGGTCAACGGAGCCACTTCGTTCGCGTACCAGTACCGCACTCCGTTCGTCGTGTCTGCGATGGCGGAACATCGGATAGGGTCGCGCGACAGAATGCAGGCGGCGGGGCTCGATTGTGTTGTCGTCCACGGACCGGCGAATGCCAGGACCTCCTCCATGCGTGGGTCGGCCGCAAGGATCCACCCGATACGGGTCACGCGTGATGCAGTATCCCGGAGTGACCACGTGACGACGGCAGGGAGCGCCGAAGCGTCTACACTCGCCTCAAGCTCGCTGACCTTCGTCTGCCGCATCTCGACCACTTCGACGACTCGTTCCAGAACAAACGTTCCCCACTCAACCGCAAGCTGTGCCTCGCCATCGCTGGACACCCTGATTCCACGAATGTCGACGCAGCTATTGCTTAGTGGGCGACTCTTCGCTCCGAGCAACGGCCAGAGAGTCCCGTCAATCCCGAGATAGCTCACGTCAACCTGGAGGGTGTCACCTGGCTCAGGGTATTCCGGTTCGAACGCGACATGGATCCGGTCTTCTTCGAGTCGCTCTGAGGTGTACGTCGCGCGCGGGCTGGTCTGAGTGGCGTAGGTCAGGACCTCCATGAACTGGTCGCCTGTCGAGGTTGTCCCATCGCGGACGAACGTGACCTCAAGGCTGTAGACAGTGGAGAGACTGGCAGGTGACATGGACAGACTCTCCCATGGGATAAGGATCTCCAATCCATCCCTCCCCACGGCGAAGTTGCCTGCGGGAATCGCTCCAAGTACGCGGTATTCCAGATCGGCTGCTCCGCTCACACTCCCGGCAGGGAACTGCAGCAGTCGACTCACCCCGAACTCGTCCGACCATAGACGCACCCAGAACTTGACAGGGCCATCGACTGGCGTTGACGTCCTGACCCCGAGAAGCAAGCCAACCGGTCCGGGCCGAAAGGAAATGCCGTTGACGCCCACGGCGTTCGCGCTCGAGAAGAGCCGCCCTTCTGCTAGCTCCCTGGTACTCCACTCTTCTCCGCCAGGGTAGTTTGTTTGGATCTTGGCGAACCCGAGCGGCAGCGCTCCTTGCCACGTGACGCTCCCCCAGTCCGCCAAGTCCCCGTCAACGTCTGTTCGCCCGGCGCTGACGACCATCTCGGCTTCGCTCCGTTGACCTCCAACCGTCGCAGAGATCGTCGCAAGCCCGTAGCCTACTGCAAGGAATGATCCCCCTCCAGCGTCCACGAGAACGGCCACGCCAGGATCGGAGGAATCCCAGATGACATCCTCACCATGTGATGCGAATCCGCCGTCCAAAAACAGCGTGACTACACGGAAAGAAGCTTGGGTGCCCAACGCGACTGTACTTAACTTCGGGAGGATGAGCGCGCGCTCCGCACTGGGTGCTGTGGAGCTCCCCGGACTGGGCCAGAGCATTTCGGCCGATTTCGACGACGAACTGCCACATGTAGCTGCTGCCAAGACTACCAGAACGCATGCTGTGAGGATCCATCTGGCTCGCATTTCCTGACAGTCTAGTGGCTCCCGGTTGCCGCTGACAAACCCAGCCTACGGGCCTGTCGTGCACGAAGAGACCCCAGAATCGGCAGCGCGGAGTAGCTCACCACGCCGAGGTCACAGAGAGGATTCGGCCTACAACCGCGGAAGGTCGAGACTGAGGGACTCGAAGGAGTGTTCCTGCTAGTTCAGCCAGAGGCGCGCTGTTGGGTGAATTGACTACTCCAGTCACGGCGTCTTGAGTGGTAGCCAATAGGCGGAAGTTCAAGAGTAGTCCCGCAGAGGGTATTCAGGAAGAGGGGCCAGGTCCATCCTGGTCCCTCTTCCTGAGTACGTCTGGAGTCTGAGGAACCCCCTGGAGTTCGCAACGATCAAGCCAGCGAACTCCCAAGCCGTCCTTCGAACGATCGTTGGTGGAGGACGGCCGGGGGTCTCAAATCCCTCCGGGCGTAGAAATGAAGAAGGGCAGTCTCTTCTGCCCTTCTTCACTTCTACGGTTGGATGCTCTTGAGACTCCTGGAGTTCGCGACGATCAAGCCATGCGAACTCCCTAGCCGTCCTCCGAACGGGGAATGACGGAGGACGGCCGGGGGTCACCAAATCCCTCCGGGCGTACAGATGGCCCTTCGCAAGGGCTTTACCTCGACAGACTGTACGGGACGCTGCCGAATCTCCTGCTGCTTCTGACACGATCGCAGGCGTCTCGCCTGGATAGGCCATGAGCAGGGTGGCGAGTCCGATCGCATCGACCGGACTCAGGCAATCCACTCTCCGGTGAACCCGGGGCGGTTCAGTCACGCACGCGGCCTCCGTGCTGCGGCTCGCACCATGGGCTATTCCACTCACAATCAGATCACCTTCCGTCTTCACACGAGCTCCGTTTGCCGATACGCTCCCGTGGGTGATGCGGTGCATGATGCGCGCGGCGGGGCGACCGCTTTGTCGTCGAGGCGATCGTGCAGCCCCAGGTGCGGGAAGAGAGCCATCCGAGAGGGAGGTCGGCTCTTTGCGCAGGCCTCAAGTGGCTGTCGTGGCAGGGTGCGTCGTGCTCGAGGATGGGTCGACTCCACTCCGTGGGTGTTGAGTGACTTCTCCGCCGGCGATGACAGGGGTAAGCGGCCACGGTAGACTGCATCGGGAAATGGGCCGGAGACGCAAGCAGGATGGGAGAGGTCGTTTGAGAGCAGTCGCTCTCGGGATTGGTGCTGTGGCGGTGCTTGGTCTCTGCGCCGGTACAGCGTCGCCCGCTGTCAAGCACCGCATGATCAGCGTGGCGACGAGTCACAAGGGCGCAGCCCAGACACCTCCACGAATCATGTCGTTGTCCGGGGCACCCACCAGTGGTGCTCAGGCGTCACCCCAAGGGTTATCAGGAGTTCCCGCAGCGCTGGATCAGACCGTCTTCCACGAAGCTGATGACCGCATTGTCTACAACTGGTTCACCTATGTACCTTCAAGCGTTCGGAAGGGGGAGCTGACTTACATCCTGGTCGCAGGCATGTTTGCGGGTGTTCTGCCAGAGGACTACGGCACGGACACCGAGAGTTCAGCTCGCGACATGGCCTACAGAATCCCAATTGCGCAGCGGGAACGGTACGTCCTGCTTACTCCCGTCCTCCCCAGAAAGGATGGGCTCTACGTTGCCAGCTTCCAGCGCGAGGTATTCGGGACATCTGTTGCGTCGTTCTGGCAGCGACCGGATGAGAAAGTGGAACTGATGATTGAGGGGCTGATTCATGAGCTGAGGGAAAGCGGGTACATGGTCGCGGACAAGGTGTTCATGGAGGGCTTCTCCGCGGGAGGGATGTTCGCGCAGAGGTATGCACTCCTGCATCCTGGTCGCGTTCAGGCCCTCGCAGCTGGGCAGTGCGGGGGCTCGCTCACTCTGCCAGAGGCGTACTTCAGCTCCACATCAATGGACTGGCCTGTTGGTTTGCACGACTTCTCTGATCTCGTCGGCTACGAGTTCGATCGCACCAGCTACAAGGAGATCCCACAGTTCATCTGCATTGGAGCCCTAGACACGACAAACTCGAACGCTGTATGGCGAGCCCGGAACTGGAAGTCGCAAGAGCAAGTGGAGTTCCTGAAAGATGCGTTTGGCATGCAGGACCCTGGACGACTGGCGAATATGGTCGACTGGCTCCGGAGGCTCGGATACGACCGCATTGTCTTCCGTGAGTATCAGGGCGTCGGCCACACGACAACGCCCCGGATGTTGGACGATGTCTACGCATTCTTCGCGGCCTGCAAATGAGGATACCCATGAGCATTGCAGGCTTGGAGATCGTGCCCTGGGCAGGAGTTCAAGAGTAGTCCCGCAGAGAGTAGTAGTGCCGGAATACCCCTGTTCATGAGCCTTTCGCGAGAGACCCAGCGGACGGTCTTGAACTCAGTGGCTGTGCGAGGCCGCGTGATCCCGATTAGGCGAGGATGGACCCGTTCCGTGGACCGGCTCTTTGGGCTCGGGTGGTTTTCCTAGGCGCGTCGCGCACGCTCACGCACGCACTGCCGATTCATCTACACGCGAGCGCAACCGACCTTGGCTGTCGCTCGTCACGGGGAAGCCCAGAAGGAGCCTTCGTCGGTCGTGCAGATGATCGTGTTGCCGCGGGGTGTGAGACGAGGCGCGGCGAGCCACTCCTCGTGGTATCCGTCCGGAATGGCCTGGACATAGATGCGGCCGCTCTGGATCGATTCATACCCCGGCTCGCTGCGCCCCGGGCAGTCGCAGCGGAAGCAGTTCTTCGACAGGTACCAGCGGTAGAGCGCCTTGCGCAGCGACCGGGGAAGCCAGTTCACGCCGGCCATGTCCAGGTCGTCATTGATGTGCAGCGAGAGCCGGGAAGAGAGCCGCGCGCGCACTTCACGGACCCCGATTGGCGTCCCCTGTTCGTCCACGATGTAGCCGCGCATGTCAGGATCCATGAACACCCATCGCCCGACATCGCGAAGGTAGACAGATGTGACGACGTGGCTCTCCCGCGGCTTCTCGGCGAACGGGTTGAGGTGGATGATTCGGGAAGCGAATCCGAGGGCGAGGTAGGCGTCGTTAAGGATGGTGGAGAACAGCCAGCAGTTCAGACGTTGCCTCTTCTCGCGACAGAGGCGGATCAGATGGACCGCATCGAGCTGCTTCGGTCGGGGCGGATTGGGTGAGTGCTTCGCAAGCGAGTGAACCCAGCGCATCAGCGCGATCACTCGTGCGGCGTCGGAGCCGGCGCCCGCGATCTGCTCCAGTGGGACTTCCTTGCGCAGTTCGCGCAGCTTCGCATGGTCTGGGGCTGCATAGACGATGGGCGAGATCGGGGCCGACGCAGGCCGTCCCGAGGACATGGGGTATGCACGAAGCCGCCGCATGAACCGCCTCTTCGAGAGCACAAGAGCGGCACACGTCACCGCGAGCAGACCGGCGACCGAGGCTCCAACAGCGATGAGAGCGACAACCATCTTTACCTCCCAGACGGAGACTCTGCGCAGGCAGGTGTGCGCCCGCGCTCGTTCCGAGAAGTATGTAACAACACACTGTGGCAGTCAACCCGGCCGCTACGCAGGAACGGCGGCCGAACGAGACCGTGTAGTACGCAATCTGCGCAGGCTCGCCAACCGGCATCAGTCCATCACACGGGCGCTACGGGCTTCGCGATTGCGCTTCGATCCCGACCTGGAATCGCTTGCGTCAAGGCTCGGTCAGGCATCCGGCGGGTCTCGGCTCATAGTACAACAATGTGTTATGATGCCGGCGCTATGCTCTCCGGGTTGGCTGTCGTGAGAGCAGGAGGGGCGATGACCGAGCCACGGAAGAGGGATTGGGCTGAGGTAAATCGAGACCTCGAGCTGCGATGGGCGGAGTCGCGCGTCCCGGGCATGACGGCGGCGATCGTTGACGGAGACGAAGTGGTCTACACAAAGGCTCTGGGTGTCGCGAGCCTGACCACGGGCCGGCCCGTGACAGAACGATCGCTCTTCTGCGTTGCCTCGCTGTCGAAGCCGTTTGTCGCCGTCGCCGTGCTTCAGCTCGTGGAGCGCGGACTCGTCGACCTGGATGCTCCACTGCGAGACCACGTGCCGTACTTCCACATCCGTGGAGCCGAGGGCATCACCGTGAGGCACCTCCTGCAGCACACGTCGGGGCTGTCCCACGGGCGGGTGTTCCGGGGAGACGGGAAGGGTGACGACGGAGCTCTGGAGCGCGCGGTGCGCCGATTGGCATCGCGGCGCGTTCGGAGCGCGCCGGGAACCCGGTACTCGTACAGTAATCTCGGCTTCATGGTTGCTGGTGACCTGGTCTCGAGAACCTCAGGCGAGCCCTTCGAGGCCTATGTCGCGGACCACATTCTCCGGCCGCTGGGAATGAACGACAGCACCTACGTTCCTGGCGAGGCACCCCCGGATCTTCTCACGGTGGGGCACATGCGCACGGGCCTTGTGGTCGGGAAGCCGCGAGCGCTGAAGAGGGAGAAGCTGCGCCGCGCCTATGCCCCGGTGGGAGGTCTGTACACGAATGCCCTCGACCTCGGGCGATGGGCGAGCGCGCACCTGAATCATGGCCAGTTCCAGGAAGCCAGAATCCTCGCTCCGGAGTCCTTCTCTCTGCTGACGAGAGATCCAGTTCGGTTGCCCGATGGCGCTTCCGTTGGCCTCGGTTGGTTCCTGCGGACGATGGATGGGCCCCCGGCCTTTGGCTATGTGGGGACGACGCTAGCAGCCTGTTGATTTTCACTTCCTGCCCCGACCCTGGTAGGCTGTCGCGGACCAGAGGGGGAGCTGACGATGTCGATGGGACGGCGCGGAGCGAGTCAAGGGTCGATGTGGATTGCCCAGAAC
>Ga0315284_10016074_pt1 | contig 10624 bp, 10 predicted proteins | sample YL17G09_16_MG_FD_203696 | JGI IMG/M metagenome (GOLD analysis project Ga0315284, IMG submission 203696) | Sediment microbial communities from Yellowstone Lake, YNP, Wyoming, USA - YL17G09_16 | ecosystem: Environmental > Aquatic > Freshwater > Lake > Sediment | place: USA: Wyoming | collected...
GCGGTATCGGTTTCGCGGTTATTTCGCGGGCCCCGATCACGGGGCGAGGCCCTCGAGCCGTTGCACGAGCTGCTCGATGCGTAGGGCGATGTCGCGGCGCTCGGCCTGCCACCCCTGGCGCTCGACGCCAAGGCCGCGGCGCTCCTCCTCCCAACGGTCCTGCTCCTCCTGCCGGCCCTGGCACTCCTCTTGCAGCGCGCGGTTCTCGCTCTGCGCGCGCGCCCGCTCGGTCTCCCACGCCTCGGTCTGCGCCTGCCAGCCGTCGCGCTCGGCTCCCCACCGCTCGCGCTCGCCCTGCCAGGCGGCCTTCTCGGCGAGCACCTTGTCCAGCTCGGGGCGCACGTCCACCTCGGGGCGCTCGGCGAGCTGGCCCTCGAGGGTGGCGCAGCGGCGCTCGACCTCGCGCAGCAGCTCCTGCAGGCGGACGCTCTGCTCCTTGAGGCGGAGGATCGCGCCGGCCGCGCGCTCGACCTGCTCGGCCAGCTCCGCGAGCGGGCGGGACGGATCGGCGGCGGGGTTCGAGTCGCTTCCCATCGGCTATCCCTTCGTCGGTCGCTCGCGCAGCACGGCGCCGAAGCTCTCCCCCAGGGCGCGCACGATCGCCGCCTGAGCGGCCTCGACCTCGCTCTCCTGGAGGGTCCGCTCCGGGTGCGCGAAGAGCAGCGTGTACGCGAGACTCTTGTGGTCGGCGGGCACGCCCTGGCCGCTGTATACGTCGAAGAGCCGCGCCGATTGCAGGAGCTCCCCTGCGGCGGCGCGCATCCGCGCTTCGACCTCGGACTGCGGGACGCGCTCCGGCACGAAGAACGCCAGATCGCGCTTGACCGCCGGGAAGCGGGAGAACGCGGTGAACGGGCCGGCGTGGCGGGCGGCGCCGGCCAGGCTGGCGAGGGCGGCGAGGAAGAGATACACCGGCCGATCGAGCTTCCACGCGCGCGCGCGCCGAGGCTCGACCCTCCCGATCCAAGCCACGCGGGCCGTCGCCCACAACTCCGCGGCTTCTCCGGATTTCCAGGCGGGCGAAGCATAGGCGCGCGCGGCGGGGGTGTCAACGCCGAGGCGCCCCAGAAACGCCTCGGCGAGCCCCTTGGCGTCGAAGAAATCGACTTCGCGCTCGCCCTCCCACGATTCGGGATCGGCGAGGCCCGCCACCGCGAAGGCGACCTGCACCTCCTCCTGCGGGAACTCACCCGCGGCCGGCGCGCCGGGGCGCGGCGTGAAGACGCGGCCCACCTCGAAGACGCGCGTGCCCGCCGCCCCGTGGCGCAGATGGTGCGCGACCACGGTCAGCAGCCCGGCGGCGAGGTCGCTGCGCAGCGCGCCGGCCTCGGGAGCCGGCGGGTTGGCCAGCGCGGCGAAGCGCGGCCCGCCCGCGTCGGGCTCGCGCGTCAGCTCCCAGGTGAGCGCCAGCTTCTTGGGGTCGCACAAGGACGGCGTCAGCGCCTCGGTGAAGCCGAGGCCGACGAGCGCTTCGCGCACCCGGCGCTCGAACTCCTGCTCCGGCGTCCACTCGGCGCCGGAGGCCCCCGCGCCGGCGGGCACGTCGGGGAGGTTCTCGAGTCCGTAGGAGCGGCCGATCTCCTCGATGAGGTCCACCGGTTCGGCGATGTCGCGGCGCCGCGTCGGCACGGTCACCGTGATGGGATCCTCGCCGCGCGCGGTGAAGCCCAGCGCCTCCAGGTAGCGCCGCATGTCGGCCGTCGGGATCTCGGCGCCGAGCAGGGCGCGGGCCCGCGCCGGCGACAGCGCGAGCTCCAGCGGGGCGAAGGCCCGCGCCGCCGCTTCGCTCAGCGGCAGCTCGGGTTCGCCGCCGGCCACCTCGCGCAACAGCTCGAGGGCGCGGGCGGTGGCGACCGGCGGCAGGTTGGGGTCGCAGCCGCGCCCGAAGCGCCGTGACGCCTCGGTCATGAGGCCGAGACCGTTGGCCGCCGACTGCACGCGGTAGGGATCGAAGCAGGCCGCCTCGAGCAGGATGTCGCGCGTCGCGTCGGTGACCTCGCTGTCGGAGCCGCCCATGAGGCCGGCCAGGGCCACGGCGCGGTCGCGGTCGGCGATCACCAGGTGCTCGCCGGTGAGCGGGCGCTCCTTGCCGTCGAGGGTGCGCAGCAGCTCGCCCGGCTGGGCCCGCCGCACGCGGATCTCGGGGCCGGCGAGCTTGCCGAGATCAAAAGCGTGCAGCGGCTGGCCCAGCTCGACCAGCACGTAATTGGTCACGTCCACCACGTTGTAGAGCGGCCGCACGCCGGCGCGCTCGAGGCGCTCGGCGAGCCAGCGCGGCGACGGGCCGATGCGCACGCCGCGCACCACGGTGCCGAGGTAGCGCGGGCAGCCCTCGGGATCCTCGAGGCGGACGGGGAAACTGCCGCCGACCGCCACCTGGCCGGCCAGCCGGAGCCGCGCCTCCGGGCGCAGCTCGCGCCCCAAGGCGGCCGCCAGCTCGAGTGCCACCCCGGCCATCGAGAGCACGTCGGGCCGGTTGTAGTGCACCTCGAGCTCGATCACCGTGTCCGGGCGGGTGCCGAGGGCCTCGGCCAGCGGCTGGCCCGCCGGCGCGTCGCCCGCCAGCGCCAGGATGCCGGCGTGGTCGTCGGAGAGCTCCAGCTCGCGGGCCGAGCAGAGCATCCCCTGCGAGACCTGGCCGCGGATCTGGCTCTCCTTGATGGTCAGGCCGCCGGGCAGCGCCGCCCCCGGCAGCGCCACCGGCACGCGCATGCCCTTCACCACGTTGGGCGCGCCGCAGACGATGGCCCGCGGCTCGGGCCCGCCGGTGTCGACGCGGCACAGCACCAGGCGGTCGGCCTGCGGGTGCTTGCCGACCTCCAGCACCTCGCCCACCACGATGTGCTCGTAAGCGTGGCCCACGCTGCCCACCGACTCCACCGGGAAGCCGCGCTCCACGAAGCGGTCGCAGAGCGCCGCCACGGAGACGTCGAGGCAGGGCACCCACTCGTCGAGCCAGGACAGGGAGATCTTCATGGCGCGCTCAGAACTGCCGTAGGAAGCGCAGGTCGTTTTCGAGGAAGAAGCGGATGTCCGGGATGCGGTAGCGCAGCATGGCCATGCGCTCCAGCCCGATGCCGAAGGCGTAGCCGGTGACCCGGTCGGGATCGTAGCCGACGGCGCGGAAGACCGCCGGGTGGACCATGCCGGCGCCGAGGATCTCGAGCCAGCCGGTGGCCTTGCACACCGGGCAGCGCTCGCCGCCCAACCGCCCGCCGCCGCCGCACAGGATGCACGCGACGTCCATCTGCGCCGACGGTTCGGTGAATGGGAAGTAGAGCGGCACGAAGCGCACCTTGAGGTGGTGCCCGAAGAGGCGCCGCGCCGCCTCGCGTAAGGTGGAGCGGAGCTCGGCCATGGTGACGCGCTCGGCGACGTAGAGGCCGTCCATCTGGTGGAACTGGTCCATGTGGGTGGCGTCCACGCTCTCGGCGCGGTAGACGCGGCCCGGGAAGACCAGCCGCAGCGGTGGCGGCGCCTGCTCCATGGCCCGCACCCAGCCCGGCGAGGTGTGGGTGCGCAGCAGGAGCCCGTCGTCGAGGTAGTAGGTGTCGTGTCCCTCGCGGGCCGGGTGCCCGGGCGGCAGGTTCAGGGCGGTGAAGTTGTGCCGGTCGTCCTCGACCTCGGGGCCGTCGGCCACCCCGAAGCCGAGCCCGAAGAAGACCTCCACCAGCTGGTCGCGGATCTGGTTGAGCACGTGGTAGTGGCCCACCCAGGGACGGCGTCCCGGCAGCGTGACGTCGAGGCCGTCGCCGGCGTCGGCCGTCTCGGCCAGGGCCGCGAGCCGGGCCCCGATGGCCGCCTCCAGCTCGTCGCGCAGGGCGTTGGCGCGGGCGCCGACGGCGGCGCGCTCGGCCGCCTCGAGCTCCCTGAGGCCGCGCAGCACGGCGGTCAGCTCCCCCTTGCGGCCCAGGTACTGGACGCGCACGGCTGCGAGCGCGTCGGGGCTCGGCGCCGCGGCGGCCGCCGCGCGGGCGGCCGCGGACAGGGCGCTCAATTGCTCGGCGAGTGTGCGGGACATGGGCGGGTCCGCTGGGAAGACGAGGACGATGCGGCGGCGCCGGAAGGCCGGGTAAGGCGGGCGCCGCCGGGGGCGGCGCGCCGCTCTCCCCCGCCCTGGCGCCGGCTAGGCGGCGCCCGCCGGCCGGCTCTTGGCCAGCTCGACCAGGCGAACGAATGCGTCGGCGTCGTTGACCGCCAGGTCGGCGAGCACCTTGCGGTTGACCGCCACCTCGGCGCGTTTCAGGCCGGCCATGAAGACCGAGTAGGACAGGCCGTGCAGCCGCGCGGCGGCGTTGATGCGGGCGATCCACAGGCGGCGAAAGTCGCGCTTCTTGGTGCGGCGGTGGTCGTAGGCGAACTGCAGCCCCCGCATCACCGTCTCGGCCGCGGTCTGGTAGAGCTTGCGGCGGCCGCCGACGTTGCCCTTGGCCGCCTTCATCACCTTCTTGCGGCGCGCCCTTCCGGGGACCACCGTCTTGGTGCGTGGCATGATTCGTCTCCTTGGTTATCCCGGTAGGCTTCAGCCGATCCCGAGCATCTTCTTGGCCCGCTTCTCATCGGCGCCGGCGACCAGCGTCTGCTTGCGCAGGTGGCGCTTGCGGCCGCGCGCCTTGCTGCTCAGGATGTGCCGGGCGTACGCCTTCTTGTGCTTGATCTTCCCGGTGCCGGTGACGCGGAAGCGCTTCTTGGCCGCCCGGTTCGACTTCATCTTCGGCATGATTCTCTCCCTGCGCGCGCGAGCGCGCGCCCGTGTCTGCCTGCCTGGCGAGTTGTGCGAGCCTAGCCGGCGGTGCCCCCGCCGGCTTCCACGCGAGCGCCGGGGGCGCTCTTGGGCGCGGCGCTCTTCGGCGCAGGGCTCTTCGGCGCGGCGCTCTTGGGCGCCGTCTTGGCCGGTTTGGGGAGCAGGGTCACGGTCAGCATGCGCCCCTCCGCCCGCACCACCGTTTCGGCGCTGGCGACGTCGGCCAGCTCGGTGAGGACTTTCTCGAGCAGCGACCGGCCGCGCTCCGGATGGGCCACCTCGCGGCCGCGGAACGTGACGGTGAACTTCACCTTGTCCTTCTCCCCGAGGAACTCGCGCGCCAGGCGCAGCTTGGTGGCGTAGTCGTGATCCTCGATCTTGGGGCGGAGCTTGACCTCTTTGAGGTGCACGACGTGCTGCTTCTTGCGCGCCACCCGCTCCCGCTTGGACTGCTCGTACTTGAACTTCCCGTAGTCCATGATGCGGCAGACCGGCGGGCGCGCCGTCGGCGAAACCTCGACGAGGTCGAGGCCCCTCTCCTGCGCCATCTGCAGCGCCTCGCGCGTCGACAGGATGCCCACCTGCTCGCCGTCGTCGCCGATGACCCGCACCTGCGGGACCCGGATCCGGTCGTTGATGCGCGTCTGATCCTTAGCAAACGTGCCGATGGTTCAACCCTCCCGTTGGGGGCCTACGTTTCCGCCCGGACCCGCCGCTTCCAAACGGACGCGGGGCGGAGGGAAGCGCAAGCTCCCCCCGCCCCGCGATGGAACGGACGTCCCAAGCTCAGCTTGAGAACCCGGCAGCAGGGCCCGGCGGGCCCGCGTGGGGTGAGAAGCGCGCGCTTCTGCTTCGAACGACATTGGTCCGGCAAAGCTAGCGTTTTTCCCGCACCTGCGCAAGGGCCTTTTCCAGGAAGGTGGCCGCCGTCAGGGCCTCCTCCACCCCCCCGCCGTGGCGGCGAGGGGAGACCGTGCCGCCGGCCGCGTCCCGGTCCCCCACCACCAGCATGTAGGGCACCTTTTCGGCCTCGGCCCGGCGGATCTTGGCCCCCACTTTGTCCGGCCCGTCGTCCAGGGCGACCCGCAGGCCCCCGGCGCGCAGGGCGTCGGCCACGCCCCGGGCGTAGCCGGCGCTCGACTCGGAGACGTTGAGCACCCGGACCTGCTCGGGGGCCAGCCACAGGGGAAAGACCCCGGCGTAGTGCTCGATGAGCCCGCCCACGAAGCGCTCCAGGGAGCCGAACAGGGCCCGGTGCACCATCACCACCCGGTGCTCGCGGCCGTCCGGCCCGACGTAGTTCACGTCGAAGCGCTGCGGCAGGTTCATGTCGATCTGGATGGTCGGCCCCTGCCAGGTGCGGCCGAGGGCGTCGAGCAGCTTGACGTCGATCTTGGGCCCGTAGAAGGCGCCGCCGCCCGCGTCGAGTTTGTACGGCAGCCGACGGCGCTCCAGGGCGCCGCGCAGCGACTCGGTGGCCCGCTCCCACTCGGCGTCGCCGCCGAGGTAGTGGTCCTTGGGCCGCGTCGCCAGGTAGCAGTGATAGGTGTAGCCGAAGTCGCCGAGCATGCGGTCGAGCAGCTCGAGGATGCCCTCGGCCTCGGCCCCCATCTGCTCCTCGGTGCAGAAGATGTGCGCGTCGTCGATGGTGAAACCGCGCACCCGCAGCATGCCGTGCAGCACGCCGCTGCGCTCGTAACGGTACACGGTGCCCAGTTCGGCCAGGCGCATGGGAAGCTCGCGGTAGGAGCGCTTGCGGCTCTGGTAGATCTTGATGTGACCCGGGCAGTTCATCGGCCGGACGCGGTACGGCTGCCCGTCCACGTCGATCGCCCCGTACATGCTCTCGGAGTAGTTCTCGAGGTGGCCGGAGATCTCGTAGATGCGCTCGCTGACGATGTGCGGCGTGTAGACGAGCTGGTAGCCGGCCCTGAGGTGCTCCTCCTTCCAGTAGGTCTCGATCAGGTGGCGCACCATGCCCAGCTTGGGATGCCAGCAGATGAGCCCGCCGCCGATGTCCTCCTGGACGCTGAACAGGTCCAGCTCGCGCCCCAGCTTGCGATGGTCGCGCTTCTCCGCCTCCGCGAGGCGGTGCAGGTAGGCGTCGAGCTCGGCCTGCGTCTCCCAAGCGGTGCCGTAGATGCGGGTGAGCTGCGGGTTCTTCTCGTCGCCCCGCCAGTACGCGCCCGCCAGGGTGGTGAGCTTGAAGGCGCCGATGTCGCGGGTGTTGCCGACGTGCGGCCCGCGGCACAGGTCGACGAAGTCGCCGTTGGTGTAGGTCGAGACCTCGGCGTCGCCGAGCGCGGCCGCGCCCGCGATGATCTCCACCTTGAACGGCTCGTCGCGCTCGCGGAACAGGCGCGTGGCGTCGGCGATCGAGAGCTGGGCGCGCACGAAGGGCTGGGCCGCCTCGACGATGCGCCGCATCTCGGCTTCGAGGGCCGGCAGGTCCTCGGCGGTGATGGGGCGCGGCGGCTGCACGTCGTAGTAGAAGCCGTCCTCGACCGGGGGGCCGACGCCGAGGCGGGTCCCGGGGAACAGCCGCTTGAGGGCGGCGGCCAGGACGTGCGCGCAGGAGTGGCGGATCTCGTAGTACGGGTCGCGGTCCGCCTCCGGCAGGCCGCGGGCGACGTCGTGCTGGTCCGCCGGCAGGTTCTGGCTCATGGCTCCTCGATCTCCGGCCCGCGCCGCGCGGGCCGGGACGCCGGAGAGGGTGGCGCCGGGCGGCGGCCGCGCGGGAGGCAGAGGCCTGATTCCGAAAAAGCCCCGGCGCGCCTGGGTCGCAGCACCGGAGCCTCTCGGAAGCGGGATGGTGGGCGATAGTGGACTTGAACCACTGGCCTCCTGCATGTCAAGCAGGCACTCTAACCAACTGAGCTAATCGCCCACGCGCAACCGGCTTCCGAGCCCCCCGATTCCGCTCGCAGTAAACCGCTCCGGCGCCCGCTCTGTCAAGGCGACGCGGGCGCGGCGCCGGGGGCGCCGCCCGTCGCGACCCGGCCCGCCGCCGCCGGCCCGGCTCGGCCGCCGCGCCAGGCGCGCACCACCAGCGCCACGACCAGCACCAGCAGGAGGCGCACCCCGGCGACGATCCAGCCGTTGGCCCCCACCGCCACGAACAGCAGCGTGTCCTCGGGCAGCGCGTGCCCCATGCAGATGAAGACCGCGAGCAGCTCCACCTGGCGGCGTGCCAGGCCCTCCTCGCGCACCCGGGCGATGATCACCGCCGCGCCGTAGACCAGGCCGAAGACGATGCCCGCCACGAACGGGTCGGCGCTGGCCGGCTCGAGCCCGAAGCAGCGCAGCACGGGCGCGATCGGGCGGCGCAGGCGGGCCAGCACCCCGTAGCTCTTCATGAGGTCGAGGGCGGCCACGATGGGCACCAGGATGACGAAGATGCGCAGCAGCATGCCCAGCCCGCCGCCCACGAGATCCTGCGCCAGCGGGCTCACGGCTTGCCCCCCGCCAGCCACGGCCCGAGCAGCGCCCCGAGCGCCGCCGCCGTGCCGACGCGCACCAGGGTCCAGGCCAGCGCGTGGGCGCGCATGCGCATCAAGAGGCCGGTCTCCACGATCAGGTTGTGGCAGAGGCCGAGCATGAGCGCCAGCGTGGTCACCTCGCCGGGGGCGAGCCCCAGGCCGGCCAGTGCGGCGACCGCGGCGTAGAGGCCGAGCAAGAGCCCGAGCACCATCGGCAGCGCGGCCGCGCCGGGCAGACCGAAGTGACCCATGAACGGCGACAGGTGCGCGGTGAGCCAGGGCAGCGCCGGCGAGTGCTTGAGCAGCGTGACGGCGACGTAGGTGGGAACCAGGATGACCAGCAGCTCGCGGTAGGCGGTGAGCCCGACGCGCAGCGCGTGGGCCAGGGCCGGACGGAGCGGCGGCGGGGCGGGCGGCGGGCCCGCCGGCTCCTCGGCGCGGAAATGCGACTGGACGGGCTCGAGGCGTGGCCGGAGCGGGTGGGTCATCCGCGGCGGGACGCGGCGCTCAGGCTAGAGGTCGCGCCCCACGGCGCGCGCCACGGCGCGGCAGTCGCGCACCAGGCTCTCGAATTGGGCCGGGTAGAGCGACTGCATGCCGTCGGAGAGGGCCGCTTCGGGCTGCGGGTGCACCTCGATCATGAGGCCGTCGGCCCCGGCGGCCACGGCGGCGCGGGCCATGGCCGCCACCAGATCGCGCCGCCCGGTGGCGTGGCTCGGGTCGACGATCACCGGCAGGTGCGACAGGCTCTGCACCACCGGCACGCTCGAGAGGTCGAGGGTGTTGCGCGTGTAGGTCTCGAAGGTGCGCACGCCGCGCTCGCACAGCGCCACCTGGTGGTTGCCCTGCGCCAGCACGTACTCGGCCGCCAGGAGCCACTCCTCGATGGTCGCCGCCATGCCGCGCTTGAGCAGCACCGGCTTGCGGCTCTTCCCCACCTCGCGCAGCAGCGCGTAGTTGTGCATGTTGCGCGAGCCGACCTGGAGCATGTCGGCGTAGCGCTCGACCAGCGCCAGGTGGCTCGTGTCCATCACCTCGGTGACCACCGCGAGAGCGCAGCGGTCGGCGGCGCGGCGGAGGATGCGCAGGCCCTCCTCGCCGAGGCCCTGGAACGAGTACGGCGAGGTGCGCGGCTTGAACGCCCCGCCGCGCAGGAAGCCGGCGCCGGCGGCGGCCACGAGCTCGGCCAGGCGCGTGGTCTGCGCCTCGCTCTCCACCGCGCAGGGGCCGGCGAGCAGGGCCAGGCGCGTGCCCCCGATGACCGCGTCGCGGGCCCGCACCAGCGTGGTCTCGGGGCGGAAGTCGCGCGAGGCGAGCGGGAAGGGCACGGCCGTGCGCACCACGTCGCGCACGCCCGGCAGGCGGCGGATGTGGTCGCGGTCGGCCTCGCCGGGGTCGAGGCTGACGCCCAGCACGGTGCGCTCGCGCCCTGCCGAGCGGTGCACGTCGAGGCCCATGTGGGTGAGCCGCGACTGCACTTCCTGGATCTGCTCTTCGCTGGCCTCCGGGGCCATCACGACGATCATGCGGGTGCGTCCGCGGCGGGCGCCGCGGCTCCTCGATGGGGAAATCCCGGCGGGGCGAACGCGTCCACGCCGCGCCGAACGGGTGCCCGGCACGCTAGCATCCGCTCCGCGGAGTGTCAATCCGAACGGCGGCGCGGAGGCGGCCGGGCGCCGGCGCGGCCGGGCTCAGCGGTCGGTGTGGAACGCCTCGATCATCCAGTACGGGTAGAGCCGCGGCGGCGGCGCCAGCGCGTCGAGGCGCGCCACCTCGTCCTCCGTCATCTCCCAGCCCAGCGCGCCGAGGTTGTCGTCGAGCTGCTGCGGCGTGCGGGCTCCGATGATCACCGAGGTGACGCCGTCGCGGGCCAGGAGCCAGTTGAGCGCCGCCTGCGCCACCGTGGCGCCGCGTGCCGCCGCGATCCGCTCCAGCTCCTCGACGACGCCGAATCCCCGCTCCTCGTCGAGCTTGAGGAACGCCTTCTCGCGGTCCGCGAGCCGCGCCCCCGGCGGGCGCGGTGTGCCGCGGCGGTACTTGCCGGAGAGGAAGCCGGCGGCCAGCGGGCTCCACGGCAGCACGCCGAGGCCCTGGTCGCGGCACAGCGGCAGGAGCTCCAGCTCCAGCTCGCGCTGCAGGAGGTTGTAGAGCGGCTGCAGCGTGGCGAAGCGCTCCCAGCCGTGGCGGTCGGCGATCCCCAGCGACTTCATGAGCTGCCAGGCGGCGAAGTTCGAGGCCCCGACGTAGCGCACCTTGCCCTCGCGCACCAGGTCGTCGAGCGTCGAGAGCGTCTCCTCGAGCGGCGTGCGCGCGTCCCAGCCGTGCACCTGGTAGAGGTCGAGGTAATCGGTGGCCAGGCGGCGGAGGCTGTCCTCCACGGAGCGCCGGATGTGGCGGCGCG
>Ga0315284_10016075_pt1 | contig 10623 bp, 8 predicted proteins | sample YL17G09_16_MG_FD_203696 | JGI IMG/M metagenome (GOLD analysis project Ga0315284, IMG submission 203696) | Sediment microbial communities from Yellowstone Lake, YNP, Wyoming, USA - YL17G09_16 | ecosystem: Environmental > Aquatic > Freshwater > Lake > Sediment | place: USA: Wyoming | collected...
CGCCTCCTTGAATCGCTCTTCACATTATACCACACGATAAGGGCTGGAGGCGTCCTTGTAACCACCGCGCCATCGGGGCCGTCTCCCGATAAAGATTGTATCCGGAAAAATGGGGTCAGACTTCGTTATTTCTTTATTTTGCTTTTGCGGCCCTCGACCAGATTCTTTTTCAACCAATTATATGATAAAGTGCCCCGGGAAGTGAACTCTTGGCTTCTTCGCCATAACGGCAGATCACCCAGAAAGGGGTGGCCACTCAATACCTAAATACCTAAGCCTGACCCCATTCTCATGTCAAAAACATTTGGACACGGCCTGGAACCGAAGATTTTCTGGTCCGCTTTAAGCGGAGAGGGTCTGGATAGAATCGGGTGGCTATGCTGCGAGATCTTGGGGGTCTCGCAGCTCCGCGACTTTGATTTTATCTCCATGGGACCAAAGAGCCCATAAGACCTCAATCCTGATGGGTGACTGGTGCAGTAAAGACTGACACCAAAAATGGAAAGAAGTTTCGGCAACGGTGGAGATGTGGGTAACGCAACTGCAAGACTTACAAGAAAACCTTTTTTCTTGCTCAGGAGAAATTTTTCCTCTTGACAGGGGCCTTTTAATGGGTGACCCCATTCTCCTGACCCCATTCTCGTTATATATAGAAACAAGGAGATACGCAAGAATCTTCGACCCTATTGCAAAAGTGCGTTGATGATGATATTAAACGGGGGGGATAAGGAAAAAGAGACGATATAACGCAGAAAAGGGGGTTCTAAGCAAGATGAGGAAGACACGGAGAAGACCGGTTTCATTAGTAAAAGAGAAGCAAACCCCCTATGTACTTAAAAACATTGCTGAAATCTTATATCGCGGGGTTAATGAAAACCTATTCCCGGGGCATCTTGAGCTTGTTCCACAGTTGAATGAGGTATATGAATTGGAGTTGGCCTTTTACGAAAGCAGAATTCTAACCGATGAGGAAATTATTCGGAACGGAGCCTATTTCGCTCAGGTCCGCAATGTATTAACGAAGCATTTCCTAATGTGCAGCGGTGAGCCAGTCCGACTACCTCAACATTCTTCCTCGCGGTTACGTTCTTTCTTCCAGACAAATCAGTTCAAGACCGGCTATGCAACCCACGGGTTATTCCCCTACCGGGGCAAGTTCCACCCGCAGATGATTAAAGGTTTGATCAACGTGATGGGTCTTAAGCCCGGTGAGACAGTTCTAGATCCAATGATGGGATCTGGGACTGCTCTCATAGAAGCCAGACTTATGGGTATTAAGTCCGTTGGAGTCGATGCAAGTCCCTTTTGCCGGTTTATGGCTCAGGTCAAGCTTGATGCGCTGACGGTACCCCTAACACCAGTACGTGAGGCTCTGAAAGACTGCAAGTCAGTCTATGACCATTTCATTAAACTGGCCGGACAGCCAAACCGAGGCAGCAAGAAACGCTTTGAAGGATACTCCGGAGACTTCTTTACCGTAAGGGATTCAAATGCAGAATATCCTCTAAAGCCTTCAAGTAGAGGGAACCTTCCCGCGGGATCTGACATACCAGAAGTCTATAATTTCTTCCTTTTGTCTTATTTGGATAGCGTTGGATACTCGGAGAGAAGTGACCGAAAGTCTCCATATGATCAGTTTCATGCCATCCTTGAGCGCTACTTATTCGTAGCAGAGAAGATTCAAGGCGTCCTTGCAGGGACAGAATCAGAACTCGCGGAATCAAAGGTGCTGGAAGGAGATGCGCGGCGTCTGCCTTTGCTTGACTCCAGCATTGACGGCATTATCTTTTCCCCACCTTACAGTTTCGCCATCGACTATCTGGAAAATGACTCGTTCCACCTGGGCTTTTTGGGAATTGATATTGATAAACTTCGAGAAGAAATGATCGGTCTGAGAGGGCGAACGCTCCGGCAAAAATTTGAACTATATAAGACGGATATGGGAAAAGTACTTTCTGAATGCGCGCGGTTGCTGCGCCCAGGTCGAATATGCACCATTGTCGTAGGGACGAATAACAATCAATTAAGTAAGATTCTTGAGGTATCTCCAGATGAGGTGAAGGGTATCGATGAGCTTTTAGTCGAACTCGGGAAACCTCATGGTTTACACCTTATCCGGAAACTCAGTCGCCAAATAACTGGAATGGCGAACACCATGAGAACCGAATTTATTGTCATGTTGCAACGAAGGTAATCCAATTATTGAAGAGCTCTGCCATCTGTACCTTTTGGAATGCGAGGCACAGATCGGCTTACCGCGTCATGTTCAATAGCAATAACGGTAAGAAGTCCTTCTTCTACTTTCAGAGCCCTCCAAAGGGGGAAATAGGGTTCCAGCTCAGGAAAGTTGCCAACTCGATCCGTAAGATACCTATACATCGCCCTTGTAGGTAGAACCAATACACCACCTATCAATATCTTCTTAAGAATTCCCAGGGCCATCTTATTTATCGCGCGGTGACTTGAAGATATGTTTCCTGTCTCCCACTCTACGCAAAAAAGGCGATCTCCGACAGGATAGGTAGCATCCATGGGCCCTGGCTTTTTCAAGGTAGCGATATCAACCGTCACCTCGAGGGACCAGCCAAGAGATTTTAAATGGGCCATGCAAGCATCTTTGATTGGTTTCACTCCACTCCCTTCGCCCCTCGCTTTACCTGGCTGGTCGTAAAGTGTGAAGGAACCTGAGCCGACCGGCCATTCTATAGCTTCAATGGCCTGCCTGATATGCTTCTCTATCGTTTTCCATGTTTCAGTGTGAGAGACCCCCCCGGCATCGATTAAGCATTCCATTCTAACTATTTTCACCTGATTTTTCTCCTTTCTCCGCCATCTCGTCTGCGGACCTGACTAACTCGCGCTTCGGTCCGCCGCAGAATCTCAGAAGGTGAAACTTCTAACGTGGCGGACAACTGAAAAATGGTATTCAGGGATGGACTTTTTCTCCCGCGTTCAAGGAGGCTGATATAAGTACGATGGTAGCCACTCTCGAAGGCAAGTTCTTCCTGTGATACAGAATGTTCTTGCCGGATTTCTTTAAGAACTTTACCGAATGCCTCTTCGGGGGTCATAATTGTTCCTCCTTTTAGATCCTGCGTAAGATACATGGTCTGCCAGTGTAGACTAAAAATCTACAGACTATAGTATTCATCACAACGACTGATGATGACAGCCTCTCCTCGTATTTCTATATATAACGCCCATAAGAACATAAATTGACAGAAGAACTTCCTTGCAATGCGGTCGTGCTATGCCCCGTGCCCCGACAAGGATGGATTGATGGCCCATGGGCTTTCCCTCATCTCATTGTCCAGGGTGTTAAGCGAGAATGGATCTTTCAGGGTAACGAGAAACAACGCGATATCCTGAGCCGCCTGGCGAATGTTCTCATCGAGACTGCCATTCCTCCAATACCCTGGGATAAGGAATCAAAGGATACAAATATGGAGAAGGTATTACCGTGTGGTGGAATGGAGAGCCCACTCTGCTATTAGGTGGTAAGAGTGTTGGCGATGAAGCCGGGAAATCTATATAATTTAACGGACCTCCCACCCTCTTTTTGCCCACGTCGTGAAAAAAGCTACGGATGCCGAGGCGGAGATTGCGAAAGCTCTTGCCGGAGGTCCCTCCGCGACAACTGAAGCAGTCGGAGGCCTCGACCCAACAACAGAAATGTGAACATTTTCATCAACTTTGCTTCTCCCAAGAACGTATGCCAATAAACAAATCGGACCACGAGTTTCCGCCCTATCTTGTGGTTTTTTACCCTGGTTTTTTTCCTTGACATACAACTCCGTTTATCGTAGATTCAACTCACCCTAAAGTGAGTTCTTATCAGAGAGGTGGGAGTTTGGGATCTAGGAGAATGACGGTTCCCCGGCGACTGGCATTCCTGCTCATTAGCGACATCCACTTTGGTCCCTCCGCCATCAGTGCCGACTTTGCACTGAAAGATGCTCCTCCGAAACACGAGATTTCTGGAGCAGCTCCGATGAAAACGAGTCTTATTGAAGCTCTTTCCGGCAAGAACATATCCCTTCTCTTTGCCAGTGGGGACTTGACCTCAACAGGAAGCCCGTCAGAGCTTGAACAGTGTTCGATGACTGTAATTGAAATCGGTTCTACTCTTGGTATCCAAAACGGGAACATCTTCTTTACCTTCGGAAACCACGACGTTGATTGGAAGGTCTCGTCTTTGGCCACAGTGAAGGGAGGAAACAAAGACCCTCTCTATACGAAGGTAGCAGCGGAAATTAGCGGGATCTTTGTCAGGAACCCGACTCCATCCAACGCAGGCCCACTTCCGGGGTGTGCCGTCTATGAACGCGATAACTTCATTCTTATCGTTGCGAATTCCGGGTATTACTGTTCGCATGCCCAAAAATACGAGCACGGAATGCTTGGCACGGAGCAGCTCAAATGGCTCGAAGGGTCATTTTCAGGGATTTCCTATGATGATCCGCGCTGGCGAATACTACTTCTTCACCACCATCCTCAGAAGTACTCATTCCCAACTCCCACCGAAGACATCTCTTGCCTCCAGGAGGGCTCCGAACTCCTTGACCTAATTGGAAAGAGCAAATTTGACGTTGTATGTCATGGGCACAGGCATCACCCTTCCCTTCGTACGATGATGTTAACAGGATGGGCGGCTCCTGTGACATTTCTTTGTGCGGGTAGCTTGGCAGTGGATGTAGTAGCGCGTCGCTATGGAGAGATACCCAACGTATGTCACGTCGTAAATCTCGAATCGCGCACGCCAAATCATGCAGCAATTGGAAATGTCCTAACATATAAGTACAGCACTTCGGTAGGGTGGACTCCGGTATCATCACACTCCCCGGAAGTTCCGCTCGATGGAAAACACTGGTTTGGCAGCATTGCAACAGAAGAAGAAAGAAGGAAGGGCGCGTTAGCGATAATGACGCCTCTGATCCGAGATAACGCCACTGACTACATTGATCTCCCGTCCTACAATTCCTTGCCCCTATCGTTGCAATGTATGCCGATTGGCTCATTGAACACACTCATAAAGGAAATAGCCCGAGAGACATTTTCGATGAAGGTTATGGGGGTTTACCCTGATGAACCTGTAGTCCTCAGGAAGTAGTATTATGTCCGGGTTAAGTTATAAACTAAAGGGATACAAAGGCGGGAATCCTTTTCAGGAATCCCAAGCGCGGACGTACGGTGATGATAAGATCATAGCCGAATTCTTTCCCACATCGTTCTTCTGGTCTCTTTTTAATGAACAGCACGAAATCCTGCTGGGGACCCGAGGCAGTGGAAAAACTATCTTGCTCAAAATGTTAACGTATTCGTGCCTTCGTCGTTTTGACAATCCTCAGGCAAGAGATTACGTAGCTAAGAAGAGCTTTCTGGGATTTTACGTCCCCCTCCACCTTGAGTTCATCGCATCTCTGCCTGGAATGGAAGCTTCTGAAGCAGAAAGACTCCTCTACTTTCAACTCGCTTTCAACTGTATAACTGCCAAATCGCTCCTCACTCAGGTGGCAGATATCCTTAATAATACAGAGGAGGATCCGAAGAAACGTCTAAAAAAGGAAGCACAAATTGTAGACCACATTGCTCCTATGTGGTGCCCCGATAAGGAGCAAGCGAAACAGATTTCCAGTATAAGGGATCTCGAGTGGTATGTGGACTTGCTTTACAACAATATGGACACACTAAATAAAGAGGGCCTGGAGAGAATCGGGCAGTTCTCAAAGAAACTGATGTCCCCTATTGTTAACATTCTTCTTCGTCTCACGAATGACCTCGGATTCGATCCACAAAATACCAATTGGATCGCGTGCATAGACGAGGCAGAGTTCCTGAGCGAGCCTTTTATCAGGTGCATCAATACTTTCCTGCGCAGCGAGAAGCGGCCGCTTGTGGTCAAGATGGCCACCTTACCCTCCAAGCACTCAACGCGGGAGACTCTTGTCGAGGGGGTCTCGATTGAGCCGGGTGGCAATGACTTCAACTATCGAATCATCGATCCCCGCTGGGATTCCGCGGATTTTGAGGGTTTGTGTAACAACATTTGTCGGGTTAGGTTAGCGAGGTGTGGGATAGTTGATTCGGATCTTACGCTAGAGAAGTTCCTTGGTGTTGTGGGGCAGAATGACGACTTGATCGACTACTTCCGCCTCGAACTGCCTGAGGAAGCGACCGAAGAGAAGATTCTGGAGGGCATCAAAAAGTCGCTCTCGCAACGTCGTGGAGACCACCTTTGTAGCCTGATTAAAGACAAAGAGAAGCGGGGGAAGCCCTATCTGAACAAGTATAGCCCGGTCTACTTCATGCGCCGAATGCGTGAAGAGAATTCGAAGGGAGCAAGAGTTGTTGGTTGGTTCGCTGGAGCGAAAATGATAAGAAGAATTGCTGACGGCAATCCACGTCGGTTTATCCAAATTATGAACGCGCTCGTAGAGCAAGCACGAGAAGGTGAGTTGCATCCGAAGGATCAACATCGAGTATTGACGCACTTTAGCAAGTCGGTTCTCGGGGTAAGCGAGGCCCTTCAGCGCTATGGCCTCGTGTTGCGAGGACTCATTGCTCAGATCGGCGAATTGCTCGCTGCTAAAGTCCACGAAGACCCGATGGTAAATAGTGGATGCAATTTCAGGGTTGGAAGAGATCTAATAGAAGATCATCTTGTTCTTGGCGCTCTAAAACTGGCAGTTGACTTTCTTCATATGCGGGTTGACGAGGACAGCCTGCTTCATGGTATAGGCGAGCATTCCGACTTCCGGCTGTGCTTCCTCTACGGTGTTGAGTATTGGATTCCTATGCGGAAGGGAGACGCATTTGTCCTTCGAAGCCGTGAGCCCCTCCTGAATCTTGACGTGCCTACGACTCGACATGGTGCCGAACGCGCATTGGCGCAAATTCAATTGGAACTTTTCGATGACAATCACGAATGAAAGACCAGTCTTCAGAGGGATTGGAACCTCCACACAATCTGATTGGCTCAAGGCCGCGGCAGATGCCCCCGCAAGGCAGCGCTTGTTCATTGTAACTTCGGGTTATGAAGCCAGGAGCACCCGGTGGACTGAAAGGACCCTGGACGATCCTGCCCTCCCAGGCAAAGCCTCGTTTATGGTAGTGGGATTCAAGGACTTCCCAGCCGCACTTAGCCGCCCACGGAATGACGAATTCTATCGCAAAAGACGGCTCGAACCCTCTCCCGAGAGTTCTGAGCAGCAGGAAGCGTTTCTCGAGCGAATCAATCTCGCCGTCGTGACGCTCTTGGCTGAATCAGCTGACGAGCCTGTCGAAGTACATGTTGACTATTCGTCCATGCCACGCCTTTGGTACTGTCGTCTGCCTCTGCTCCTCGAAAAAGTGCTCCGTCGACAAGACAAGGTCTACTTTTGGTACACGCCTGGTCTCTATCCCGAAACGGAGTACCCGACGGCCGGCGTAGAGGATTTCCATGTGTTCTCGGGCAGGCCGTCTCTGGGGGCCGCATACCGCACCCATATATTCGGACTGGGCTTTGACCATACTAGATCCCAGGCAATATGGAGCATCATTGATCCCCAGAATCTCGTGTGCTTCTATGCCGACCCGGCCTCTAAACCAGAATACGTGGCCCAGGTGAAAAAAGACAATAAAATTGTGCTATCGTCCGCTAACTACACATTCACTGTTCCCATGCATGACTTCGTGCTTGCGTATAGCAAGATTGCCGCAGTTGCTTCGGAGTTCCGAGATTCCGGCGATGTAATCCTCGTGCCCGATGGGCCTAAACCTCTCATACTCGCCGCCTCTTTAGTACCACTTCGACTAGGCAGAAAGGGGATCACCTGTTTCCACGTCAAGCGGCGTAAGGAAAAGGATTTCAAACCGGTTGATGTGAAACCTCTGTCTGATCCTGTCGGGTTCCATTTTTGTGGTCGGCGCGATGAATGAAGGATTTCAATCCCAGCATGGCATCTTGTCGCAAAACGGGGGCCGCAGCCTGTCAGGGTGCGCGGTTGTCATGCCGGTCCAGCCTTTCCTCAAGTGGGCGGGAGGTAAGAGATGGGTTGCCCCTCTCGTAGTGCATAGCATAGCGCCACACCTTAAGCACAACTACGTTGAGCCATTCTTCGGTGGAGGTGCGGTATTCTTTCGACTTCAACCCAAGAGAGCCATTCTGTCCGATATCAATCCTGAACTTGTCCACTGCCTGCGCTCCGTCAGGGACAATGTTGATCGCATCGTGGATAGAATCCGGGTGTGGTCCAATAGCAAAAGCTGCTACTACCGTGTTCGCAAGCGAAGGCCCCACGTTGGATACGGTGCGGCGGCACGGTTAATCTATCTAACTCGAACATGTTGGGGGGGAGTGTACCGTGTAAACCAGAGAGGTGAATTCAATGTTCCTTTTGGTAATTCCGGCCGGCCAGTATGTGACTTTGAGAACTTGAAGGCCTGCGCCCGCGTCTTGCATCGTGCGGATATTTACTGTAGTGACTTTGAACAAGTCATTGAGCTGGCGAGCGCCGGAGACGTTGTTTATGCAGATCCTCCATATACCACACTAGGACAAAACAACGGATTCGTTCGATATAACGAACGCCTGTTCGCATGGCGTGACCAACAAAGATTGGCTTCTGCGTGCAAGTGTGCAGCCCATCGTGGGGCGTTTGTGGTTGTGAGTAGCCTCTGGCACGAGTCAGTCTTAGGACTGTATGCAGGGTGGTGGGCGGCACGTATCAACCGGTATTCGACAGTCAGTGCGGTGCTCGAAGGAAGGCGGCAAGTATTGGAAGCACTAGTATTTAGCAGCAGACCATCGCTCGATCAGTTGAGCAGTTTCTGTGAAAAGCACGGACTTAACGTCTTTCGAATATGACAGCCCCTTTTTGGGGCGACACAGGCTCGGAATAGCCCCGCTATAGTTGAGTCAGGACGGGATTTAGGACAAAATGCGAACGCAGACATCGGCACTCCAGTCAGTTTCAGTCGAAAGGAAGTGGCATCCCTTCTCGGTATGTGATCCCAAGATCTCTTTGTATCAGGGCTACACGACCGAGCGCGGTGTTCTGTTCAATAGTGACTGCCTGCAAATCCTCCCGCACATACATGATTCGACCGTCGACACGGTCTTTGCTGACCCGCCTTTCAACTTAGCCAAGGGCTACGGGAAGAAGATCAATGACGACCTTCCTGACCTTGAATACATTGAATGGTGCAAATTGTGGCTAGATCACTGCCAGCGGATTCTTAAACCAGGCGGCGCCCTCTTCGTTTACAACCTGCCGAAGTGGAGCATTATCATAGGTAATTATCTAACTGAGCGGGGTATGCTCTTTCGCCACTGGATTGCCGTGAGCGTCAAACTGAGCCTGCCGATTCCCGGACGTCTCTATCCTTCCCATTACAGCCTCCTCTATTTCTCAAAGGGTAAGCCCAAGACTTTTCGCCGGATAAGAACGCCCATCAAGACTTGTCGCCACTGCGGGGGTGAAATCCGAGACTACGGTGGGCACAGGAATGCTATGAATCCCAATGGTGTCAATCTCACGGACGTGTGGGATGACATCCCACCGGTTCGGCACTGGAAGTACAAGAGCAGGAAACGCACTGCGAACCAACTGTCAACGAAGCTTCTTGACAGGGTAGTGCAGATGTCTACACGCGAGGAGGATTTGGTGCTTGACCCCTTCGGGGGGAGCGGAACAACATATGACGTCTGCGAGCGTAGGAAGCGCTACTGGATCGGAATCGAAAAGGAGAGTTGCGACGTAATCATTGAAAGGTTGTCATCCTCGCTCATATCCCCCCATGATTCCGAAGACTATGTCGAGGGCTGAAACCAAACATGCCGGACATAGGAAGCCAACGTTGTTTACTATTTCAAGGAAGAAGCTGCATAGGAGAGTTGGGGGCTTCTCAACAAAATTAGGCCTTGAAATGTGAATCGACCTTCATAACAATCTTCCCCAATTCTCTATCCGTTGCCATCGCCTCCCTCACCCGCGGCGCCTGTAGGCTTCCGGCGTGCACGGTCAACCACGGTTGATAACCTCCCCGACAAGGCGATCCAGTTCCTGTTGATCTGGAAAGCTTTTCCCGATTCTCCGACCAATCGCCACAAGCTTGTCCCGCGCCGGATACCGAAAGGAGCGGAGGTCCGCGGCGTTCACTTGAGTGTGTCCGCTGAATTGACGGAAGTAGGAATCTACAAGTGTCGAGTTCAGAAATGCAGCAAGGCCCTTAGCCATGGTCACCGGCAAGCCAGAGCCCCGAATATGGTAGTAGTTCAAGTGGTTCTCAAACGCGACCCGGTCGGATGGGACACGCTCAGGGTCGTACACTGCCGCCACCACACGACGTCGCTCCTCCTTAGTTGAGAACCTCTTCACTAGAACATAATGGCCCTGCGGGACCAGAAGATCCTCTGCGCCCTGCCCAACCGCGAGGGCATTCGCCTTCCGTGTGCGCCCGTTGGGCCAATCTACAAAACCGCCCTGGAGGTGACACGGATATATGAGGGGCACTGTGTCCCGTCCTGGTTGAGCGCGGAGGAGGTGCTTCGCCCGGAAGTCCACCACTCGTCCGGTGGAGATGGTCAGGCCAAGATCTGCTAAGGTGGAGTCGAGGTTCAAAATCTGACGGCGGATTGAA
>Ga0315284_10016076_pt1 | contig 10623 bp, 9 predicted proteins | sample YL17G09_16_MG_FD_203696 | JGI IMG/M metagenome (GOLD analysis project Ga0315284, IMG submission 203696) | Sediment microbial communities from Yellowstone Lake, YNP, Wyoming, USA - YL17G09_16 | ecosystem: Environmental > Aquatic > Freshwater > Lake > Sediment | place: USA: Wyoming | collected...
TCAAGGCCCGGATGCGTCAGACCGTCTGGCGGGAGGCGATTGAAGATGTCGTCAAGCACACCCATGAGAAACCCGTGCTCAGCCGCCTGGAACGGCTCCTGGCGGCGTGAAATCGGTCAGTTTGAGTTACTGGATCGGTAAATAGTTCTACAAGCAAGGTAGGCATACTTTAGTTATAGATACGCATCTAAAAGAACAAAGAAATGTTATTTTGCTCTATATGCTATATGAAGCAACTCTCATTAATCTACGAAGATATGAAAATTTAGACTTGACATATTTAATTCCAAGCCGAATAATCAAAGTAAACACGCCCATACTGGGCATGAGCCTTTAGCATTGATTTGGAGCTTTTATGCTTGAAAGAGATTCTTTAACTACTGAAATAGCGCCGAAAGCATACGATGATGTGAAGAAGTTTTTGGACAAGACTGGGTTTTCTGCAAGCGCCGTACTCGTTCAGAGGGAGGGTGTTAGGGGTTTGCGCGCATTGATGTTCGCAGAGGAGAAAGAAGTTCCAGTAGTTAAGTTATCTAAGTTTCCAAAGTCAGGATATGCTTCGTGGCTGTTTGGCCCCACACCACAGATTGCCGTTGATATGGAACAAATCAAACAATGGAAGCCAAACGCCGTAAGCAAATCGGGGGAAATTGAGAATTGCAACTCTGATATTCAGTTGGCTAGAGTTATATTACATGAGATTGGGCATTGCAGGATTCACGGTGAGCATCTCTTAAGCCCTGATAGAATTGACCCAAATGGATGGGCGGAGCCGGCAAAAGCTGATGAAGAAGAGGAAGCATGGGTGTACTCGGGGCTGGTATTGGCTCTTTTTCTTGGAAAATATGCTTTAGAGATATGCCCTAATGGTTATGATAACACGTCCAAGATCCCGATATAAAAAGCTGTCTCCTTTCCTCCGATTAATTTGGTCGCTGAAATATGGGAATTCTTTGAATCTGTGGGATGAATGATTGCCAAAACAAACAGTACTTTCTACATGAACTAGCTGTCAAAAAGCACACCACCTTGGGAGGACAGTGAATCCGGTTTTAGCTGATTTCCTCGAGGATCTTTAGCACAACATATACTCTAGCTTGGTCTTCCAATTTGATCGGTTTTCCATCTCCGCCACAATATCTTACGGAGTGTACTCCAGTTTTTGCCATGTCTTTGACAATTTCCTTAATATCGTCATCACTAACGTGGTCATTTATTTCAAGAGCGGTATCAGCAGTAAGATCCAGGGGGAACGATGCTCTACAAAAAACCTTACGATTAATTCGGTCAGGATTGGCCTCGCACTCGTCCATGCTGGGAAAGCCATCTTGTCCGAACATACAAACACCATCGAGTTCTAAATTGGTGTAACCCTTTTTGTCGCGCCCGTTAATGATGGCCCGCTGCAAGAGTTTTCTAACAACACCTTCATTCCCATAGAATTTACGCACGTAGTTATACTGAGTGGACATTACATTTCTTTCCCTTTATTAATACGTGCTAAAAGCAAAAAAGCATCAACAAACTGCTAATGCACAGCCAATCAATCCTCTCCTCCAACACTCACAATTATACCCAAGACGCCCCATCCGTCAACGCGCAATTATAGATTCTTCTGAATATATCCTGTATCATCAAAAAGCAAGAAAAATCTTTAATAAAAGTAAATTTTTTCATAGCCGCTCAGTTCCCTGCTCCGTCTGGCGGCCTGGCGGCAGGCCTGCACGAGTGCCTGGCGGACCTTGGCGGATTCGAGCGACTCGACGGCAGCCTGTGTGGTCCCGCCTGGGCTGGTGACCTTTCGTCGAAGCAGCTCAGCCGGCTCACTGGATTCCGCAAGCAACCTGCCCGCCCCAAGGCAGGTCATCCTGGCCAGCTTCTCAGCAACCTCTGGCGCTAAACCCTCTTCTATCCCCGCCTGGGTCATGGCTTCGACCATGTAGAAAAAGTACGCCGGCCCTGAGCCGCTGACAGCGGTGACGGCGTCGAGGTCTTTCTCGTCGACCAGGCAGACCTCCCCAGCCGAGGCGAACAGCCGCTGCGTCCAGGCGAGGTCGTCGGCCCCTGCCCGCGGTCCGCCAGCCACGGCTGACATGCCCGCACCAACCAGCATGGGCGTGTTGGGCATGACGCGGACGATCCTGCATTTACCGCCCAGTGATTTGTCGATCTTCGATGTCTTAATGCCAGCGACGATCGAGATGACCAGCGTCCGATTGCTCAGGACGGGTGCGATCTCAGCCAGTACCGCATCCAGCACCTGGGGTTTTACAGCCAGCAGCACTCGCGGCGCCCGGGCGGGTGCGGCGTTGTCGGCTGTGCACTCTACCCCAAGCTGCGAGCGTATCTCCTCCCGCCTGCCAGCCAGCGGCTCGGACACTATCATCGCCCCGCCCGGCAGCAATCGGCTCCGAAGTACCCCGCCGATGATTGCCCAGGCCATGTTCCCCCCGCCTATGATTCCAAGTTCGTATCTGGACATTTTCGCGCCCTTGTCAGCCGGTTGACGCTATTTCAGCATCGCCCGATGTTCTCGAATAAGTTTTTTCAGGCTGACGACGATATCCGCAAGCCTGCTGGGCCTGTTGCCAAGCGCCCACACCCTAGGCAGTTCTTTTTCCATCTTTACAAGCCCGTTCAGCACCGGCCGGACCAGCGCCGGCGGGATCGGCCTGCCCTGCCTGATGCGTTTGATAATGATCATTCGCCGGCAGGCGAGTGAGTCCTGGAAGGTTCCAAGTGCGTATTCCTGGATCGACCTGTCAACCAGGTCGGTTTTTTTGGTTGCGGGCCAGGTGAGTTTGGAAAGCTCCTCAGCCCGCCCAGCCAGGAGCCTTTCGTCCTTGCCGTCGATCCATTGCCCGAATCGCTCGGAGTCTTTTACAAGCCCGGCTGTGGGGTGGAGGAATCGGCCATACAGCGGTGATGAGTTGATATATTCTTCATTCAGCGATTCGTTGGTCCTGCCCAGGATGCGGATTTTTCGCGACAGGTCGCCGCGGTCGGGCCCGAAGGTCTGGAGGCAGAATGATTCCGTAAAATGCCGGCTGAAGGATTGTTTATTGGTTTGATGAAGCGCCCAGCTGCATGCACCACCCCATGCGACGTTATGCAGGCTTATCGCCTGCATGTTGCGGTGCCCGCCGTCGCCCCAGTCGGTGTTCAAAAGGCCTTGGGCTTGGTTTTTCAGGCCCTCTGCCGCGAAGTTGGAGATATTCGCCATCCCCTCAGCCAGCCGGCAGCCGTGACTTCCCCACGCGTTGGTGCCCGGGCAGACCACCAACGGCAGGCCCACGTCGGTTATCTCATGGGTCCTTGGGATGCGCTTGCCGTGCGGGCCGTAATCCCAATTGAGCATAACGATGTCCTTGGGCCAGTCGCCCAGAAGCTCGGGATATTTCAAGACGATGTCGGCCCAGGCGTTGGTCCGCTTGCCGTGCTTTTGGCAGAGCCTGTGGATCTTCAAGAGGAAATCCATGTAAATCCTGCCCGCGCCGAGCCGCTTTGCGCGGGCCTTGCTTCTGCCGGCTCCCAGTTCCCACGTCTCGTCGCCGCAGATGTTGAAGTCGTCGGCCTGGAAAAGCGGCACGAACTCTTCGTAAAGCTCTGCCACCAGCCTTATCGAGCCCGGATCAGACGGGCACAAGGTCGAACAGTGTTCCCCACCGGGCAGTTCTTTCAGGTGAGAGTACTCAGGCAGCGCCAGGATCTTCTCCATGTGCCCGAAGCTTGCGAGCGAACCGACGAACCGCACATGGTGGGCGCGGCAATGGTCCTGTATCTCTAAAAGGTCCTGCGGCGTAAACGGGCTGAAACCCTTGCCGATCTGGGGATGGCGGTGAAATGCAAATACGTTTTCGACGTATAGTTGAAGCTCGTTGATCTTCCAGCCTGCAAGCAGCCCTATAAGTTCCTTTATGGTTTGGACGGTTGGAACCTTTCCGCGCGAGCAGTCCAGGTAGAATCCGCGTCTTGAAAAGTCGGGCCAATCCTCGATCCGGCAGCAGCCCAGGCGGCGGGGCTGGGACCGGATCATCTGCCTTAGCGTCGCCAGGGCGTAATATGACCCGGCATCCCCGCCTGTAAAAATCTCTATCCCGTTTGGTCTGACGGTCATCCGATAGGCCTGGGGATTCTTTATGGATGGATCTCGCCGGATCCTCAGCGTCGCAGGTCCGAATGCGTTTCGGACGATTCGGGCGGCGCATTTCAGGTGCGCCCTCAATTGCCCAGCCAGCATATCAAGCGGCAGCAGGTCGGCTTGAGAGGGGCTGGCGAGAATGACGGACTTGGGCCAATAAAAATGCCCAGGCTGATCAGTCTGGCGCTGGGGGGGAATCAACAGATCGATTTTGCTCATTTTAAAAGCTCCAGAGTTACGAAACCGGCTCCGCATACTCTACAATTATTGTTGGAAACTTCAAAGGCTCTTACCAGCGGTCGTCATCGAATCGGCAGGGCCGATTTACTGTTAACAGGAGAATCTGATCATGTTGAACGAAGCCAGACTACTCATGTTTGTTTTTCTCTTGGCGGGGATGGTTTTCTCGGTTTTCGCAGCCTCGCCGGCTGAGTTGTCGCCTAAGCCGCTGCCTGAGGCAGACCGGCAGGGGAGCGGCTTTAGCCTGGAAAGGGCGCTGGCCGAGAGGCGGTCGGTGCGCACCTACACCGATCAGGAGTTAAGCGAGCGGCAGATTGCCCAGTTATGCTGGGCGGGCCAGGGCATAACCGACCCTGACCGGGGCCTGCGGACCTGCCCGTCGGCGGGGGCGACGTTTCCGCTGGAACTTTATGTCGTCCTGGCTGGGGGGGTGGACCATTACGAACCAGCATCGCACGGTCTAACAAGGCATCTGGACGGGGATATCCGCCCCGGGCTTCAGCGGGCCTGCCTTAACCAGCCGTGGGTCGGCAGGGCGCCTGTGGTTTTCATCGTATCCGCCGACTTCAGCAGGACCGCCCGGCGGTATAGCCGGCGGACTGATCGCTACGTCTGGATGGAGGTCGGCCATGCCGGGCAGAACATCCTGCTCCAGGCCCAGGCGATGGGGCTCGGTGCGGTTCCGGTGGGGGCGTTCGACGATGAGGCCTTGGCGGGATTGCTGGGCCTGCCCGACGGTCAGCAGCCGCTTTATGTAATTCCGGTTGGCTTTCCGAGTGCATCGGAGTAGACACCCCCAGCCACGCCAGGCCTATGAATGTGAATTGCCGGCTGAGCTATTCCAGGTTCGCGTGGCGCTGGCGGTAGGCTTCCTGGTCGAGCTTCAAGCTGCCCGACAGCACGTTGAATACCGCGTCGAGGCACAGGCTGGCGGCGTGTTCGAAGACCGCCGCCCTCAAAACGATGTCGTCGGAGCTTGCGGGGATGAGCACGACCTTGTCTGCGCCGCGGGCGAGCGGTGAATCGGCGTCGGCGGTCAAGGCGACCACTTTCGCTCCCAGCTGGCGTGCCCGGCGGGCGATGTAGTCGGTAATGCCGGTCTGGCCGGTGCAGCTTATCGCAACCAGCAGGTCGTCCTCGCCGGCTGCGGGCGTGATCGTCTCTCCCGGGATGAACGTCGGCAGCCCGGTGTGCATCAGCCGCATCCCGAAGCTGCGGGCGACAAGCCCGCTCCTGCCCGCACCGGTGACGAAGGTCCGCCGAACGCGGGGGAGCATATCGGCAAGTTCAAGGAAGCTTTGCCAATCCACCCGGGCCATCACGTCGGCGATCTGACCCAGGAGGTTCTGACCGGCTATCTGAACTGTATCTTTGTCTTTCATGCGTTTAATCGGCGGCTGGTTTGAGCCGTTCTTATCCGATTGCCCCTCCGCCCTTTTGCTCCCATCGCTTCAGGTCCAGCACCCGCGCGAGCGTGGATTGCTGGTCGCGGATTTCCGTCCGAACACGGTTTTCGAACTCCAGCACGTCGGCGGCGCGGTTGGCCATCTCGACGGCCTGGCTGGCGGGCAGGACCATCACGCCGTCGTCGTCGGCGACGATCCAGTCGCCCGGGCAGATCCGCTGACCCGATATGACGATCGGGACGTTTATCCGTCCCACGCCCATCGGATCGCCCGCGTGCGAGCAGACCAGGCGGGTCCAGACCGCAAACTCAAGCCTGCGGATCTCACCGGTGTCCCGCACCGCACCGTGCACGACCAGACCTGCAAGGCCCTTGTTCTTTGCGCTTTCGGTTGCAAGCTCTCCCCAGACAGCCGGCGGGTTTCCGGCGGCGTCGACGACGATGATCTCGCCGGACCTGGCGACGTCTATCGCCCCGACCGGCTTGGACCAGTCGCCCGGAACCGTCCGCACCGTGACAGCCTGCCCGCAGGCAAAGGCGCCCTCGACCAAAGGCCTGATGCCCTCAAGGCAGGGCTGGCGATGCCATCCGTCGGAGATGTTGCTCGTTCGGATTTTCTGAAGGGCTTGGTGAAGCTCAGCCTCGCCTGAGCGTGAGCGTATAAAATGCTCGCTGGGGACCGCCAGGCCCGTTGAGAGCGCCTTTTTGATGTCGGCGGCTGCCTGCCTTGGGTCGGAGGCCTTGGTTATCGCCCCTCCGACGATCACCACGTCGGCACCGGCGGAGGCAGCGGCGGGGGCGGTCTGGGAGTTGATCCCGCCGGCCACCGCGAGCGTCAGGTGGGTCCTGCTGCGGATATTTTTAAGCAGCGCAAGCGGGTCAGCCCCAGCCATCTGCACGTCGATCGGGCAGTGAACGTCCAGCCAGGCCACCCCCAGCTCAGCGGCGGATGCGGCAAAATCGGCTGGGTTGTCCAGGCCCATCAGGTCCACGGCTATCGCAAGCCCGTAATGTCTGCCCGCTTCGACGCATTCGCGGATGGTGGCAGCTGAGGCGGCGGCGCAGACCGTCATGACGTTCGCCCCGGCCTTGGCAGCCGACTCCGCCTCGATCCTGCCGGCGTCCATCGTCTTCATGTCGGCGACGATCAGCCTGTCGGGGAACATGTCCCTGAGCCTGCGGACCGCGTCCAGACCCTCGGATTTTATCAGCGGCGTGCCCGCTTCGATGTAGTCCGCCCCGCCTTCGACAGCCTGGCGGGCTACCTCAACAGCACGGTGCATGTCAACAAAGTCCAGGGCTACCTGGAGCTTTACGTCTGCCATATCAGCCTTTTCCTTTCGAACACCAATTACGATATCTCAAAACCCCGCCATGGGCAACGTTAAGCGCAATGCACGTCAGTTGGTACCGCGGCCGATTGCTGGCGGTTTTAGAGGATCCGAGACGGGCATATCATGACATTGTCGTGTCCGGGAACAATTATATCCACGATCTCCAGAAGGTCCTGGAGCGATTGGACCGCCTGCTTGAGGTCGTCTGATCCTTCCCACACCTGCCCGCTGAGCACGTGCCGGGCCGTTATCGCCGCGTCGCCGGCTATTATCACCGTCGAGGTTGCACCAGCCAGCAGGATCCCCGCCCCGCCCGGTGAAGCTCCGGGCAGCGGAAAAAGCTGCACCTGCGGGCTGAACTGGTCTGGCGCCGGTTTGATGCGATCAAGGAGCTTAAGCTCAGCATCTGCGGAGAGCTCCTTTTCACCGAGCAGGCTGGTGATCTGGTCGAGGTTGTCGAGCTTGTCCCTCCAGGCATCTATCTCTTGGCTGCATGCCCACCAGTTTGCCTGGGCAAGCGCCTCGATGCTCCGCCTGTGAACGGGCCTGAGCGTCGTGCAGAAAACGTCGGTCACCTTCGACAGGCCCTTGCCGGTCCGCTCCGAGAACCTGGCACCCAAAGCAGCCGCCGGCAGCGACGGATCGACCAGGATCAGCCGGCCGGCGTCCTCGATAAGCGTCGTGGTCGCATGGGAGGTCCGGACGGGGAACTTTTCGCCCCAAAGACGGTTGTACGACAAGGCACCGATGCTGATGATCGTATATTCGACAGGCATATATATTGCTCCCGCTGGGCTTGGTAAATTTCGCTTCGCCCGTCAGCTGTTTTATTTCATCGTGGTTACTTCAACCTTGCCGCCACCGAAGCTCACGCGCACGAGGCCGTTGGTCTGCGTGGCGTAGTACCGGCGTTTTTCCGTCAGCCGGCGCCAGAATAACCCCACCCGCCCGTTGGCTGATGGAACAATGCCCGGATCGCGCGAGTTGCTGACGATGACCACGTCCGGATCGACCGCCGCCAGCAGGTCCGGCAGGGTGGGCTTCCAGCTGCCGTGGTGTGGCAGCAGCATCACGTCGCTTTTAATGGCCCAGCCAAGCTCCATCAGCCTTGACTGGCCAAACACCTCGACGTCGCCGGGCAGGAGCACGCTTCTATCATCGCAAACCAGCCTCAGCACCAGCGAGGTGTTGTTCGAATTGACGCCTTCCAGGCCGTCAACAGGCCAGTAGACCTCGATACTGGTCCGATCGTCAAGCCGGATTATATCACCCGCATGCAATATTATCAGCCCCTCTCCCATCCGATCCGCAAGCCTTCTTGCCCACGCACGGCAGAGCGGATCGCCCGGGCCGTCGGTGGAGAAGTAGCCGCTGACGTAAAGCCGCTTGAGGCGATGGCGTTCGAGCAGTTCGGGGAAGGCATTGAAGTGATCGGCGTCGTTGTGGGAGATAAACGCCGCCTTGGGCATCGGCAGACGGCTGGTGCGCAGGAAAGGCCAAAGTGTCGTATTAAACACGTCGAAGCCGCTTCTGCTGCCCGCGTCGATCAGCCAGGTCTGCCCGCTGGGCGTTTGAAGCACGACGCACTGTCCCGCCCCCACCGCCAGGACGTTCAGCTGGGCCAGACCTGGCGCCCCGGCTGGGCGTTGAGACCACGCAGTGGCCCCCGCCCAGATAATGACCACCGGAACAAACCAAAACCACCGCCGTCTTGACCGGTATAACAAAACGACTCCAGCCATTGCGGCGTATGTCAGCAAAACCCACCAGACCCCGACGGGCCTAAGATCAATCCACAAACCGGGCAGACGCTCCATCGCCGCTGAAGACCACGCCAGCAACCGCGACGCCTCGACCGTCAGCCGATTGCACTGCCAGGCAAAATTAGGTGCAATCCAGCCGACCGCCAGGCCCAAATACCCGGGCAGCAGGACAGCCGCCACCAGCGGATACAGCAATACCGTCAACACCGCTGCATACGGACTGAACAATCCGAATTGATAAGCCACAAGAGGTGCGGAGGCTGAGTATGCCACGATCGACACTGCCACCCAGCTGGTCATCCAGTTGCCGGCAGTGTAGTTAAGCCAACGCCTGATGCGCTGGTTGCCGCGAAAGACCACAAGTCCCCGCGTTGCTAAAAATCGTGCGAATAATACGCGCCTGACCGGCTCGTGCAGAACGAGCATGCCTGCCACGGTCGCGAAGCTCAGCTGGAAGCCCGCGTCGAACAGTTCCATCGGATCAACAATCAGCAGCACGACCGCCGCCATCGCCAGGGAGTTCAAGGCTGATCCGCGGCGCATGATCATTGCCGATATGCACAGGGAACACGCCATTATCGCGCTGCGAAGCAGCGGGGATCTCCCTTTGGCAAGCAATAAGTAACCCGCCAAAACAGCCAGGACCACCGATCCGGTTTTATGGGTCGACAGGCCCGCAAGTCGGCACAGGAGATATACCACCCCCAGGAGCACGCCAAGGTGCAGGCCCGAAATGCTCATATAGTGGGCCACCCCGGCCCGGGCGAGCAATTGATAAAGTTCTGTCAGGCCCACGTGACGTTCGCCCAGCAGCATGGCCTGGGCGAGCATGACGGCTGGGCCTTCCCCGGCAAGGCTGAACCGGTTAAGCGCAGCCGACCGCATACGCCAGTATGTCCTGGCCAAAAAACCCGCCGGGCTCGACAATAGCGTTACCCCGTCGGCTGACATTATCGTAAAACGTGCACGCAGCAATTGTTGGCGGGCATGCTTTGCCCGGTCCACCTGGCCTGGGTTTGCAGGACCTTCGAATCGTCCCAGCCAGCCCACAAGCTCAACATACTCGCCAGCCTGCGGACGATCGTCGGGCTGAGTTATGCGCACCTCGACCAGTCCCGTGGCTGGGCGCCAGCCGTTGTTTGACTCTATCTGGGTTGTCCGAAGGATGAAGGTGGTTTGCTCGGGTCTTCTATAGCCCAGTTGCGGCCCCGGAGGAGCTGCCGTCATCGGCGTTGAAACTATCAGGCCTCGAATCGACGCAAGTATCTCGCGGTTATCGGTAAACTGAATAATGTCGCCGTCGCTTGCGGCATGGTAGCGAAGCTGGCACCAACCGGCAGATAAGGCCGACACCGTCAGGCAAGCTGCCCAAACCGATAAACCATCAAGCCACCTTCGTCTTAGCAGAACCGCCCCGCTCACCAGTCCGCCGCCGGCCAACGTCAGCCAAAGCCCAGCCGGCAGATCGGTTATCCTGCCAACTGCGATCCCCGCCATCATCGCCGCCGACAGGCAGACCATCGGCGCCCGGTACAGACGCACCTTAACCAGCGGACCTGTCGCAGGATTCAGCTGTTCCATACAGCGGGATTCTAAAACCCGCACGCCGTCGGGGCAATCCCGCGGCAGGGTAACTGTCCCAAGGAGTGTGGTTGAGCTGGCAAAAAAGCGGCCTCTTTGCCGATGCGATGGATGTCCAGAGCCATCACGGCAAGGAGGCCAAGATGGTTACCTATATTC
>Ga0315284_10016077_pt1 | contig 10622 bp, 20 predicted proteins | sample YL17G09_16_MG_FD_203696 | JGI IMG/M metagenome (GOLD analysis project Ga0315284, IMG submission 203696) | Sediment microbial communities from Yellowstone Lake, YNP, Wyoming, USA - YL17G09_16 | ecosystem: Environmental > Aquatic > Freshwater > Lake > Sediment | place: USA: Wyoming | collected...
ATTTCATGGTCTCCTCCCGATTTCCTGCTCTACTTCGGACTTCTGTCTTGCCACGCTCTCCCTGAAGCCCGAATAATTGCGGTCCATGACACGCTCCATGTCCTTCAGCAGCTGAAGTATCTGCCGCAAGGTGCGCGCGGGCATCTCGGAGAGTTGGGCTTCCTTTATTATCATGGGCACCTCTCCCCTATGGTTGCTTTGGCAACCATCTTGTCCTCTGGATACTCATAGAATGTGGCCTCAAGGTTATCCTTCGTCGGGACCAGCTTGACCTTGTCTGCATGCAGAAGCAGGGCCGTTATGTCTTTCGGAAAGACATTGCAGACCTTTACAGGCTCGGGGATATCAATGACATCAAAGTTGATGCATGTGACACCCTCTTCAGCGCGGGCATGCCCGCTTCCTTCCTGACAGCTGCTTGCCACTATCTTTTCAGGGGGCTTGAGGCCGAGTATCTCATACTTGCGCTTCGGGTATATGGGCTCGCAGTCGAAGACGATGTTCCCCTTGGGCTCGAAGGTGACGGCGCTGGGCTTGTCCCTGCACTTGTTGATGGCTGCCCTCAATTCCCTTGCGTCCCTGCCTGAAACTACGACTTCAGCCATGTTAATGCTTCCCCTTCAGCAGATAGTATAGCCCACCAAGTATGGTGGGTATCATGAGAAGCCCGAGGCCTGCCTGGACGGCTCCCCCGCCGGCCAATGAGACGCCGAGCGCGCCCTGGACGTTGCCTATCTTGCAGTAGCAGGTCACGCTGTCCGAGCCTGCGAAGAGAAGGCCGACCGCTCTCCTGTTGGTGTCAAGGAGCAGGGAGCCCGAGTCGCCAGGTATGCCCATCTGGCTTGTGATGATGAGGTCGTCGAAGGTGGCCTCGAAGCCCTGGGCGTAGCCCACCTTGATGGAAGCGTGGATGTCAAGTATGGTGCCTGTGTTGAGGCCCGAGCTCCTGCCTGACTTCATGACTTGCATGTCCTGGGCGGCTGCGGCCACGCCCGCAGGGGTTCCTATGTCTATGATGTCATCGCTGATGAGGCTGTCATTGTCAGGCATGGCAAGCGCGCAGTCCACTGTGTTGGTGCCCGAGGGGTTGAGCGGAATCCACCTCAAGGTCTGGCCTATCCTGTCAGCCGGCGCGTGCCCGCCGTCAGCGACACCCGGCTGGACGACCGTGTAGTCGGGCATGGTGGTGTAGCGCGGATCGGACACCAGGACGTGCGCGTTGCTGAGAATGCCGCGCCTGCCGAGGCTGCTCACGACGGCGCCGAATGTACCCGCAGATATGCCCACATTGCCTATGGAGCAGCCGGGCCTCGCAGGCCTTATCCTCTCGACCCTTTCGCCCTGGAAGGCCACAATGTCGCCGGTCTCTATGATGCGGGTGGAGAGAGAATCAAGGCTTGCAGGGAGCCTGTCCAGAATCTCGGGCGTGAGCTCCCTGACGTAGATGTTGATATGGTCGCCTGAGCCAGAGCCCACTCCTATGCCTACAACTCCGGGTATGGAAAGAAGGCTGGCTTTGCTGGCCTCCTTGGTAGCGAGGGTCAAGAACTCCACCATAAAGGGCTCCTTAGCCGAGGGTAATGCCCCTCTTTTCGGCCACGACGCCCATTATGTTGATTTCCTCTGTCCCTGCCGCCTTGGCGTAAGCTTCAATCATCACAGGCTGGTTCTGCTGGGCTATGCTTGGGCTGTCGTCGTGCCAGAGCTTGCTTTCAAGCCCCGCTATGAAGGATATGGGCCAGTATTCCCTGACTGACGCGCCGCTTGTTATCCTGAGCTGGGCGAAATTGGTCCCGCTGTAAGAGCATCCCGTGAAGGCTATGAAGGTGTTGTCTGCCACCGTTGCGTTTGCCAGTGTGGTCCAGCCCGCGCCGGCTGCAGCGACATTGAATGTGTTGATGCCCAGGTCCTGCGGCCTCAGTCCCCTTATAACGATCTCGCTCTGGGGAAGCCCGAGCTGCCTCATGGCCATGGACATGAGCTCGCCCTCGATGCCTGGCTTCATTACTTCCTGGGGAGCTGCGCCTGCAGCCGCTGCGGGAGCTGCCGGTTTGGTTGCGAGGTAATACACTATGGCTCCGCCTATCACTATGGGTATGCCATACATGATGACCTTTTCCATCTTCACCATTATTGACCTCCTTTAGGCGTCTAACGGAAGCAAATTCCGTTTAGGCGTCTAATCAATCATTATAAGGCTGCCGCCGTTGGCTGCCGCGCCTGAGTTGGCCGCTGTGGCGTAGGGCGCGAACTGGGTTATCTTGTGCATCTCGCCGTAGGGGTAAAGAGCCTCCGCGACGCCGGCCTCGGGGTAGATATTCGTAACACCGCCGTAAGTGGTCGGGCCCATGTAGCCTGACGTCCAGCGGGTGGCTACCTGAGCCTGCGGAGCCGAAGGCGGCTGCGCAGTCAATGGTGTCCCTACGGGCGGCCGAGTCAAGAGGTATGTTATTCCGGCAGAGATGCCTGCCACCAGCGCATAGCCGATAATTGTTTTCTTATCCATGAATATCCTCCTGTCTTAAAGTGCCTGCGCGACAGGCTTGAGCTCAATCCTGTTGAGTATCATGTTCGAGACCACCATGACATTGATGCATGCGCTCTCGTGGTTGGGCGCCGATATGCAGAGCTTGTAGGCCCCTGTCTGGACTTCAGCTGCGAATACACCCTGTGCATTCACCGGCATGATGGCCTGCTGATTGAAGGTCACGGCTGCATCAGGAAGTGGCCTGTTGGTCCACTTCTCCACGACCTGCCCTTGAAGCACGACCATGTTAAGGATTTCTCGCCGCACCTTTATAAATCAGCCGAGCCTCACCCGTATGTGAAGTAGTCCTCAGCTTCCAGCACAGTCAGCGGCCCATAAACATACCTTATCTTCCACTCACCAGTCGGCATATTAACATTATACGAATAATGATAAATGCTGCCTGTAGACGGAACAGTATAGGCATTTTCCCATTGCCACATCCACACTCCGCGCGCGTCTTTCCAATACCACTGGATTATTGACTGCTGGCCCGCCACAACATTGTCGAGAACCCACATAGCATACACCGTCTCCCCCGCCGCGAATGCTGTTTTTGCCCCTGTCACGCCTGCGTTTGGCCATCCTGACCATCCTGTGCCTGTCCCATGATTTCTGATGCTTGGCTGTATTCTTCTGATGCTCGCATTCACCTGAAGCGTGGTATTGGCCAATATGGTGACGGGCCCCGACATTGAAGTGTAGCCGCTTTTGCCGACCCAGAATGTGTAGGCTCCAGGAGTTATCCCTGTCATGAGATAGCTGCCATCGGACTGGCTTATTGTCGCATAGCTGCTTGGACTCAGCGAGACCGTTGCCCCAGGCAGAACGGCTCCGGTATCAAAGTCTGTTATGAAACCGCCTATCGCCCCTGTCTGGGCTCCCACATTGAAGCTCGCGCTGGCCCCGTCCTGGCATGCAGAAGCAGATGGTGTGTAAGTGCAATAAATCAGATGATTTGTTGAACCGCTTGAGAATGTTGCCGGATTCGGGAATGTCGGGTATGTCCCGCTGGCCGCGCGGCTCACTCCTGACCCCGTGGCATAGCATAATCCTACATAGTTTCCGCTCCCCACATATCCGAATGCCACGAGAATATAGTCCTGCGCCGTGATGGTTGGCGGCACAGCGAATGTGAAATCAACCCAGGCATTGTTATTTGCGGGAACAACAACCTCGTTTGTTTGGGCCACGAAGCTCGAATCACTCGCTTTGTAGAGAGCACACTTGCATGTCTTGGTGGCGGTGGCCGGATTATAAAGAAATGCCGTTATTTTTGTTGCCGTACCTATCGCAGGGCATGATGCTTTCACGCCCCTGAGGTAGTTGTAGATACTTAAGTAATTAACGCTTGAGCCTGTGCTGGTACCGAATGTTGAAATAGTCGCGCCCGAGCCGCCGAACACCTTGAGGGTCGCGTAATTGGTGCCTGCCGGGAGCGATGCGTCGTCAAAATTCCACGAAAGGTTGGTGCTGGCCCCCGCTCCGAGGCTGAAGTTCGTCGGCGTGATGGAGAAGCCGCCCGTCCCTGTCAGGCTGCATCCGCTCCCGCTTATCGTATTGTAGACCCATGGCTGGGCTGAGAAGTCCCCTGCAGCTCCGGTATTCAGTATCGTGGCGTTGATTGTTCTCTGCATGATTAAGAATTGGCTGCCTGCCTTTTTTAAGTCACAACCAGCGCCGTTATGGACACGCCTGTCACGACCGTCACGGTGAATGAGGGGTCAAGCGTTGCGGTGCCACCGGCAATGAGTGTTGATGTGCCTGGAACATAGCAGTTGACTGTGGTTTTCCAGTCGCCATTCACCCAGTTTGAATCCACGCCCACCGGGACAACGAGCGTAAAGGGCATCGATGCACCGGCCGCTAACACACTAGGGATCAGGGCTGTATCCACTCGCGTGTATTGCCCGCCTACTGGCGTCCCTTTGGGGTAGTGCGACGCCCCTATGTCAAAAGATATGGGCCCGTTCCCCGTGTTGGTGACGGTGCAGGTAGTTATCGGCTTAGTGCCCGGACCCTTTGATGGAATCGCAAGCCCGATAATGGGCTGCCCCAATGACAATGAGCCCTGGGCATATTCCTGTGGATATGATTCAGCGTATTCCTGCGAAATCAGCTGCTGCCATGGTATCTTAGGCATAACTTACCTCGTTGACTCTGACGCCCCCTATGGAGACGCCCACCCTTGGCATCATGTAGAGAGCCAGCAGGGCTATAATTATTATTCCCCCAGCGCCTATTAATAAAGCTTCTTCGGTCTTCATGAAAATCCCTCAGTAATAGTATTCGACCTTCCAGGCCCCGCCCCCGTTGCCGGACCATGTGTACTGCGTTGAGTCAAACTCCTTGACTTCATAGGCCGTCGTTATCCGAACCCTCTGCACAGTGCTCCATGAGCCCGTGAATGTCCCTCCGGGCGTCGTTACGGTGAAGTCAATTCCCCCCAGAAGCACCTGGTATGTTATGTTGCCTGAGCTACTTCCTGAGGCTATGAGATGCCACTGCGCCCCACCTGCACCAGAGACATTCGCGGTCAGGCAGCCGTTATGCTGATTATCTCCGCTGCGGGAGCGGCTGCCCCGACATTCACTAGTCCGGTGCACATCCCTGTTGAAAGCACATTCCCCGAGTCGAAGTCGGCTTTACTCGCAGAGAAAACTGCATGTATAGTGATGGACCTTCCCGCCCATCCCGACGGTATGGTGTAGTCAGCGTATCCCGACCACGTTGCGTTGGCCGCTATGGATGAGTTCGTGAACCATTCCCACCCGACGTCGGGCATGCCGTTCTCCGTGGCTACGGAAAGATATGCATTTGCTGGTATTGTGATTGTTCCCGTGTTCTTGACCACTATCGTGAACCTCACATTCTGGCCCGTGCTCTTGCTGATCGGACTGCTGCAACTCAACGACAGGGATGCGCTCATTCCCTCAGGGCATTCTTTACAAGCCATAATTTCCTCCTTTCATGAAGCACTTATACTTATGATTTCTGCCGCTTCGCCTGGCGGCGGCTGCGGTGTGCTGTGGCAGGCACCGTCATACCAATAGCAACTATTTGCTGCGCAGTCAGCCTCGTTCGTGTAACTGCTGCATCCCGGCGGTGGTTTTGGAAGGCTGTGACAAGCTCCGTCATACCAATAGCATCCGTTCGCGGTGCAGTCTGCCTCAGTTGTCCGTGAAGCACAAGTAGAGGGCTTCGGCTGTAGGAAGAACCACGCAAGGGCTCCTACGGCCGCCAATCCTGCCCCGATTATTGCCACATTCTTTCCTTTCATACAATGTTCACCGACACTACTGCTCCGCTTCCATTGAGTATGCCATGCGTCTGGGTATCCCTCAGGACAACCATGATGCTGTGCACTCCCTTGTAGTCAAATATGCCCCACTTCGGCCATGGAAACGGGAAAAATGTGTTCACTCCGGGGTCTATGTCGTGCTCACGTATTGAAATGACAGTCATATCCTGCCATATGTCAGCCGTGACTCTTTTCCTCAGTCCGGTATCGTTCACGATGTTGTATTTCAGCTCCACCCACCATGGCCATCCAACAATCGCCCCTTCATCAGGTATCAGTATCGTGGTCTTTATGTTCGGGGCGTCGTCGGGCACCGAAGGCGCTCCAGGGACGTATCCCGCTAAGGCAAGATACATCTCATAACCCCCGAATGCTATGGCTCCAAGCCCTCCAGCCACGGGTATTATCTTCAGTTTCCCCGGAACCAGCGAAGAAGCATAAAGAAGCGCGCCTCCTGCGGCAAAGCCTACTATACCCAGAGGTAATTTTGACCAATCTATGTCTGTCATGATTAGAATTGGTCGGCTTCCCTTTTTAACCTAATCGATGTAGATGAGGGAGCCGTCCACGCCTGCCGCGCCTGTCATTTGTCCCGGATAGTTGATGCCGCCTGCGTATCTGCCCAGCTGAGCCCAGCTCGAGGACACGCTCATCTGCCTTGGCACCGCCATCGTAGCTGCCATCGGAGTTCCCGGAGCAGGCATGAAGTATTGCGCTGCAGCCGCTGCAGCGAATGTGGCCACGCCGGCTATGGCGAAAAACCTGCCGTATTCTTTGGCACCCTGCTTTGTCGCCAGGCCTGCCAGGAGCATTGTCCCTATCGGAGCGCCGATGCCTATGACCAACGCCTGCGGTATTGAAATTCCTGCCATGATTAAGATTGGGCTGAGTGCCTTTATAAATCTTCTCCGTCCTCTCCATCCTCGTCACGGTCAGGCCCGTCGTCCCCGTCTTCGTCGTCCCACTTCATATTCCCTCATGGAATTCATGGGTTTTTAAAGCCGCGGCTACTGAGGTAGAGCACAAAAATTTCTACCAGCTCCACCTTACGGTAGTCCTGTGTAGTCCTTGGGCTCACTTCTTAGCCAATGACGCTGCAAAAGCTGAAGCGAATCCGACCGCCGACAATATGGCTGCGGAAACTCCAGGAACCACTGCGGCCCCTACGGCACCAAGCACATAGAACGCGCCTCCTACGCCGACTCCATATGCCACCGCTTCAACGATGTCCTTACTCTCCATAATTCACCCCCTCTGAGATTTCAAGCATGAAATTTTAGCATATCTCTTTGGCACGCTGCAGCACATTATAGGGCCCGTATTGCATGTTCCAGACCGCGCTGTTCGGCTGGGCATAGGGGTCTATCCCGTCCCTGATGAGCTCGTATGTGGCGCAGTCAACCTCAGGCGCAGGCTGCGCAATAAACACGCTGCCTGTGTTGTTAAACACAGGCACCTGGGCCAGCGGGGCATCCCCGCTCGGAAGCATGATTACCACTGCAATGAACGCCGCAAGCACACCGAACATTACCAGCATTTGCATTTTGTCCTTCATACTACACCTCAAGGGTCGTTCCAGTGCTTTCTCATATTCTCCAGGCCGCGCAGAAGGCCGAGGACCATGGCAACGGATATGCTTCCGTATATCGCATAGTCCTGCGGCAGGCCTGAGAGCGCCGCTATCGCGTAGCTGACCACGCCTGAGGCGAAAAGCGCCTGGACGCCCTTCTTGAGGGTTATCAATCCGTCGAATCCCTTTCCTGGCATAATAAAATTTGGGCTAAAGCCCTTATAAAACTGCCTGTTTTGTCTCCCTGCCGACCTACCGACTACCACGAACATTCTCACACTTAAATAAAGAAATCACTATACAATCCTTATAAATAAAATACATTGAAGCTGTCCTTACCTGAAATATTGTAGCACGACATGTCCTTTATAATGCCTATAGCGTTTGGTGTCGCTTCCACCATAAAATATTTCGTCTCCACCCACGCGTGACCTGTGGAATTATAGGTGCCATATACCAGCCTTGCCGGACATGCCAGGCTTTGAAGCTTGGAAGCCAGCCTGAAGCTGAATTGATTGCAGTTGTTGGTTTCATTGGCATATGTCTGGTTCATCGCCAACCATTGAGCCAATCCGTTGATGCTATCTTCGCTCGAGCAGCTGAAATTGTCCTCTGAAAAATTTATGGAGATATTGACCACGTTTGTTGCGTTCTCAGCACTTATATTTTCATTTCTCATCTGCAGGCAAACGCAGCCAGATACCAAAATCACTGCCAGCAAAACGAAATATTTTGTCCGCATAGCATTATATCCCGCTTCTTCCGTCTCCGGCCTCGACCGTTTCGGGCAGCGGGGGTTTGTTTTCTTTGACTTTCTCCATGAAATTCACCTATTGCGCAAATTCTATCTCCAAGCTCACCGCAACATCGGCGCTTGTATCTGCGGCATCATTGCTGACGAGCTTCACGCTTATCTGGTCTCCCACGGCAACCGCCACCGTGTTTGTGGTGTCCACACCCGTTGTGGCGTTGTTCAAGGTGCAAGTCACTGCGGTATCGGCCCCGTTGATTCTTACCGTGTAGATGTCCGTCCTTCCGGCCAGGCCGGAAGCCACTCTCTGGTAGACATAGAGGTTCTTCAGAGTCCCGGCCCTCGGCGCCCTTATGGCCGGTTCGTTGGTCGTGGTAGCCCCATTACCCGGGTAGAGATATGAAGTTGCATTTGGAGTTATCACGCCTTCGACTCCGAATTGGAATACCTCCGTGTGGTTGTTCATACTATCACACTACGTTATGCGCCACTTCTGAGTTTGCGGCAAAGTCGGCTATGCTGCCCGTCGTGTTTCCGGTGCAGTTGTTGCCTAATATTATTGTCCGGTCGGTGTCCGCTGAAGCCGATATGCCGTACCTGCCGTTGGTGTAGCACCTGTTTCCCACCACAACATTGTCTTGGGACCTATTAAGCGGGCTGACCCCCGACACTCTTATGCCATCAAGGCCGCTGCTGTTATAACATAAGTTGTTTGAAATCACATTATTCAGGCTCCTATAGCATAATATGCCGTAACCTGTCAACCCCGCAAACATGGTACCGCTGCTCATCACATGATTGTTTGAGATGATATTGCTGTATCCCGAGTCCATATTGATGCCGTGGCTTCCAGATACATTCGTCCTGTTTCCCAGCGCCTTGCAGAAGTATGTGAAGTAAAAATAAATTCCATAATATCCGTTGTTCTCTGCCGTGTTTTCCGATACCACAGAACCCGAGTTTTGATTTATTAGTATTCCGTACCAGTCATTCGACCCCGCAACATTATTTATTATCTTTGCATCGCCCCCCAGGATCTCTATTCCTATCGTGTTTCCAGAAATATGGCACCGTTCTATGATAGAATGCCCGCAATTAAAAAGGAAAATTCCAGAACTTCCGTCGGTGTTCAGATAGTCCACTGACCGCGTTCTGGTTATTTTTATATCCCTTATTATCAGATACTCCAGCAAATTCCCATAAACGCTTCCTCTGATCCCGCTGACCGGGACTATGACTGTTGAATCGCCCAAACCAGACAGCGTCACACTGTTCCTCATTATTATGCTGGAACCTGTGTTGAATGTCCCGTCAAGAAGGTGAACTTCTCCTCCCGTGCTTGGCAACGCATTTATGGCCTGGTTGATCTGCACCTCGTCTGCGGTCCCATCGCAGACATAGTCCGCCCTGGTCTTCAGCCTTGAATTGCTTGCCGCCACGATTATCGTCGAGTTTCCTCCGTTCAGCTTTATTCCCCTTGAAACCGCTCCGTATGCCATACTAATCAATGAGCGCGAGCCAGCTCACTCCTTCCCCTGCGACATCAGCATCTATCCACACGCTCTTTCTGAGGTTGTCTATCTGGACCACCATGGCCTCCCCGGCGCCAAGTATGTAGCCTGTCGCAGCACCCACGCCCTTTCCGCCGATATAGATGTTCCCTGTGTTCGCGACGTTGGCCCGTATCATAACAAGGTAGGTCTTCACCGTCGATACCAGCTCCAGCGGGTTCCCCGGCGCCGTCACAGCGCCCTGGCCTGTCACGAAGTTGAAGCCCTCAAGGTAGTCCCTCACGGAGCCTAGAAGCTGCACCTGCTGCTGGGCCGCGGCCAGCAGATCAGGCGGTATGGGTTGGATGGACGGCTGCTCTATGGCAGGCGCTGGCTGCTGCAGGGCCGCCATGGCCTGGAGCTGGCTGAGTATGGCCCTCAAAAGCTCGTCCTGGCTTGTGAACCAGTCGCCGAACTGATACCACTGGGCCTGCGGAGCCTCAATAGCCTGCGGCGCGGGCGATGGAGTCTCTTCTGGCGGGTCCTCATTTGTCACCAGGTTCTGGGGGTAACCCTGCCTGAGCTGTTTCATCTCTTCAAGAACGTCTGACCATGGCATGATTATTCTTTAGTCCGCTATGTCCATATATACTTCCTTATCCGTTGGTTTCCAAGGTCGATAATATACAGAAATTTCCCATCAAAAGCCATACCGGCAGGGACAAATCCGAGCGCAACTGTAGTTCTTATGAGATTGAAGTTGAGGTCATATTTCTTTATTAGTTGGTTGTCAAAATCCGCAACATACAAGAATTTTCCATCGAAAGCAAGACCGTTGGGTGTATAACCGAGTGCGCCTGAAGTTCTTATGGGATTGAAGTTGCTGTCGTATTTATATATGAAAAGATTCCCCCAATCCCCAACATAAAAGAATTTTCCGTCGAATGTAATCCCCAAGGCAAAGTATCCTAGCGCTCCTGATG
>Ga0315284_10016081_pt1 | contig 10621 bp, 13 predicted proteins | sample YL17G09_16_MG_FD_203696 | JGI IMG/M metagenome (GOLD analysis project Ga0315284, IMG submission 203696) | Sediment microbial communities from Yellowstone Lake, YNP, Wyoming, USA - YL17G09_16 | ecosystem: Environmental > Aquatic > Freshwater > Lake > Sediment | place: USA: Wyoming | collected...
CGAAATAGGCTTGAATATAGAAGTTTTCTGTACCCTAATTGAATACTTAATTTGAACATTAAAAAGGCCCCTTTTAACGTTTTAAGCCTGTTTTTAAGTTATTGATGACTATGAGCTAAATACATACTAATCATTATTGTAATTATATAAAGTTACCGCGCACGAGAAATGAGTTAGTTTCGCAAACCACTTAACGCTCTCCTCTCCAAGCTCTTAAACTTTCTCTCCGCGCAAACGGAGGTTACCCCTAAGAAATATCTCATGACTTGCATTGTAAGAAAAAAAATTAATAAATATTTTCATATCAACCGCAAAGGCGGGTGGCACTTATGGCGAAGACTTTGGCACAATTGACGATGTCATCAATTAAGATACGTTCGTCTTTGTCTGTTCTAGGATACTTCTCTTCTAAATAAACGTCACGTGGACCTCCGCTTGGCCCTAATAATATTGTTGGTATGCCGACACCGAAGGTGTGGGAGCCGTCTGCAGCGCTACCTAATCGTCCTTTGGCGCTGACGTCAAGAGGTGGATCGTCTATAAGATCTTTATGCGCGGATGCAAAGGTCTTTACTAGTGGCGAGTCATATGGAGTGTTGACCGCAGGACGAGTAGGCCATCTAGGCCAATCAATTTCAGCCTCGAAGTGGGGGTCTTCCATCTGCAGTTTCTTCACTAGGCGTTTTAGGTCAGCTTTGATAGTTTCGGCTGTTTGCCCGGGTACGGTGCGTACCTGGAAACCGAGCTCTATATGACTCGGGAGCGCTGAGCCCCCGTGGAGCCACTCGACGCCCTTGGCGGTGAAGAGTCCGTACCCCGTCGGTGGCTTTATTCCCTCGTATGCGAGGACGTCCCGGATCTTGACCTTGAGCTTCGTCACCTGCCTGACGAGGAAGGCCCTGCGGCGTACCCTCTCACGGGTCTCCGCGATCTCCCTGGGCGGTACGTAGCTCTCCGGCAAGGAGTCCAGCCTCAGCAGCTCCGCTAACGCCCTTGAGTCCACCCTGTCGCTTTTGATTCTTGCCTCCGCGATGTACCTTGTCTTCTTGGGGTGGCTGACTGTCACGTTGTACCCTTGTTCTGTGAGCTTTCTGTACAGGGGGATGATGTATGTTGATGCCTCCATCGCCAGCTTCTCCGGTTTAATGGGTTCGAGGAAGCTGGGTATGTCCTCGTTGGGTATCTTCCTCTGTATGAATACCTGGCCGTCCCGGTCAAGTACCGTCGCGTATGTTGATTTCTTGTGGATGTCGAGTCCACAGACGACGGCGCTCATGGTGTGATCTGAGCGCCGCGACGATATATTCTTCATACATCATCGCGCGCGTGCAGCTACGCTGGGCTTGTCCCTTCGGTCAGGAGGAGCGGTGGGAGCACGGTATATGGCCACATCACGAAGGAGGGGAGCAGGTGGATGAGGTGGGGTCTCACTGAGGCGGTTCACTCCCATCTGCGCTACGACACGGAGCTCTCGAGGTTTCATAAGCGACTCGCCTTGAGGAAGCCTGGGCAGGTCGCGACTACTGCTACGGCGAGGAAGATGCTGAAGACGATATACTGGATGCTGAAGGCTGGGGAGTCGTTCCAGCCATAGGAGGCATACGCGACCCCGACACTTGGCTGCGGCTTGACCGCGTTAAACAGATTGGGGCGCCCTAAGCGTAACACCATGGTGCGGCGCTGGACCGCGGATAGGAGAATGCCACTTAGAGAGCCCCGGGGAGTACGTTGGAGGGAAGGAGATAAAAAGGCGGTGATGGATGGGTAGGTTGGAAGGGTAAATCAACATAGGAGCCAAGCGCGCGAACTGATATGCTTCTTTTTAAATTATAGAGAATTTCGCTTCAATAACTGAGCTCGCGTAATTTCTTTAGAATTTGAAAGAGTTCAAGCCGCTGAGAAATTCGCACGCTAAGTTCCAACCTGTATCGGCTCAACTATTTTTTTGAGCACTCTAATTGCTGATAGGGCTGCGATGTAACTAGTCTTTGGATTTTGGGGGTGAACGAAATTGTTAACAACTGTATAGAGATCGCCGAACTCCCCCACCACCGTTATCTCATGTTTGGTTCTCGTTGAACTGGGGTCTGCAACTATCTTGACGCGTGTACCTTCCACGCCTATGCCTGCGAGACTCAAAGCAACCGCCACGTTGATGTTCTGGGGGAACCCCTTCGCGGCCTCTCGCGCATTCCCTTCGAAGATTACATTAGGCTCCCTTAAGCCCTGTAAACTTATTTTCTGGTCAACGATGTAAGGTGCCCCAGCCAGGCTCTTAGGGTTCTTTGTAGTGGTGAGTTCGACTTTGCTGATGTTTCCTATCGAAGCCGCCTTTACACCGTCGAGTCCACAGATCGCTCCAGAGGGCAGATAGATCTTAACATTCTTCTTTCTCGCCCTATCCTCTAATCGGGCGAGCAATTTCTCGTCGGTAAGAGCGCCCACACTCATAATCAACATGCTTTTTCCAACATCTATTACCTTCTCTGAGATTTTCCGAACAACTAACTGGTTAGCAGCCTCAACAATCAATTCTATTCTCTTATTCTGTATCAACTCATCAGGTTCAGTTGTTACCTGTAAACCAGGTAATGCAAGTGTTTTATTTAATATATTTAAACTCGCCTTATTTACATCGCATATTCCAATAAGCTTGTTGTCACCTGCTTTCCCATCCTTTATGTAATTTGCTAAGGTACTTCCAATAGCCCCGCATCCGACTAGACCCAGTTTCAACTTGACCAGAGCTCCCTCAACATATTCTCTCGTTCACAGATATAACTTACACTGCATAAGTAAATAGCCAGTCTAAACTCTGGAAATTAAATAACTATTATAATAAGAAAAATATGCTTAAAATAATCAGCATAACCCCAACCAATAAATTCAATCACTTCCCTTTTTTTAGATATAAATTGTTTAACTTCAGATGTATCAAAAATCACTTTATGGATAAAGAAAGTTCGCTCTTCTCCCTCATGTTACTGATGTCGTGTAGAGCATTGTGCGCAGGAGCTCCGTGAACCGGTCCATCGGGTTCAGGTCTCTATGGTTGTAGTTGAACTGGAACATGGAGACGAAGAGCTGCAGGCTTCTCTTGCAGACGCCCTTGAAGGTGTCGAGCCAGTGTCTGAGGCCCTGGAACAGGCCCTCCACGGTGTTGACATGGTCCCCGCCCCTGGCGTACTCTCCCAGGCTGTGGTTGACGACCCGGTGGTCCCAGCCATCCTCCCCCAGGTGGATGTACGCTGGGAAGTCGTCTGTGTTGACGACGGAGCCGGCGCCGACCAGATCCATCAGCTCGTCCACCGCCCTCTTCGTCATGTTCTTCGCCACCGTGAGGATGGCCCTGCCGCCCCGCTCCAGGAGGCCTACGACGGGGGGCTTATCCTTCTTCCAGGTACCTCTCCCCCTCAGCTTCAATCCCCGCTTCCTCGGCCACCTTGAGACGCATCTGGTACCCTTCTGGCCCGCCGGTATGTACATCTCGTCCATCTCCACCACTCCGGACAGACGCTCCAGGAGCCTCCTGGTCTCGACGCGCTCCATCACCCTGTGGGCCGCCCTCATGACGTGCTTGTATCTGCGGCCCAGCTCCTTCGAGATCCTGTTGATGGACCTGTTCCTCTCCAGCTCCCTAGCCATGTACAGCCACTCCCTGACCCCCATCTTGGAGTACTCGAAGATGGTCCCCGTCTTGTCGTTGAAGGACCTGCCGCAGCCCCGGCACATGTACTTCTGATAATGGTGCATGTAGCCGCCGTTCCTGACCACCTCCCGGGACCCGCACCGGACGCATTCGACCCCATCGCCCCATCTAAGCTCTCTGAGAGCCTCTGCGCACCTCTCCTCCGAAGGCAGGAAATCCTCAATAGACAACATGAATGATTTAACACACCGTTAACATATGATCAGTAGGCTCAGACAGAAGGGCGAAAGGGGATTATTGGTTTATCTCAGAGAGTAGCTTCTCCACGGCCTGCTTAAGCAGCTTGGAGACATCCCCGTCGGGAGCGATCTGGACCAGCCTATCGTACACGCTCGGCTCGATCCTGATTGGGACAAGGCGCCACTTCAGCTCCTTCCCCAGGAGCCCCCTGACCCTGTCCCTCGCCTCCACCGTAGTCAGCCCCCCCTCCATAACCTCCCTCGCAAGCTCCAGCTGCTTCTCTGGCTCAAGCCTGAGGAGGGCGAGGGCGTGCTCCCTGGGGATGCTCTGCTGCCTGACTGCCTCCCTCACCCTGGGGTGCAGCCCGAGGAGCCTCATCGAGTGGCTGACGTAGGTCCTCTCCTTGCCGACCCTCTTGGCTATGTCGGAGACCTTTACGCCCATCTCCCTGAGGGCCGAGTAGGCCTCGGCCTCGTCTATAGGATCCAGGTCCTCCCTATGGATGTTCTCTACGAGCCTCATCGCCAGGGAATCCTCGGCGCCGAGGGGGCCGTCGAGGATTATCGCGGGAACCTTCCCGAGGCCCGCCATCTTCGCGGCGGCAAGCCGCCTCATCCCTATTTGGAGGCTGTATCTCCCCTCCTCGCCGGGCTCGACTACGATGGGCTGGAGGACGCCGTGCAGGGCGATGGAGGCGGCGAGCTCCTCCAGGGGCTCCTTCTCTATGGTCCGCCTGACTCCCTCCCCCACGTCTATCTGTTCTATGCTCAGGTTCTCGAACTTTACCATATCTATCGTTAAGTGGTCAAGTTTGGAGGTTTATTAATCCTGTATCACGTTGTGTTATGTTGAAACATTCAGCCTCTTTGCCGTCGCTCACTCTTCATCAGCTGCCTTACGGCGTACTCGAAGGCGTGGGTTCTGCTCGCGAAGACGGATTCCTCGGCCTTCTCGTCTACCCAGCGTAGTATTTCACTTTTAATCCTGATGCTGGTGCCGACCTTTGCCAAGGAGTATAACCCTCTAAATCTATGGAAGGTAGTAAAGGAGGTGTTTTTATACCTTTCTAAATGGGAAAACCGTTAAAAGGTGATGAAAACCATTAAAAGGCGAATCCGTGGGTTATCACACCGACCACCTCTCATTAGGTCTCTACTTAATGATTAGGACGGGCTTTTTGCAGGAATCGACGACCCCACGGCTGGTACTCCCCAGAATCCAGCTCGTGATGCCCCTGATCCCACGGCTCCCCATGACTATGAGATCGTATCCGTCTTTCTCCGCCACATCGACGATGGTGGCCGATGGGCGTCCCTCCCTCAGCATAGTGCTTACATTAAGATCGGGATGCTCCGACCTGACCCTTGCCTCGGCCTCGGTGAGGACATTCTGGTAGAAGACCTACATCTTCTCCTTGTACTTTTCTGTGTCCATTGCAGTCGAGAGGGAGGGCGCTCCGAAGCCCTCGTGGGTGAAGACGGGGGTCATCATCCTCGGGACGACGGTCAGCAGTGTCAGCTCCGAGCCGAACTTCTCGGCTATGGCGGCCGCGTGGTCTAAGGCCTTATACGACTGCTCTGAGCCGTCTAGAGCAACGAGTATCCTCTCGTACATTTCTCTACAAATGAAGACAGGTAGGAGGAACTTATAAATTTCCTACGTTTTCTCGGGAATATCTTTTCAAGGGATAATAGTTATCAAACCTATCATCCATTTGAATAGGGGCCACGATGAGTGTAGAGATACAGAACGTGGTCGCCGTCGCGACCCTCAACCAGAAGATCGACCTCCTGGCGATCATGAAGGTCTTCAGGAACGTTAAGTACGACCCCGAGAGGTTCCCAGGCCTCCTCTTCAGGCTCAATCGGCCTAAGACTTCGACCCTCATATTCACGACGGGGAAGATGGTCTGCACCGGAGCTAGGTCGGAGAGGGAGGCCTTCGGCGCGGTGAGGAGGGTGGTGCGAGAGCTGAGGAAGGAAGGCTTCATAATAAGTAGGAGTCCGGAGATCGACGTCGTGAACATCGTAGGAACCTCGGATGTCGGTGGAGAGGTCGACCTGGAATCTATGGCCGATATCTTGGATGATGTGCTTTACGAGCCTGAGCAGTTCCCCGGCGTCATCTACAGGATGACAGATCCCAAGGTGGTCCTGCTGGTATTCGCCTCGGGGAAGCTCGTAATAACCGGGGCCAGGAGGGAGGAGCAGGTCCATGAGGCCGCCGACAAGATCAGAGCCATCCTCATCGATCACGAACTGCTTCACTAGGGGAAATACCTCTCATCCTCGGGCTTGAACCTGTCCAGGTCCAGGACCCTTTTCAGCTCCATGTACCGATTGCGTATGGTTACATCGGTCACGTCCGCCGCCTCCGCCAGCACCTTCTGGGTGCGATTCTCTCCGTTCATGACGCAGGCGATGTACAGGGCTGACGCGGCGAGGCCCATTGGGTCCTTGCCGATCGTTATCTTCAGCCGGTCCGCCTCCCCCAGGATCTCTATGGCCCTCCGCTGGGTCTCCTCCCCGACCTCAACCTTGGATGCTATCTTGGGAACGTTGAGCTGGGCCCTCTGAACGGGCATGTGGAGGCACAGCTCCCTGATAAGTATCCTGTAGCAGCGGGAGATATCCTTCTCATCAATGGTGCTGACACGGGCTATCTCGCTCAGCGTCATGGGCGTCCGTGTGACACGGATGGCAGCGTAGAGGGCGGCTGCCGTGACGGCCGAGATGGATCTTCCCCGGGGCACGCCCTCCCTGAGGGCCCTTCGGTAGATGACGGCCGCCTGCTCCTTGACGGCTCGGGGGACATGAAGCCTGTCTGTGAGCCTGTCCAGCTCGCTCATGGCCTGTGCCAGGTTCCTGTCCTCGGAGCTGTTTACGATGCACCTCGTCTGCCACCTCCTGAGCCGGAGCATCTGGAGCTTGGTCTCTTGTAAAATCATTTTACCTCCGGCATCCTTGTAGACCGGGCCAATCATTGTGGACAGCCCCTTGTCGTGGATCGAGAAGGAGAGCGGTAACCCCACTCGAGGCCTCGTCTCATTCTCGCTCTTTGTGAATGCCCTCCACTCGGGTTCCGTGTTGACGGTGGGCTCGGCTATTACTAGGCCACATCCGCCGCAGACCATCTCTCCGGACTCAAGGTCTTGGATGATGTTCCTGCCCCTGCATTCCAGGCAGACGGAGATCGCCGGTTCGTCTAGTATCTCCATCGGTACACCTCCAATGAGAACCCACGCTCTTAGGGAGATGATCCAGGTGAAATATAAGCCGTAGGTTCTGTCAAGTCTTCGGTTGATCCATGAGTTGACCGGGGGCCATCTACATCAGTAATACATACCGTTGTGAGAGACGGTAAAAACATCGCTCAAGCATTAAGTTTAAGAATAGAAAGGAACAATCATCGTTAGGCATGTTCATAGGAGTTCTAGTCAACCAGGAGGGGGCCACCGGCTTGGACCTCTTTTGGATAATCCTGCCTATTCTATGCTGCTTGATGCTCATCTTCCAGGGCCGCGGCGGTGGAGGTAAAGGAGGCACCGCGCCGGAAACGGTTTCAGAGTCATGGTATACGGTACAAGGCATTGAGACGACGTTTAAGACGATCGAGGCGACCGTCGCCGAGTGGCGCAAGGAGGCCGAGGAGAAGAGGGAGACGTCGAAGGGGGTCCTCTCCAGCCTGAGAGGCGTATTGGGCGGAGGGAAACCCGAGGAGAGGTTCGTCGTGAAGGAGACGATCCCTCCGAGGCTCCACAGGATGTCCGATCCCACCGGGCCCATCTATTTTGAACTCACAGAAGTTGTAGGCGGAGGAACAGTGGTCAAGTCGACGTTCAACTCCGACTTGAGGAGCAAGATGGCGAGGTTCAAGGCCAACCTTCCTCTGAAAATCCCGGCCGCTCCAGTAGGGAACAGGTGCCCTGCCTGCGGCAAGCCCGTGCTGCCCGAGTTCAACCTCTGCCCCTACTGCGGTGAGAAGATCATAAAGGTGTAGCAGAGATGGAGCCCTGGCGGCTGCTGGCCCACCGGCACTGGTTCACCCTGAGGGTCTTTGGCCTCGAGCTCAGGCTCTGCTCCAGGTGCTCCGGATACCTGGCCGGCCTCCTCCTCACCGCGTCGAGAAGCGCCACGGGTCTCCAAGCCCTCCCCGTTCAGCGTCAGCTCATCATCTGCGTGTTGCTTGCGATGCCCCTGATCATCGACTGGCTGACCCAGTCATGGGGGCTGAGGGAGGGCGGCAACGCCACGAGGTTCACCACGGGGGCGATGATGGGCATGGGTGTCTCCCTCTACTCTGGGACTGGTCTCTCACCCGGCTTGAGGGGCACCCTCTTTGCATCAGTCGCGCTCACAGTCGTCCTCGTGGGCTCGATAGGCCTCAAAATCAGGAGACACGGGATCCTTAACGACGCATCCTAGGAGCATGAAAAAGCTCTGAAACGTGGATCAGGAGACCCCTCTACTTGTATACCCTCTAAACAGCTGTGATCGTTGAGAAGGGTTTTCAAAATCCTCTTAAATCAGAATGATGCCCTATGGTAGGTGGTGGTATGGCCGAGGTAAGCGTCGTCGAGTCCGCGGGGATCGGGGAGAGGGACTACACGGCGGTCCTGGGCTTCGCGGGGGCCGGCTTCGTAGGGAACACGGCCCTGATGTTCGTTGCAAGGAGTAAGGGGTTCAAGCAGGTCGGCCACGTCAAGTCGATCCATATGCCGCCCATGATGCTGATCGTCGGGGGAAAGGCGACTCAGCCGTTCAGGGTGTACGCCGACGAGCAGAACGGCGTCCTCTACCTGATAACGGAGAACCTGATCCCCGCCGAGGGATGCTACGCCATCGGCGGGAGCCTTGTGCGGTGGCTGAGGAAGAAGGGCGTGAAGAAGGTCTTCTCCATCGAGGGGCTGCCGTTCGGAGGCGTCTCCTCGGAGATCAAGGCGCTCGAGTTCTCCACCGGTCCAGCCGAGGCCTCCAAGATCGGTGCGCCTCCGGTCAGGGAGGGAGCTATCTCCGGTCTAAGCGCCGGCATGCTCGAGGAGTGCATCGAGCAGAACATCCCTTGGACGACCATATTCATACCTACCTCCAAGTTGATGAGCGTAGACTACGCCGCCTCCGCCGAAGCCGTCGAGGTGCTTAACAAGTTGTTCAAGCTCGGCGTGGATCCTTTGCCGCTCAGGAGCGTTGAGGCTCAGAGACCGGCCGAGCAGAAGCAGCGGAGCGGCTTCTCGAGGCTGCTCAAGAGGCGGGTTCCCTAGATTAACCCAGTTTTTTGGAGGACTTTGTCTCTGTCTCTCCATAGTTTCAGGTTGGGTTAATCCAAACGATGAGGCGGCCCGAAGAAGCTCATCGGTGAGAGATGGATCATGGGAATGGTCAACGGGAGACTTTTCAGCTATACCCTCCGTATTTTTCGTTGAATTTCTCGGCGGTGGTTCCCGTGAGGCATCGAGGTTTTCGATGATGTGTATGAGGGCCCCTGCGATGATGGCCTTCTCCCATTCGCCCTCCTCTGAGAGCCTCCTGAGGTCCTTCAAGAGCCTGGCCTTGTCGATCTCCGGGGGTTCCACCTTCTCTCTCGGCTCCATCTCACTCATGGGTCTCCTTTCCCTCTGGAGAGGCTCTGGTTCTCTGATTGGATCGACTATGAGGTATCTCTGTGAGACGTGGATGACTTTACATTCGACCAACTGTCCCGGGCCGAGCATACTAAGGTAGGGGCTATCACTGTCGAAGATTATCGTACGGCCGTCAGGCAGCTGGCCGATGACGTTGCCCTTAACCCCCCTGATAGTACGGACCTTTATCCTGTCACCAATATACACGGGCTTCGTATCCCTTTTATAATCCAATATAATCTACATCCAATTAGAAAACATTCAATATTTATCAGGTTAATTCGACAACCCCATTATTTAAACCACACGCGTTACATAGAGTCGTAGACTCGATGGAGCTCTCAAGGATCTTGGACTAGGGGGAAACGACGCCGGGGACCTTCGGGAAGGGAACCGACTCCCAGATGTACTCGCGACCGCATACGTACCTAGTGAAGCGTTCCACTCCTATGAGCATCTCGAGGTACCACCCGTAGGTCTCCGGAACCTCTCCCGGAGAGGGGACGATGCCGTCGGCCGGTTTCGGCGTAGAGAGCATCCTGGCGACGACCCTCTCGTACTTGTACTCCCTCTCTGCAGGAGATCCACATCATCGCGGGGGACTGGGACTTCCTCATCAAGGTGAAGGAGAGGGACGTCGTCGCCGTCGGTAACTTCGTCGTCGACAAGCTACGCGCCGTACAGGGCATTTCAAAGACCCTGACATGTATGGTATTCGACGCGGTGAAGGAGACCATGGACATCCCCCTCGATCCCTAATCCTCTCATCCCTTACCGATGGAGGCCTTCCCTTACCATGTAGCCTGCGAGGGTGCCCAGGGCGGTGTGGATGAACACCATGACTCCCCTAAACTGGATCATGGTCAACTACGGCGGCAGTCCCGCCACCAGACCCCTCGAGGTCACGCACCCTCTCCATGATAAGGAGCAAACGCTAGTCGTAAAACTTCGTTAGCTTAGGGCCTAGCACAATTGGAGATGCTATAGAGGCCTAGTGCCTTCACTATGATTCCGGCAGGGCAAGCAAGCCGATCACCCTGAGGAGAGGGAACAGCAATAGAAGAGGGTGGACTGGCAGATTTCTCCTGTCGTCTGGCAGAGGTTGGTAGACG